>OBLT010000633.1_pt1 | contig 22526 bp, 16 predicted proteins | sample 1518721 | NCBI WGS metagenome assembly OBLT01 (sample SAMEA3539307, study PRJEB22396) | soil metagenome | biome: tundra; feature: field; material: soil | place: USA | collected 2010-05 | depth 0.15 m | reverse complement strand
AAAAAGATTAAGTTCAGTCATATGATTGTTCTTTTGATGCCTCGTCAGCTTGGCTGCGAGGTAGTTCACTATTAAGAATATTTAAAGATTGCGTATGACTTCATCTCCAAATGCACTTGTTTTTAGCAATATTGCATCTTTCATCAGGTTGTAAAAATCTATAGTTACAGTTTTGTTTCGAATAGTTTTTCCGATAGCGATCGTGATCATTTCTGCCGCATCCCGCCATCCCATATACTCAAGCATCATCACACCGCTTAGTATCACTGAAGAGGGATTCATTGTATTGGTATTTGCAAATCGCGGTGCGGTGCCATGAGTCGCTTCAAACACGGCATGCCCGGTTAAATAATTAATATTGGCCCCCGGGGCTATGCCGATTCCACCTACTTGCGCTGCCAGTGCATCACTGATGTAGTCGCCATTCAGATTTAGTGTGGCAATTACAGAATATTCCTGAGGGGCCAGCAACGCCTGCTGCAAAAAATTATCAGCGATAGCATCTTTAATTAAGATTTTTCCGCCTATTGCTGAAATTCTCATTTCTTCATTCGCTACCGCTTCCCCACTTTCTTTTTTTGTGGCCTCCCATTGGTTCCAGGTATAAACTTCATTTGCAAATTCGCGGGCTGCCAGCTCGTATCCCCATTTTTTGAAGGCGCCTTCTGTAAACTTCATAATGTTTCCTTTATGAACAATAGTTACCGAAGGCATTTTATTGGCAATGGCATATTGAATGGCGGATCTTATTAATCTTTCTGAGCCTTCCCTGCTCACCGGTTTTATGCCGAAAGAAGTCGTTTCAGGAAACCGGATATTCTTAACGTGGAGTTCATTTTGCAGGAATTGCAATAATTTTTTTGCTTCCGGTGTTCCGGTCATGTATTCAATTCCGGCATAAATGTCTTCAGTATTTTCCCTGAAAATGACCATATTCACTTTTTCGGGCTGCCACATTGGTGAAGGCACTCCTTCAAAATATTTTACCGGGCGAAGACATACATATAAATCAAGCTCCTGTCTTAAGGCAACATTCAGACTCCTTATACCACCACCTACGGGGGTTGTAAGCGGCCCTTTTATGGCAAGCAAATATTCCCTGAATGCATCCATTGTTGCCTGCGGCATCCATTCTCCTGTAAGGTTAAATGCTTTTTCACCCGCCTTTACTTCCATCCATTCTATCTTTCTTTTGTTGCCAAAGGCTTTTTTTATAGCCGCATCAAAAACCCGCACACTGGCCTTCCATATGTCAGGACCTATTCCGTCTCCAATAATAAATGGTATTACAGGTTTGTCCGGAACCTTTAATAATCCATTTGCTCCCATTTTAATTTTATCCGCCATTATCCTAAAAATTTATTGAACAATTTAACCATTCATTATCTATGATCACGCCTTCATACTTCTTATAAAAATTTATCGCGGGCTTATTCCAATCAAGCACCTGCCACATCATTCCACTGAACTTTTTTTTCCTTGCCTCTTCAATCAATTTGTCAAACAATAATGTACCTATTCCGATGCCGCGGTATGCTTCATCAACAAGTATATCTTCCAGATACATTCGCTGGCCTTTCCATGTAGAATACCGAATATAGTAAAGGGCAAAGCCCTGAACTTTTCCCTGTGCTTCCGCAACGAATCCCCACCAAACAGGCTTTTCGCCAAACCCGCTGTTTTCAAAATGTTCATGGGAAACGATAACAGCTTCGGGTGCTTTTTCATAAACGGCAAGCTGATATATTAATTCCATCAATCTCGGACAATCTCTTCTTTCAGCTTTTCTTATTTCAATTTTCATCAAATGATGTTAATTAAGTGCCTGCTCCAGATCATTTAAAATATCTTCCAGATTTTCAATTCCGACACTCATCCGGATAAGGCCATCTGAAATTCCATATTGTTCTCTTTTTTCTTTTGGAACTCCAAAATGGGTCATGGATGCAGGGTGGGATAGAAGCGTATCGCATGTTCCGAGTGAAACTGCCCTCACACACATTTGTAGTTTATCTATAAAATTTTTTCCAGCCTGCAATCCTTCTTTTAATTCAAAGCTTATCATGGCCCCGGGATGCTTCATCTGTTTATTAGCAGTTGAAAAATCGGGATGAGAAGGTAATCCAAGATAATTTACTTTAGCTACTGATTTATGTTTTTCCAAATATTTGGCAACTTCCATTGCATTAGCACAATGACGTTCCATTCTCACTTCCAGGGTTTTCATTCCCTGGGTAAGTAAAAAGGCATCAAATGAATTGCTGTTACCACCTAATAAACGATGCACTTTTTCCATTCGGCCATTCATAAATTCAAGATTCTTTCCCACAATGGCCCCACCAATGGCAGTCCCATGACCATTAAGAAATTTTGTTGTGGAATGTACAACAAAATCTACCCCGTATTTAAAAGGTTGCTGCAAATAGGGTGTCGCAAAAGTATTATCTACAGCCACCATTAAATTATACTTTCTTGTAAGTAGGGTTAGCTCCTGAATATCCACACATTGAATAGTTGGATTTGCAGGAGTTTCCAGGTAAAGTAATTTTAGGTTGGAGTTATTTTTCAACGCTTCTTCAGCTTTTGCTTTATTCCTGAGATCGACTATCACCGTTTCTATCCCTAATTGTGGCAATACTTTATCCATCAATTCCTGGGTACCACCATATAAGGAGAAATGGGTTAATATTGTGTCCCCAGGCTTTAGGATTCCCAGCAATAATGCACTGATGGCGGCCATTCCGCTTGAATTTAGGATGGTTTTTAATTGAAGAGGTAATCCGTTTTCTTCAAGTCCAAAGCTTTCAAGTGCTGAAATTTTTTGTTCTGCTTCTGCCATCGTTGGGTTTCCCCAGCGGCTGTATATGTATCCCTTTTCTTCTCCATTAAACTTTCGCATTCCCTGGTCAGCGCTATCAAAAACATAGGTGCTGCTTGCATATACCGGTGTTAGATGTGCATTATTACTTTCAGGTTCATGCCCACTATGGATAGCTACTGAACCAAATCCTTTAAGGAGATTTTTATGAGAAGGCATGTGTATAATTAATAAACCGAAATGAAAAATGAATAATTAAGTTTGAAGCAAAAGTAGGAAAAACATGAAGCAACTTTTGCAACAAAATGCAGCCTATAATTTATGGGCCAATAAAATTCTTCTGGAAAAAATTGTGCAGGTTCCGGAAGAAGTAATACAAAAAGATATGAAAAGCAGTTTCAGCAGTATTTTTAATACAGTTGTTCACCTGCTAGATGTGGAGAGCATTTGGTGGCAAAGGCTAAAGTTGCAGGAGCATGTAGAATGGCCAGGGAAAAATTTTGAGGGAAATTTTGAGGCACTTTCCGGACAAATTCTATTCTTTTCAAGGCAATGGAGTGAATGGGTCTCAAATACTAATGAAGTGAATCTTACTCATGTATTTGGCTATCAAAATTCCAAAAAAGAATTTTTTAAGCAGCCTGTTTATGAAATGTTGCTTCACCTGTTCAATCACCAAACTTTCCATCGTGGTCAGATAATAACCATGTTGAGGCAAAATGGAATTGAGAAATTACCGGCCACTGATTTTATTGTATTTTCCAGGGGAAAGAAGAACTGATGCTTATTTTGTATCGTACGCCCACTTCACCAGCGTTGCTCCCCACGTAAATCCTCCGCCAAAGGCAGCTAAAACGATCAGGTCACCCTTTTTTAATTGCTTTTCCCATTCCCATAAGCACAATGGAATTGTTGCTGAAGTAGTATTTCCATAGCGTTGAATATTTATCATTACCTTATCCATGCTTAGACCCATTCGGCTGGCAGTTGCATCAATAATTCTTTTATTTGCCTGATGTGGAACCAGCCAGGCAATATCCTCACCCGTTAGATTATTTCTTTCTAATAATTCATAAGAAACATCGGCCATGCCTTTTACAGCAAATTTGAACACTGCAGGCCCTTCCTGGAATATATAATGCTCTTTGGCCATTACTGTTTCTATTGAGGCAGGTTTTGCTGAACCTCCAGCTACCATCTTTAAGTATTCTGCGCCGCTTCCGTCAGTTTTCAGGAGGCTGTCAAGAATACCATATCCCTCTGTGTTAGGTTCCAGTAAAATAGCGCCTGCAGCATCCCCAAAAAGTACGCAGGTCTTGCGGTCACTGTAATCCACTATACCACTCATTTTATCAGTTCCAACAACAACCACTTTCTTATATCTTCCGCTTTCAATAATTGAAGCAGCGGTGGTAACTCCAAATAAAAAACCAGAACAGGCCGCAGAAAGGTCAAAGCCAAATGCATTGGATGCGCCAATTTTATAGGTAATAATATTGGCAGTTGCCGGAAAAGTCATATCCGGTGTAACAGTACAGCAGATCAGGCAATCAATTTCAATAGGATCTATTCCTCTCTTCCTGCAAAGTTCTAATACCGCAGGAATTGCCATTTCCGATACTCCTTTGTTTTTTCCCTTAAGGATCCGCCTCTCTTCAACGCCGGTCCGGGTTTTAATCCATTCATCATTAGTATCTACCATCGTCTCCAGTTCGGCATTCGTGAGCCGGTAGTGCGGAACATAGCCGCCTATGGCAGTGATAACGGCAGAAATTTTATTCTCCATTTATTTAATCAGGCTTTTATGAATAGATAAAAGTACAACTTCCTTATTATTAACGCCAAAGTGATTAATGAGATTTATTTCATATCATATTGATTAATGCGAAATACTTATTTTTGGCCCATTTACCAATAATATGATTGCATATATTTCAGGAAAATTTACTTATAAAAATCCGGCAGTAGTATACGTAGACGTGCAGGGATTGGGATATGAAGTAAATATAAGCCTGAATACCTATTCGCATATTCAAAAATTGACAGAGGGGAAATTGTATACATACCTGCAGATTAAAGAAGATGCTCACACGCTTTATGGTTTTTTTGATACTTTTGAAAAGGAGATGTTTGTTATGTTGATAAGTGTTTCAGGAGTAGGTGCAGCTACCGCAAGAATGATGCTGTCTAATATGAGGCCGGATGAAATCAGCAAAGCAATCATACAAAATAATTCCGCTATACTTGAACGTGTAAAAGGAATTGGCAGAAAAACTGCAGAAAGGCTGGTTCTTGAACTTAGAGACAAGATACCAAAATTGGCAACAAATTCGACCGTGGATGCCTCAGGCGGCAATACTTTCGAACTTGATGCGTTAAATGCTTTAGTGGCTCTTGGTATAACAAGGTCTGTCGCTGAACATGCTATAAAAAAAGTCGTAATTTCCAACCCAACAATAAACACCCTTGAAGAAATCATAAAAAATGCCCTAAAAGCTATTTGAGAGAACTCTACCTTAATTAATTGTTGGATGCTTTTCAAAAGAAAACTGGTACCAGATTATTTTGGGTGGGTAAAGGTGTGCCTCATGTGGACGGTAATTTCATTATTTACCCAAACTATATCGCTTGCCCAGGATTCTTCAAGATTGCATACTTATAATGACACCTTGCCATTCCCAATACATGATCGCCGAGGTGATTTCTATTCCAATCAGCCCAATACTTTCGATTTTGCCCAGCCACCTAATATTACAGATTCCATAGCCTACGATCCGGCTTCTAAAATGTATATCGTTTATGAAAAAATCGGTAATAAGTATTACAGGACTCCAACAGCTTATACGGCAGAGGAATTTATGGAAATGGAAGGCCATAAGGCGGAGACAGACTATTTTCAAAAAAGGGCCAACACGTTAAGCTTATTGAATCGTGGCCAGGTGAAGCCAAAACTGAGCATTTATGATAATTTGTTCAACAGGTTATTCGGTAATGGAAAGGTAGATATTGTGCCTCAGGGAAATGTGGACATAACAGCGGGTTACCAGGGTCAGCAGGTTAATAATCCGACATTAGCAGAGGCTGCAAGAAAAAATGGAGGTTTGGATTTCAATATGGCCACGCAATTGAATGTGAATGCCAGTATTGGAGATAAACTAAAATTTCCCATCAGCTATAATACACTCGCTAATTTTGACTTTACCAATCAACTCAAACTCGATTATAAGGGAACAGATGACGAAATCCTGAAAAGATTTGAAGCAGGAAATGTTTCATTTCCTTCAAGAAGCACCCTAATCCCGGGGGTGCAGTCTTTGTTTGGAATAAAAGCCCAACTGAAATTCGGAAAATTGAATGTAACAGCAGTTATTGCCAGTCAAAAATCTCAGAAGCAGACAGTTACGCTGCAGGGAGGGAGCGCAGCCCAACCCTTTAACATCAAGGCTGATGCTTATGAGGAAAATAAGCACTTTCTGCTTGGCCAATATTTTAAATACAATTATAACTCAGTAATGAGTAACCTGCCAGCGATGACTTCGCCTGTGCAGATTCTCAGGATTGAAGTATGGGTAACCAATAGAAATGGAGCCACTACAAATACCAGGGAAATTGTTGGCCTAATGGATTTAGGGGAAAATCATCCATTTGCCCCGTTTTCTGTAACAGGCACGCTGCCATCTAACAATACCAATTCTGAATACAGTACTGTAGTTGGTAGCGGAAATAGCCGGGATCCCTCTTTGGTAACAAATCAGTTGCAAAATATCATGGGACTAAGTCCTGTGCAGGATTTTGAAAAAACCTATGCCAAAAAACTGGATTCCACCCAATTTGTGCTAAATCCAAAGGTAGGGTTCATATCACTGAACCAGCCGTTGCAAACGGACGATGTGCTTGCGGTAGCCTATCAATATTCATATAACGGAAGAATTTACCAGGTCGGCGAGTTTTCAACAGATGTGCCTCCTGATTCTACATCCGGAAATCAAAAAGTATTGTTCCTGAAATTATTGAAAGCAACTTCTCAAAGGCCAAATCTTCCGATATGGCAACTCATGATGAAGAATATTTATAGTGTTGGATATGGAACACTTGCCCGCCAAGGCTTTACGCTGAATATTTTGTACCAGGCGCCCGGGCTTGGAGCTAAAAGGTATCTTCCCTTTGGCAACCTGAACCTTGGCACACCTTTATTAACCCTGGATAACCTTGACAGGTTAGATAACCAAAACGATCCTCAGCCAGACGGAGTATTTGATTATGTGGAAGGGTTTACTGTGATTTCTCAATATAGCCGTATTATTTTCCCACTGCTGGAACCTTTTGGCCGCGACCTTGCTCCTAAAGTATTTTCTGATACAGCGATGGCGAAGGATAGCCTGTATTATCCATTGTATGATTCAATAAAAAGTGTGGCCCAGCAGCAATTTATTAATTTGGACCGTTTTATACTTAGCGGGACGGCTACCACCTCATCATCGTCGGATATAAGTATTGGTTATAATATACCTCCCGGCTCAGTGACTGTAACTGCAGGGGGCCAAAAACTAAATGAAAATATAGATTACACTATCAATTACGATCTTGGGACTATTAAAATAATTAATCAGGCGATTTTAAATTCCGGAGTACCGGTACAGGTAAATTTTGAAAATAACGCAACATTTGGCTTACAACAAAAAAGTTATTTAGGTCTTAGGCTGGATTACCAGGCTAAAAACACTGCGAATGAACAATTGAGTTTAGGAGGAACGATGGTAAGGCTGAGCGAGAGACCCTATTTTACAAAGGTTGATTATGGTGAGGACCCTATTAAAAATACCATGTATGGAGTGGATGTGAATTACCACAGGAATACCCCAAGGATTACTAAACTCCTTGATAAACTTCCTTTTTACCATACTACAACTCCTTCGGCAATAAATGCCTATGCAGAAGCTGCTTTCCTGAAGCCTGGCCATGCACCGGAAATAGGTAAGGGAAGCAATGGCGTGGTTTATATTGACGATTTTGAAGGGAGTGTGAGTAATATCGATTTACGTTTCCCCCAAATAAGTTGGGCACTGGCTTCAACACCCTATGGAGCAACAGACCAAACTTCAGGTGCACTTTTATTTCCAGAAGCTGCCGACAATGACAAGCTAGATTACGGATTTAACAGGGCAAAAATTGCCTGGTACCAGATTGAGCCTACATTGCAGGACCCCAATAACGTGAACAATCCATTGCGCGATAACAAACCTGACCTATCGGATCCGAGGGTGAGGGCAATTTCGCAAACAGAAATATTTCCCCAGGAAACAACTGATTTAGGACAAAATCAATTAATCACTTTTGACCTGGCATATTATCCTACCGACCGCGGTCCTTATAACTATGCATCTTCGCTCACAGATGTTAACAGCAGTGGTAAATTGTTAAATCCATCGAAGCGCTGGGGAGGATTGATGAGAAGCATTGGTCAGCCCGATTTTGAAACAGCTAACGTCGAGTATATCGAATGTTGGGTTCAGGATCCTTTTATCCTTAACCCAACAAGCACCGGAGGAAAATTTTATGTCAACCTGGGTGATGTTTCTGAAGATATTCTAAAAGACTCCAGGAGATTTTATGAAAATGGTTTACCCACTCCAAGTCTTCCAGCCAAGGTTGACACTTCCATATGGGGTGTAGTTCCGCACAATCCAATTCAGGTAACAAATTCCTTTAGCAATGACCCCAATGATCGCCCTTACCAGGATGTGGGATTTGACGGACTTACCGATAGCGCCGAAGTTGAAAAAAGAAGAGTGGATTATTTAGATGTGCTCGCAGCAGAATTCGGAACCGGTTCGCTGGCATATCAAAATGCATTGATGGACCCTTCCACTGATGATTATCATTATTACCGTGGGAGCGATCTTGATGCAGAAAATGCGGGAATTCTTACCAGGTATAAAAACTTCAACGGTCCGCAGGGAAATTCACCTATCGCCTCGACTAATTCTCAATATGCAGAAGCAGCAACATTGTATCCTGACCAGGAGGATATAGATCTTGATAATAATATGAGCGAAACGGAATCATATTTTCAATATACTGTTGACCTGAAACCACCTACAGATCCTACAATGACTATAGGCCAGAATTTCATTGTAGATAAAAAATTGGTGACTGTTAGTCTTGCTGACGGGACCACCAGGCAAGAAACATGGTACCAGATGCGCATACCCATAGAAGCCTACAATAATAAAATTGGGAATATCCCGGATTTTAAATCAATCAGGTTTATAAGGATGTTCTTAACAGGTTTTACTGACAGCGTTGTTGTTCGTTTTGGTGAACTTTCATTGGTGAGAAATACCTGGAGAAAATTTGATTATAAACTTGATTCAACTGGTTTATACAGCCCTGAAACCACCACTGACTACAACGTTGGTGCAGTTAATATTGAAGAAAATGATCAAAGATCGCCTTTGCCTTACAGAACTCCTTGGGCAATACAAAGAGAACAGACTATCAGTAGCAATGGTGTGAATCTATTGCAAAATGAACAGTCTCTCACTCTTCAATTTTGCGGTTTAGCCAAGAATGATGGCAAAGCAATATATCAAACTTATGCCAACAGGGATTTCAGGCAATTCGGCAAAATGCAGATGTACATTCATGCTGAAAAGAATATTCAAAGTGTGTTAAAAGACAATGACCTTGTTGCAATCATTAGAATAGGCAGCGATTTTGTTTCAAATTATTATGAAGTAAAAATTCCATTAAAATTGACGCCATTAAATACCGGGCTAAATCCGGATAGCCAGGCGTATAACGACACATTATGGAATCAACTAAACAGTTTGGACTTAGATCTTGGGATTCTTCCGCAAATTAAAACAGCCCGAAACTTATCGAATACACCTTTGGGTCAGCTTTTTTCTCAATTACAAAGTAACGGCCAGACGTACTCTATAATTGGAAATCCTAACCTCGGTCAGGTTAGTGGTATACTTATGGGTGTCAAAAATGTAAACGCAGGAAGCGCTTGCGGAGAAGTTTGGTTCGATGAATTACGTCTTTCTTCACTCAATGAAAAGGGCGGGTGGGCATCTTTGGCAAAAATAGACGCCAATCTTGCAGACCTGGGAACAGTTTCTGTATCAGTAAATACACATAGCGTGGGTTTTGGTACTTTGGAACAAAATGTATCGCAAAGGTACCTGGATAATTTTATGCAAGTTGATGCAGCTACAAATTTGGAATTAGGTAAACTATTACCTAAAAACGCAGCCTTATCTATTCCATTTTTTGCCAGTTATTCCCAGGCAGTAAGCACCCCTGAATACGATCCATTTCAAGGTGATATCACTTTAAAAAAGGAATTAAGTTATACTCCAAAGAGCCAAAGAGATTCTATCAAGAATTACGCAGTTGATTTTAGTTCTACTAAAGTAATAAGCGTTACGAATCTGCATAAAAACAGGACGAAGAATAAAAAACCTAAGCCATGGGATATTGAAAATTTTGACCTTAGCTATAATTATACGCAAACTGTGGCACACAATCCACTGATTGAATATAATACTGTAACAAAACAAAAAGCGGGATTGGGATACAACTTTACAGCAAAACCAAAATATATTGAGCCCTTTAAAAAAATCTTCAAAAAAACAAAAACCCATTGGTTCGATCTTATAAAAGATCTTAATTTCAACCCTGTTCCATCGCAGGTTAGTTTCAGGGCTGATGTTAACAGGTTATTTGGGGTTACCAAGCCAAGAGATATCGGTGATACCACCACGAAGTTCCTCATACCGGAAACTTATGATCAAATTTTCACTTTCAATAGAAATTATATCTTAAGGTGGGATCTTACCCGATCGTTAAATATGGATTATACGGCACTTAATAATGCCGTTATTGACCAACCATATGGACGGCTTGATACAAAAGCAAAACGAGATACAGTCTTAGGAAATTTTTTCAAAGGAGGACGTAATACTATGTTTACGCAGACCTTCAATTTATCCTATAATGTGCCGGTAAATAAATTTCCATTACTGGATTGGACTACATTAAGGATCGGGTATACGGCTAATTACCAATGGATTGGCGCTTCAAGGCTGGCAGTAAATCTCGGAAATATCCTGGAAAACGGGCAACAGGAACAAGCTAATCTTCAACTGGATTTCAATAAGCTATACAATAAATCAAAATGGCTAAAGGCAGTCAATCAGCTAAGTAAGGCTTCATCAAAAAATAATACCTCCCAAAAGGATTCTTTGGCCAACAAAAAGGGTAATTTAAATAATCAGGTGAAAAGTAATAATGCTAAGGAATTGCCTGAAGTTAAGGGCATCTCAAAAGTATTAGGTAAGATATTGACCAGCATTAAATCAATAAATGCTACCGTTTCCCAAAACAGTAATACAAGATTGCCTGGATATACTGATAGTACTCAATTTCTTGGGCAGAATTTTAGAAGTATGGCTCCGGGTTTTGGATTCATAATGGGTAAACAGGTGGACACCGGTTGGCTAAACCGGGCCGCTCAAAGAGGACTCATAACAAAGGATTCTTCATTTAATGATCTTTTTGTTCAAAATTATGATCAAAAGATTTCGATCTCAGCCCAAATAGCACCTATCAGGGACTTGACAATCGACATTAATGTGGATAAAACATTTTCAAAAAATTACTCAGAAACTTTTAAAGATACTACCGGCTCCGGCACTGATTTTTCTCATCTTACGCCATATATCCAGGGAAGTTTCAATGTGAGTTATATTGCTTTCAATACCCTTTTTCAAAAATTTAACCCTAACCAGGTTTCCTCAACTTTTTTGAAATTTGAGAATTACCGAATGATTTTATCAAACAGGCTAGGTGTGCTAAATACTTACAATAAATTGACAGGTAACCCGGTAACAGCCGACGGATATGCATTAGGCTATGGAAAATATGCAGTAGATGTATTGATTCCTTCATTTATTGCTGCTTATACAGGACAGGACCCTTCATCAGTAGCCTTGATAAAAGATAATAATTCCAATCCTAAATCAAATCCATTCAGCTCCATCATACCCAAACCAAATTGGCGATTGACGTATAATGGTTTGAGCCGAATACCTGGCCTGGATAAAATATTTACCAATTTTACCTTAACGCACGCGTATAATTCAAGCCTCGGAATGAATAGCTTTACTTCTGCCCTGCTGTATCAGGATGTTTCCAGATTTGGTTATCCTTCTTTCATTGATACAACGGCAGGAAGCAATAATTACATTCCATTTTTCCTGGTTCCTAATTTGACCATCCAGGAACAGTTTGCCCCGTTATTAGGAGTGGATATGACTTTCACCAACCAGGTCAGCCTCAAATTCGATTATACTAAACAGCGCCAGTTAAGCCTGAGTCTTGTAGATTACCAACTCAGTGAAGTGCGATCGACTCAATATACCTTTGGTGGAGGCTTTCGTAAAAAAGGATTGAAGCTGCCCTTTAAGGTTCCTTTTTCTAAAAAGGATAGTAAGAAGCTGGACAATGAAATCAACTTCCGTCTGGATTTTAAGGTAACCAACAATGTAACCTCAAATAGCCAGCTTGATCAGGCTAGTGCATTTGCAACGAGTGGAAGCAAGGAAATTACAATAAGCCCCACGATAGATTATTACCTGAACAAGAAAATAAATATTAAGTTATATTTTGACCAAACAAGGATAAACCCATATATTTCTTCTTCTCCGCCCACTGTAAATACACGTGCGGGAGTACAAATAAGAATTTCACTTAGCCCATAAAACTTGATATTTGTAGAAGTTTTTCTACCGGGCCTGGTTTATTGTTGGCAACGAGGGGGAATTGATACAAAGTTCCTGAGCCATTATCCGAATAGAAAGGATAAAAAAAAAATCCCGGAGGTAATCAATCCCCGGGTAAGTTATCAAAAGCATAGAAAAAAACTATTTCACTTTTTTTAGCATCATAATATATCCGCAAACATTTTTCTTTTTGGTTTTATTAACCTGAAGAGGCTTTATCATGTGATACTCTGTAAATTTTGGAATATAAGAGTAACTGATAATATTAGCGAGTTTGTCAAGTTCGTAATGTTTTACGTAAACAACCTGCTTTTCATTATAATCATACATTCTTAATTCAAATAACTTTGAACTCAGATCTCCTATAAATACAATTTGATACCAACTTCCTTCCGTAAGTGGGACAATAACAGGCATTTCATATTCACTTTCCATCATCATAGTAGCTTCGCGAACCACCACAAAACCTTGTTTATAGAAACTTGCTTTTAGACTATCTGCTTCTTTTTTTAGCGTAGAATCATAGCAGGAAACCTGTTTAATAACTTCCTGACCAAAAACATTGTATTGAGCAAATAGAAAAATAATTGGAAAAAGTAGATAAGTCTTCAATGGGTTTTTCATTTAGGTTACCGAATAATTAGCTATCAATATTACAAAAAGGATCTGACTTTTTATAATGAAATCACAATTTTTTTACAAAAAAAAGAGAATAATTTTCTTTATGATCCAGGTAAACCAATAATAACGCCAAAATGCAATAATAATTGTTATTTTTCAGAGTTTCTGAAGAAAAAAATACCATTTGCCTGGGCTATAGGCGTGATTTCCAATTCATTAATACAAACATTTGTAGGAAGAGAGGCGCAATAAAATATTGTATCTGCAATATCATCTCCTGTTAACGGGTTAAAACCCTGGTAAACTTTCGAAGCCTTTTCATTATCTCCTTTAAACCTGACCACGCCAAATTCTGTTTCAACAGCTCCGGGTTTAACATTAGTAACTTTAATATTGTGCCGTAACAAGTCAATTCGCATAGAACGACTAATAGCTTCTACTGCTGATTTGCTGGCGCAGTAAATATTCCCTTTTTCATAAACATCGTTGCCTGCAACAGAACCCAGGTTAATAATATGTCCACTTTTTTTTTCAACCATAAATGGGATTACCGCCTTACTGACATATAACAATCCATTTATGTTAGTCTGCAACATAATTTCCCAATCTCTGAGTTCTGCCTCGTCAAAAAAGTCCCTTCCGAGCGCTAATCCTGCATTATTGATCAGTATATCAACAGATCGCCACTTGCCTTGAAAATTATCAATACATCCAAAAACCTCTTCTTTTTTCTGCACGTCAAAAGGTGCACAAAGAATATCAATAGAATATTCCCGCTCCAATAATTCCTTTAATTCCTGCAGCCGGTCATTTCTCCTCCCGTTTATTATAAGATGATCACCTGCCGCAGCAAATTTTTTTGCACAGGCTTTGCCAATTCCTGAAGTGGCGCCGGTAATAAATACAATCCGACTCATTTAATTCAATTATTGTATTAGTAAATTTGAATACAAATGTAAGGCTACATGCATTTGTTTCTTAAATAAATTATGCGAAAGTTGACTAAAAGATAAGTTCGCCGGGGGTTGAAACTATGGTTACCTGATCGGTGATTTTCCTGTAAAGAAAATTTTCACGCTCCATTATTTTTAGGTGGCCGATAAGGTGGTCATAAAATCCACCTGAGTTCAAAATGAAAATTTTCTTATCATGAATATTTAACTGGTTCCAGGTTAGCATTTCAAAAAGTTCATCCATGGTACCATATCCGCCGGGTAAAACAAATGCTGCATCAGCCCTGGAGTACATCATTTTTTTTCGGGAGTGCATGTCTTCTGTTTCATGCATTTCTGAAATACCATAATGACTGTGTTCAATACCATTTAATAATTTAGGCATTACGCCGATCACTTTCCCTTTCTTTTCAAGCATAGCATTCGCCAAGGTACCCATAATACCTTTGTTGCCACCCCCATAGATAAGAGTGATTTCTTTTTCTGCAAGTAAATGACCCAATTGTTTGGCATGTTCAACAAATAGAGGATTGATTCCTTCTCTTGAACCACAAAAAACCGCTAAAGAAGTAATTGTCATATTTTTATTTATCTTGAATAAATTTCTAATTAAATACGTTTAATTCCTAATTTTCTTTTTGTAAACAACTGTCTGGTCCCCCATGGTGTAATCCCTTATTCATTTATGTCTCCAATTGTTTTACTTTCTTTTATTATCGGATATTTTTTGGTACTCATTTTTATCTCTTACGCCACCTCGAAGAAATCCATTGATAATTCAACCTTTTTTATTGCCAATCGCTCCTCAAAATGGTACCTGGTAGCATTTGGAATGATCGGAACTGCATTAAGCGGAGTTACATTTATTTCAGTTCCCGGTGAGGTTGGAAATGCTGCCGGATCCCAATTCCGGTATTTTCAATTTGTACTTGGTAATGCTGTGGGGTATTTCCTGGTGGCCGGAATCTTGCTACCGCTTTATTACAAAATGCACCTGATATCCATTTATGAAGTTATAGGACGTACACTTGGTAAAGTCAGTCATAAAACTGCCGCTGCTATATTTTTAATTTCGAGGACAATAGGTTCAGCATTCAGATTGTACCTGGTAGCAATTGTATTGCAGCGCTTTATTTTTGAAGCATGGGGGGTCCCTTTCTGGTTTACTATAGTTATTTGCTTATTACTCATATGGGGTTATACCTTTAGGGGAGGTTTAAAAACTATTATTATTACTGATTCGCTACAAACTGTTTTTTTAGTTACTTCTGTTTTTCTCTCAATTTATTTTATTTGCCATAGCCTGAATTTGAATATTTTTCAGGCTTTTCATGCAATTAAAGACAGCGCGTATTCGAAAATATTTTTTACCGATCATTTTTTTACCAATAAATTTCATTTCACCAAGCAATTTATAGGAGGGATTTTTGTCACAATAGGCATGTTTGGCCTCGACCAGGATCTTATGCAAAAAAACCTGAGTTGTAAAAACCTGAAAGATGCTCAGAAAAACATGCTTAGCTTTACATTCATTTTTGTAATCATAAACCTGTTTTTCTTAAGCGTAGGAGCTCTGCTATATATTTATGCAAACAAAATGGGAATATCAATTCCTCTGGATGAGGTTACACACCAGCCGCGGACAGATTATCTTTTTCCTGAAATTGCCTTAAACCATTTCAAAGGTGTTCCTGCCATAGTTTTTATGCTGGGACTAACCGCAGCAACATTTGCTACAACTGATTCCGGGCTTACGGCATTAACCACTTCCTTTTGTATCGATTTTTTGAATTTTGACAAAACAAAAAACCTTTCTGAAAAACAAATGATTCGTAGAAGAATTTTAGTGCATATAGGATTTTCAATCCTGATATTACTTGTTATATTATTTTTCAATGCTGTTAATAATGCTTCTGTTGTTTCTGCAATTTTTAAAGTAGCTACTTATACATATGGACCTCTTATTGGGTTATTTGGCTTTTCCCTTTATGCCAAAAAAAGGAAAGTAATGGATAAAGCCACTCCTGTAATTTGCGTGTTGGCTCCAGCGGCATGCTTCCTGATTGACAAGTATTCTGCTTATTTATTTAATGGTTATGTTTTTGCAGAAGAACTAATTATAGTCAATGGTTTGCTCACTTTCCTCGGTTTATTAATTGTTTCAAAAAGGAGACCTATACAATAAACTATAAAAACAATGACCGAATTAATAAATAAAGATGCTGAATCATATGCAGCAAAGTTTACAAGCCTTACAGATGATTTATTGCAGGAAATTGAAAGATTTACGTTAGAAAATCATCCGCACGCAAATATGCTCAGCGGGCCTGTGCAAGGTAAATTACTGGAATTCATAAGCCGCATGATTAAGCCTGAAAGGATTCTGGAAGTGGGAACTTTTATGGGATATAGTGCCCTGTGCCTTGCAAAGGGACTTTCTCCGACCGGTAGATTGCATACCATCGAAATCAGGAAGGAAGATGCCGAAATTTCGGGAAATTTTTTTAGCAAATCATTATATACCAAAAAATTAATTTTACACGTAGGTGATGCTTTGACAATTATTCCTTCATTAGATGAAATATGGGATTTGGTTTTTATTGATGCAGATAAGGTTAATTATATTAATTATTACGAACTAACTTTGCCAATTTTACAAAAAGGCGGATTTATTTTGGCTGATAATGTGCTGTTTCATGGTGAAGTATTGGATGAAAAGATTATCGGGAAAAACGCAAAAGCTATCCATGCCTTCAATGAGCACGTAAAATCTGATGCAAGGGTTCATCAGGTTCTTTTGACAGTAAGGGATGGGCTGTTGTTAATACAAAAAAAATAATACAACTATCATATTAAAACATTAATAAAGGAATTCGCCAGACTTCAAAATGAAATATTTATTCTTCTTTCTTATTGTTTTTTTCTTTTCTGCTGGAAATATTTTTAGTCAGGAAATGACTCCGGGTGATTATGTGGCAAAATATAAGGATTTAGCAATAAGGGAAATGAAACGCATGGGGGTTCCTGCTGCAATGTCGCTGGCCCAGGGATTATTAGAAACAGAAAATGGTAACAGCGACCTCGTAAAAAAATCAAATAATCATTTCGGAATAAAGTGTAAAGGCACTTGGAATGCTGAAACGGTTAGCCATGACGATGATGAACAGGGAGAATGTTTTCGGTCCTATAAGAGTGCCGAAGACTCATACCGCGATCATTCAAATTTTTTGAGAGGTAGTCCCCGCTATGCATTTCTTTTTAAATTAGATCCCCGCGATTATAAAGGATGGGCTTATGGCCTGAAAAAAGCCGGCTATGCAACCAATCCAAATTATCCTGATATTCTGATTAAATATATTGAAGATAACAATTTAGAACAATACACTTTAGAAGCGGTTAACGAAGTGCCTGTATTTGATGCTTCAAAATATAGAGATGATCCAGAAGAAAAGGCGGTAAGCGCCGACACCAATATGGCGGTCCCAAATATTCCAGCAGATGAAAATAACCTGTCTTCAGAAAAAGGAATTGTATTTATCAATGGAAGTAAGGCTGTTCGGATTCCCAAAGGAACATCTTTACTTGCCGTGGCTACCCAAAATAATATCAATCTTAACCGATTATTACAAATAAATGATCTTAATAAAGATGGATTACTCGACAAGGATCAATATATTTTCCTGGAAAAAAAGCAGAAATCTGGCGCCTGGGATTACTATGTTGTGCAACAAAATGAAACCTTATATGATGTTGCCCAAAAAAACGGAGTTGTGTTACAAAGCCTTTGTGATTATAATAATATCCTACCCAATGCTCCTTTGAAACCGGGAGAAAAAATATTGCTTCACGCTTTGGTAAATGGAGCTGTAGACAATAAACCGATTGATGGATCAGGTCAGGGATTGGAAATTGAAAAATTGCATGAAGTACAACCGCAAGAAAGCCTCTATGCAATTTCAAAAAAATATAATGTTAGCATAGGAGACTTAAAAGAATGGAATCATCTGAGGGATGATAATTTAAAAATCGGGCAACAACTGATCATTTCAAAATAAATTATGTCAACAATAAGGCTCCATGATATGGAATTTGTCGCTTATATTTCTTCGGCTGAAATTGGGGAACAGGTTGAAAGAATTGCAACAGAAATAAACACGGATTATAAGGGAAAAAATCCTGTTTTCATAGCTATCCTCAATGGCGCTTTTATTTTTGCTGCAGATCTTTTCAAACAACTTAATGTTGAAGCAGAGATTAGTTTTATTAAGCTGGCATCTTATAAAGGAGTAAAATCAACCGGGAAGGTAATAACAGCAATTGGCCTTGATGTTGATCTGCATGGCAGAGACGTGATTATTTTGGAAGATATTGTTGATACAGGTAAAACCCTTTTTCAATTTCTTCCCCAGTTGGAGCATAGTAATCCGGCTTCACTGAAAATAGCTTCCTTACTTTTTAAACCTGAATCGATGATACATTTGATAAAAATTGATTATTTAGGCTTTACGATTCCCAATAAATTTGTGGTGGGGTACGGGCTTGACTATGATGGCCTGGGAAGAAATCTTAAGGAAATCTATCAATTGATTTAATTATCTTCCTGAGATTTCAGCATAATTCCCGGTTCATTAAGCTGAAGAATATCACTCATCAAATAATCCCTCTCTTGCCCAAAGTAATTTTTTCAATTTTATTCTTATCCTTTGTTTTTAAAACAAACGCTCAATATTATATCAGGGGCGAAATAAAAGATGAGAAGAATCAGCCTATTCAAAACGCGAAAATTTATATGCCTGGTAATCGTTCCCTTTACCATAGTGGGATTACCGGCGGTTTCGGAATTCCTACCTACAACCTTTATGACTCTCTAATATTTAGCGCAGATGGCTACGAAACAAAAGCGCTTAATATAAAATCGGATATATACCAGGAAGTTACTCTTAGGTATACTTCTAAGGCAATTACCTTTCAAAAGCAAAAACTCGTTTCGCTTACGCTGGGAACAAGGGGAATTTTATTACCAACTGCTTATTATGAAGATGAAAGCTATAGCAACCTGGTAGAAAATGATTTTGTAAATGCCGGCAATGATAACACAACTTCTTTTGGTTTAAGAATAGACAAAGCCTCTTACAGCAATATCAGAAGGTTTATCAACCAGGATAGTAAGGTGCCGCCGGATGCGGTTCGCATAGATGAAATGCTTGCTTATTTCAATTTTAATTATAAGGAACCACAAGAAGATAGCATCTTCAGAATTGAAACTCAGTTAACGGGTTGCCCATGGAATGATGCCCACCGCTTGTTATTCATTAATATTTCGGGAAAGAAGCTAAATCTGGAAAAAGTGCCCCCTTCTAACCTGGTTTTTTTAATTGATGTTTCTGGTAGTATGGATCTTCCAAACAGGCTCCCTTTGCTTAAGGAGGCCTTCCAAATGCTTGTAAAAAATCTTCGCCAGAAAGATACTGTTTCCATTGTCGTATATGGAGGCACTGTTGGTTTATGGCTACCACCTACAAGTGGTGATCAGAAGGAGAAAATTACGAAAGCGATTGAAGGATTAAGTGCCTCGGGCGATACACCGGGAGAAGCTGCCATAAGAACAGCTTACAAAGTGGCTGAAAATAATTTTATTGCAGGTGGAAATAACCGAATAATACTTGCTACAGACGGGGATTTTAATATTGGACAAACCAGCGAAAAGGAACTTGAAGAAATGATAATGAAAGAAAGGCAATCCGGAGTTTATCTCACCTGCCTTGGGGTAGGCATGGGAAATTATAAGGATTCAAAAATTGAAGTATTGTCCAAAAAGGGAAATGGGAACTTTGCCTACCTAGATGACATAAAGGAAGCAGAAAAAGTACTGGTAACTGAATTTACCCAAACGCTCTATTCAATTGCCAATAATGTATCTATGTCAATAAAATTTAATCCGGCATTAGTTAATGAATACAGGCTAATTGGTTATGATAATAAAAGGGATGCCCTCGCTGAAAAAGGGGACAGCCTCGAAGGGGGTGAAATAGGCTCAGGAAGCAGTAATACGGCAATTTTCGAAATAATTCCTGCGATTAAGGACTCTGTTCATTATTCAAATGAATTAATGGCAAATCTTTCTTTAGATTATGAAACTACTGAAGATACTTTGGGAGAAACTGTTAAGTATGATTGTCCACAAAATTATCTTCCATTCGATTCAATAAACAAAAACCTTCGTTTTGCAACGGCTGTAACTATGTTGGGTTTGAAACTGCGGGAATCATCTAACTACGCAAGTATTTATTTTGATGAAATAAAAGATTTAGCTGCTTCGTCTTTAAATCCCGGGGATTATCTTGAAAAGGAGTTTTTGGAATTAATTGATAAATGCAAAGAGATTTATCACGAAAAAAGAAAAAAGAGAAAGAAGTAAAAATGAATTATTGTAGTTCTGGCAATCGAATCTCTTTACAAGAATTTATGAACCGAATTATTCCTTTCTATTTTTATTGACTTTTTCAAAAGTTTAACTTCCTATTATTTCATGCCTATTTCTTAATTCAATTCTGATTAAGAAGTTGAAATTCAATCGTTAAGGCGCATAAGACAAACGAAACAAACCCTATCAATTTTGTCAATCAATATAGTTGGTGGAGAAAAATCTCCAGGAAATTGATTCTTAACCGAACATTTGAAATATTCGCTTGTTTAATTTTTTAACCTTAATCATTAAACAAAATATTTTTATGAAAAAAGCATCCTTCAATTTATCAACCTCCCTTATTTGCTTGGCTCTGATTGGATTGTTCACTTTTTCTTCTTGCAAAAAGGACTCCAATACCGTTACACCAACACCAATTTCAACTACAATTACTTATGAAGTTGCTTCGGGATCCAACTTTACTATTCTGGAAGCAGCGGTAGTTAAAGCGAATCTTGCTACCACGCTGAGCGGTACTGGCCCATACACTGTATTTGCCCCGAGTGATTCTGCATTTATGACTTCAGGTATCACCATTAATACAATCAATTCATTAAGTTCGAATTTTCTTAAAAAGCATTTTGCTTTATCATACACTTTCAGGATTGGTAAAAGCTGCAAATGTTCCGGCAGGTCCTGATGCTGCAGTGCCAACTGCTGGAGGAGATTCCGTTTATGTTACGAATAATTCAAAAGGAGGTTATATAAATGGAATTAAGGTTGTAACACCAGATGTTGCAGCAAGTAATGGAGTTATTCATGTAATTGGCAGGGTATTGCTACCTCCCTCAGGAAATATTGTTCAGGTGGCTCAGTCAGATACTTCCATCTCTTATCTTGTTGCAGTAGTTTTGAGAGCCAGCCGGGGCAATTCAAATGTAGCTCAAGTATTATCCGGCAATGGCCCATATACTGTTTTTGCGCCGGTTAATGATGCTTTTCGGGCAGCCGGCTTCGCAACAATTAATGACATAAATAGCACTGAACCTAATACCCTGGCTTCAATTCTTACTTACCATGTAATTGGAAGTAGAATTTTCTCCTCCGATTTGACAAACGGAGCCAGGTGCCAACTCATAATGGAGGAACTGTGTCAATTGGGTTGACTTCAGGAGCCACTGTAACGGGTGGTGGAAATACCAGCCCTTCTAATATTATTGCTACTAATATTATGGCGACCAATGGTGTAATACAGGTAATAGACTGAGTATTACTACCTCAATAACGGTCTTCAAATTTCCTGATGATAACTCAAATAAATGCCGGTTTCAAAAAGATGAAACCGGTATTTTTGTTTTAAGCAAATAGAGCGGGAACCCCCAAAATAATAAATAAAGAGATCAGCTAAAAGTCTCTCTTATTTTTTCCCAGAAAGTCTTATCGTTCTTGTCAGGCTTTGGCTTAAAGTTTTCGCTGTGCTGCATTTTTTCAAGGGTTTGTTTTTCTTCCGCCGAAACAGATTGAGGGGTCCAAACATTTACATGAATTAGCTGGTCCCCCTTTTCGTGAGAATTGATTGAAGGAAATCCTTTTCCTTTTAGCCGGAAAATTTTCCCGCTCTGGGTTCCCGGTGGAATCTTAATTTTCGCTCTTCCATCAATTGTTGGAACTTCTGAATTTGTTCCAAATACTGCTTCGGGAAATGAAATATATAAATCAAAAGCCACATTAAGTCCATCGCGATGTAATTGGGCGTTGGGTTCCTCTTCAATCAATATGATCAGATCTCCAGGGCCTCCTCCCCGTTCGCCCACGTTTCCTTTCCCACTCATACTGAGTTGCATACCTTCCTGAACTCCGGCAGGAATATCGAGCGTTAAAGTTTCCTCCCCATAAACCCTTCCTTCGCCTTTACATGTTGTGCACTTAATGTGGCT
>OBLT010000630.1_pt1 | contig 22624 bp, 14 predicted proteins | sample 1518721 | NCBI WGS metagenome assembly OBLT01 (sample SAMEA3539307, study PRJEB22396) | soil metagenome | biome: tundra; feature: field; material: soil | place: USA | collected 2010-05 | depth 0.15 m | reverse complement strand
AGGCACTGGCCCGTGGTGGTTGACCCCTGTCCGTTCAAAGTACTCGTGCATGCCGAGCAACCCGTGCAGGCCTTGTCACAACAGACACCGTCGGCCACGACACCTGATGTGCATTCGTTGCCATTCGTAGCTGGAGCGCCGTTGCTCTTCGTCGCTGCGCACTTTCCCACGGAAGCATCGCAATAGTTGCCTGCGCCGCAGTCAATGTCCTTGGTGCAGTTTTTCAGGCACCCGGTTACTGCGCACTGGAAACCTCCGCAGTCTTGCGCGGTCGCGGTTGTGCAGGCGCCGTTGCCATCGCAGGTTGTCGTGGGGGTGAAGGTCTTGCCGTCGCTGCTGCAGGATGCTGCCTTGCAGGTGTGGCTCGTGCCCACTTTGCGGCAGGTGCCTTTGCCGTCGCAGGTGCCGTCGTTACCACATTGATTGGTCGCGGTCTCGTCGGTGCACGCATTGTGGGCGGACTGACCGCTGAGCACCGGAGCGCAGGTGCCATTGTCTTTGCCCGTCAGGGTATTGGAACAGGCATTACAGCCGATGCACGCCGTCGCACAACAAACGCCGTCGATGCAGTGGCCGTTCGCGCACTGTCCGTCCGCGGTGCAAGAGGTACCGTTGGCAGAGCCCGCCGGGGCATCCGTTCCATCCAGCGCGATAGGTGCGTCGGGCACGGAAGTGGTGCCTCCAGTCGAACTTGGGGCGTCCGGCGATGCAACGCCGCCAGAGCCACCCACGATGCCACCACCGCCCGCTCCGCCCGAGGCCGAGCCGTCGGTTGGTCCGCCCACACCGCCCGCGCCTCCGCTGCCTTGCGAGCCATCGACGGGGCTGCCTCCAGCACCGTCGGTCGATCCGATGAGGTCCGAGCCGATTCCGTCCAATCCCGCCTTTCCATCGAGCCCAGGCGACACGTACTTGTCGGCGTTGCCACCGTCGAGGCCTACCGGGCCTAGAACGCAGTGCCCGTAGGTTCCTTGGTCCATGGTGCAGGAGTAGGGGCTCGGACAACTTGTCTTGCTGTTACACTTGAGCTTCAAGGGATCGAGACTGTGGAAACAGGCGGTGCCGGTGAGGCAAATGAGCGCGGCGGACCAGAGAGGGATGTTGCAATATCGCATTGTTCGAAAGGATGTCGTGCTCATCAGAACGCTCCTGTCAACATGGCACCGACCTGCGCGGGGCCAACCGCGGGCACGAGAGCGACCTCGGTCGACGAGCTTGTGCGGGACTTGATGCCAACTCCGACCAGAATTGCCCCAGCAGCCACACAGGCGGCCCCAGCCCCGTAGCCTACCCAAGCGAGGGTCTTATAGGTCTTTTGACTGCTTTCTCTGTCGGATGAATAGCCGCCAATCGAGGTCTGCATGTTGTCGAGCACGCTGTTGGCTTTCAGATTCATGATCACGCCCCCGGCCACGGCCAATACGCCCACGCCCCCCGTGATGATTCCCGCAGTTGCCAGGCCGCTCCACCGACCGTGGGCCGGTGCCTGCTGGGACGCGGGCTCGACTACAACCGACGGGGATGGCGGCTCGGGGGTGGGCACCAGCGACGGAGCGGCTGCGGGCGGGGAAGGTTGCGGTGCTGGCTGGGTAGGCGAGGTGCCGCGCTCTTCGGCCAGTTTTTCTTTGCAGTCCGCGCGGTGTTTCTCGGCCGCGGCCTTGTCCTCCGGTTTCAACTGTTCGGGGGCGGCGCGCAGGTACTCGTCGAAGCGGCCTATGGCGTCTTCGTAACGTCGATTCTGTTCTAGACAGCGGCCCTGATTGAAAATGTAATTGGGGTCCTTAGTATCGACAAATAGGTCCGAAAGAATATCGACACCCTTGGCATAGTCGCCGTTGAGGCAAGCCTTTCGGGCTGCGCGCTCTTGCGCCTGGCGGTTCGCAGCTGCCGCTGGCGCGGCCGCGAGCAGCAAGGGAACGACGACGATCACAGCCTCCAAGAGGAGGCTCCGGGCTGTGCGATTTCGACACTGGCTCATAGCGGCGATTTTCATGCGAAAGGTGGTTCCTGGCAAGCGAATAGCGTGCTGACGAAGACACGACAGGTGTCTCTGTCCATCAGCGTTAGTCCATCTGGTCGCGCAGCGAGCGTGCTTGCTTGGAGTAGAAAAGGCTCGCTTTTGCGTCGCCCTTTTTCGCAAACGCTTTGCTCACCGAAGTCGAGGCGTCTACGGCGGCATGAAAAGCAGCGATGATCGCATTTCGTTGGGCCATGTCGTCTGCCAGCTTCTCTACGATGGCACCGCCAGCCCAGGTTCCGGCGATGTAGCCTTGGCCGGTCTGAAGAACGCCCACGTTCACGCGCCCTTGATGGAGCCGACCATAGAAGCGCTCGGCCTCCTGCCCGTCGACGACGTTGAGCAGGACACCGCTCCCATCGGCGAAGCCGCCGCGACACCGTCCCAGCCAGGAAATGTTGCCCGAAGTCCAGACTTTGGGCCGCTCGAAGCGACACCCCGGCTGGCCTTCAGAACGCACATCCTCACCGTTTCCTTGGGTGGGATTGACTACTGGCGCGCCGGGCGTCGGGCTCGCGGGGGCCGCGAAGGCCAGATGCGCGCCCAAATAGGACAGAAGCGAGAGGGCGAGGAGAAGTGACGCGCGTACCATGGGTTGCACTACCAGCTCTGGACAAGAGCCGATCCGGCCTCGAAATGTTGCGCATCCTCGGTGGTGAATCCCGCACCCCAGTACCATCCGTTGCTGTTGAAAGCGCCAGAGATGAGGTGCAAGCCGAACTGGATCTGGTTGTCTCCCCGCGGATCCAAGATGCCAGCGATGGTCAGATCGATGGCCGTGCCCCACGAGTGATTGGAAATGTTCCTCGTCGACCCACGCACATAGCGAGCGCAAAGCATTCCAGCTGTTCCCATCTCATCAAAGCTGAGGCTCATCCGAGTCCGCACTAGCTGTCAAGCTCCTACCTGGCCCCAGCCACACTTCAGCGTGCTAGCCTTCGTCAAAGGAGAAGGTCGATCCGTGATGTTATATGGCGTGGGCAGGCGTGCACGCAAGGGGGTGCGGTGTCAGACCCGCCTCTCGCCGGGCGCGCGCTGGATCGGTTGCGTGACGATGTTGGTCGGGCTGCTGGTGCTCGCCTCTCCCGCGCGGGCGCAGGCACCTGCGATCGTGAATGTTGCCGTCGACGCCACCGCCGCCGGAACGCCGCTCGAACGGGTGTGGCCGTTTCATGGCTACGACGAGATCAACTACACGACCGTGGCGGAAGGCAAGGCGCTGCTCGGTACCATCGCCTCTGCGCACACGGCGCCCGTGCACGTACGCAATCACTTCCTCCTCAACACCGGCGACGGTACCCCGGCGCTCAAGTGGGGATCGACGAACGTCTACACCGAGGACGCCGACGGCAACCCAGTCTACAACTGGACGCTGACGGACGGGATCATGGACACCATCACCGGCGTGGGGGCGCTTCCGTTCGTGGAGATCGCTTTCATGCCCCAGGCGCTTTCAGCGCACCCGACCCCTTACCGTAACGCCAGCACGCTCGCGCTCAATGGCGGGTGCTTTTATCCCCCGGCCGACTACACGAAGTGGGCGGGGCTTATCCGCGCTTGGGCCACGCACGCGAGCGAACGCTACCCGAGCGTCGAGGCGAGCTGGCTGTGGGAACTGTGGAACGAACCGGACATCGGTTACTGGCACGGCACGTTCGACGACTACGCGAAGCTTTACGACTATACGGAATCGGCGTTGCACGCGGTGATGCCGAACGCCGTGCTCGGTGGGCCGGCGGTGGTGAGCGGCGGGGGCACCTTCATGACCCAATTCCTCCAGCACTGCGCGAGTGGCACCAACGCCGTCACCGGCGCGACCGGCACGCGCCTGGATCTTGTGACGTTCCACGCGAAAGGCGGCGTAGCCATCGCCGGGGACCACGTCGAGATGGATCTCGGCAACCAGCTCCGGCTGCACCAGTCCGGCTTCACCGCGGTCGCCGCGTTCTCCCAATTCAAGCAGACGCCCATCTATATCACCGAGGCGGATCCTGATGGCTGCGCGGCCTGCCCGGCGAGCAGCGAGCCCGCCGATGCGTATCGCAACTCCACCGCGTACGGCGCGTACGAGATCGCGATGATGAAGCACACCCTCGAGCTCGAGGCCGAGGTGGGTATCAAGGTGGGCGGGTTGCTCACGTGGGCGTTCACGTTTCCGGGGACGCCCTATTTCCCAGGGTACCGCGCCCTCGCCACGAACGGTATCGACCTGCCGGTGCTCGGGGCCTTCAAGCTGCTCGGCAGCCTGGCCGGCGCGCGCTTGCCCGTGACCAGTAGCGGCGCCCTGCCGCTCGTCGCGATCTTGGCCAGCGGCGTGCGCGGGCAGGCCGATGTCGACGGGATGGCCACCCTGAACGGCAATCAGGTACAGGTGCTGGTTTGGAACTACCACGACGATCTGGTGACGGCGCCGGCGACGCCCATTCAATTGAACGTCAAGGTGCCGAGCAGCTTCGGGGCGCGGGTGTCGGTGACCCACCTGCGCGTCGACGACGCCCACGGCGACGCGTACACACTGTGGACCGCGCAGGGAAGTCCGGCGACGCCGTCGGAGGCGCAGATCGCGGCGCTGCAACAGGGAATGGATCCGGTGCCACTCGGCGCGACGCAGACCCTCGCCGTCGCCGGCGGAGCGGTGAGCATGAGCTTCAATCTGCCGCGCTTCGGGATCTCGCTCGTCACGCTGTCTCCGGCCGCCGGGGCGACCGATGCGTCTACCGACGCGCCCGCCGAGGCACCCACCCCCGACGGCGGTGGAGCGAAAGGCGGCGGAGGCGGCTGCGCCTGCGCCATCACGACGGGCGGCGGCGCCGCCGCTCCCCGCGCTCTCGCGCTCCTCGTCCTCGTCGTCGGTCTCGCCGCGTTCCGTGGCCGGCGAAGGACCATTACTTCGCTGTGGGCTGCCCCATCCCCGCCCGTCGCGCTTTTCCATCAAGCGTCTTGCGCCCGTGGAAGAAACCAGGGACAAGACGCTGACCGAGCCACGTTGCGAGGTAAAGAGGGATAGCCTGCCACGGATAGATCAGCTTGGTCTTCCGGGTCAGCGCAAACCGTGAGACTGCCCGCACGGTACCGTCAAGCGATGCGGAGAAGAGGTTCTTGATCCAGACCATCCAGGCCGGAAATCTGTCGGCCATCGTGTAGATCCCGGTACGAACGGGACCCAGCATGACCCGCTGGAACACCAGATCCGTCCCTGCGTACATTCTTGCCCAAATCTCGAAGCAAGCCGTCAGCGCTTTCTTGCTCGTGTGGTAACCGAGGCGGTAGGGGTTCCCCACGTAATTGGTCATGGAACTGATGGCGATCACATGACGTTGAACACGGAGCGCGGGAAGCTGGGTCAGCGGCCCGACAAAATTCAGAACGCCATAGAGGTTCGTATCGATGACCTCCCTGCAAAGAGGCAACTGGAACGATTCGTCATTGTCCACACGGTTGATCCCGGCATTCAAGATGAAGACTTCTGGCAATTGGTCGGATGCTGCCAAACCGCGGACAAGCCCATCGACATCCTCTGCGGAACGAACATCCACACACTCAAAACGGACCGACGGATATTGAGATTCAAGCCCCGCGACGCGGCGCCGGTTCACGGAAATAACCTCCGCCCCGCTTTGGGCGTAATGTTCAAGAAGCGCCCGGCCGACTCCCGAGGTCGTCCCCGTGATCAGAACGCTTTTGACGCTCACATCGGCCATCTATCTGCCGTTCAGCGGCAGGACGCAGCCCCATCTGCAACGGATTGTTCGGCGGCGCGTGCGTTCATGGGACCAATTCAAGTGCCTGAGAAAGGCGAGGACCGATTCGAATGGACCCAAGGTCGCGCCGATCGGTCGTCAAGACGCGATAGACACGCCGTCGTTCAGCAACTGCAGCCACGGTGCCATCAACCAAACCGAGCTTGAGCCCGGCGAACCTTGCATCCAGTTCTATGGATCTAGCGATGTCGGACGGAAGTGGTGGCTCATATTCGTATCGTGTTCCTGGATCGAAGATGTCCGCGATCAGCCTTCTCATGGCTGCACGGTTGTCTCTGAGAAAGTAGTCAACTTCGGCGAGAACAAGCCCGGGCATGACTACCGAGCTCGCTGACGTTAGCTCTTCCTCGTACTCCGGAAAGCTTGGCGCGCCATCCCGGTCGCAGGCGAGCGCGCGCAGGAGCCCACCGGTATCCGCGACAAGCGCTGATTTCACTCCTTGAGATCCTTGAACAGGAGAGCCTCGTCGCCGAGTTTGTTGTCGGTAGACTCGAAAAGGCTGGTCGTGGGTGGCCGGCGGCCCGAATAGTAGCGTGACGCCACAACGCGCAACCCTTTTCGGACAAGCTCCGAAGCCGAATGCCCTGCAGCACGGGCTTTCTTCAAGGCTCGGATATCATCCTCTCCGAGTCGTACCGTGGTTGAAGTGAGACGCGCCATACACTCACCATACATCCCGATGACATCGTCATGCAACGCTTCGTCGCAACCGCAACGGTCCGCTCCGCCGTTCAGGAACTTCCGCGACTCGGCGCGGTGCGGTGAGGAAACTTGAAGAAGCGGCACCAGAAATCGGCCGCATGTGCCACTGCTCAGATCCGGCCGTTGGGCAAGGTTGTTCGCCCAGACCCCATCTAGCCAGGGACTCGCCAGATTCTGTGATAGATCTATGAAAAAGGCCCGCCCAAACGTACAATGCTTGCGAGGTTTTCAATGCGAAACGGACTTATCGGACTTGTTAGCGCGGTAGCTCTCGCCTCGATGGCGACCCATGGCTGTAGCAGCTCCGGCGGCGGAGCGGGCAACGGCGGTGCTCCCGCCAGCGGCGGAGCAAGCAGTGGCGGTGCTCCGGCCAGCGGCGGCGCAGGCAGCGGCGGAAAACCTGGCAGCGGCGGGGCAGCCAGTGGCGTCGCTCCGGCCAGCGGCGGCGCCGGCGGCACGACCCAGCCGGCCAGTTGCCCCAACGGGACATCCTGCGGCGGCGACGTGGTCGCAACCTGGACCGTGACGTCGTCGTGTCTGACTTTGTCGGGCGACATGGACGGGCAATTGCTCTATCTGGGGTGCACGAAGATCCCGGCCACCGGGTCGCTGAAGGTGACCGGAACGTGGACCGCCAATGCCGACGGAACGTATTCGGACAACACAATCACCACCGGCTCGATGACCTTCATGTTGGCGCCCTCGTGCCTGGTGGTTTCATCGTCTCCGGTAGAGTGCTCCAAGATGTCGGGTACCTTCACGGCCGCAGGGTGGGCCACCGCAACCTGCTCGACCGATGCGAGCGGCCAGTGCAGCTGCTCGGCCACCGCCAACCAGACGGGCGGCATTGGGGTGATATTCGCGAACGCATCAAACAAGGGCGACTACACGACCACAGGGGGCGCTCTCAATACCGACGGCGAGATGGACTATTCCTACTGCGTGTCTGGAAACAAGCTAACCTTGACCCCGCAATCCAAGGTTCTGCCCCTGGCAGGCACGATTGTACTCCAGGGCGGCACCCCGCCGGGATCGGGCGGCGCGGGTGGCGGGGCCCCGGGTTCGGGCGGCAAGGCCGGTGCTGGGGGGGCGACCACTGGCGCGGGTGGCGCCACGACGGGCTCGGGCGGTACGACCACCGGCGCGGGCGGAGCCACGGGCTCGGGCGGCAAGGGGGGCGGGGCCGGCACTACCACCGGCGTGGGCGGAACTGCTGGCGCGGGAGGCACGACCCCAGTCGGCGGCGCTACCGGGAAGGGGCCTTGCGACATCTACGCGGCTGCCAGCAACAAGTGTGTCGTGGCGCACAGTACGGTGCGTGCTCTGTTTGCCGGGTATACCGGCAAGCTCTACCAGGTCAAGCGAGCGTCGGACAGCAAGAGACAGGACATCGGAACAACCGCAGACGGTTTTGCCGACTCGGCCGCGCAAGATACGTTCTGTACCGGAACCACATGCGTAATCACTTTTCTCTATGACCAGTCCGGGAATGGAAACGACGTCGAAGCGGAAACTGCAGATAGTACCGTCAAAGGCAACGCGGGTCAGTCAGCCTCGAACGCAACCCAGGAGAAGTTTACCGTCGGTGGTCACAATGTCTACTCGCTGTATATGAAAACCGCCCAGGCCTATTGGAAAGACGGTTCCAAGTCGAACGTTCCGACTGGCAATAACCCCCAGTCGGTCTACATGGTGACCAGCGGCAAGCACTTCGGCAGCGGATGCTGTTTCAACTATGGCAACGGCCCACTCTCGCGAACGGTTTCCGGATGCGGCACCATGGACGGCGTCAACTTCAGCAGCAATGCCCAGTGGGAAAAGGGGGCCGGTGCCGGCCCGTGGGTCATGGCCGATTTCGAGTGCGGCCTCAAAGCGGGTGGCAACCCGAACGCCAACGATCCTTCCCTGACGTCTGCATACGTCACCGCCCTAGAAAAGAACAACGGCACATCGGAGTGGTCGCTCAGGGGCGGCGATGCAACGACTGGCACGCTGGGCAGTTTCTACAAGGGCAAACTGCCGTTCACGCAGGCGAAGGAAGGGGCTGTCATCCTTGGAAGCGGCGGCGACTGCTGTTACAGCAACACCACCGCCAGCCAGGGAACCTTCTACGAAGGGGCGATTGTCGCCGGGTATCCGACCGACGCGACCGACGATGCCGTTCAGGCGAACATCGTCGCTGCCAAGTACGGTCAGTAGCTACGGACCGGCCTTCGAGCCGGGCAACGGCGATCGGTCGGCCGCCGGTGGCAGGTTGCGCGTGCGCGACACCACAAACTGTGGCGCCTGATTGACGTTCATGAGAATACGTCCAATGTATTCGCCGATGACGCCGAGAAAGATCATCAGGATGCCGCCAATAAACAGGTTGATCAGGACCAGCGCGGTCCAGCCCACCACAATCACACCACGGATGAAGTAGATCGCCAGGAAATAGGTTCCGAGCAGGAAGCTCACCGCCGAACAGGCAGCGCCAATCAGAGTCACCAGACGCAACGGCACCACGGAGAAATTCACACACAACGTAAGAAACAACGCCGCCTGCTTCCAGAAGTTGTGTGTGCTGTGTCCGTCGTACCGTTCGCGATGTTGCACGACAATCTGATCGATGTGACTCGTCACTTGGAAGATCAAACCGTCGACATAGGGAAACGGACCGGAGTAGCGAACGATCTCATTGACGATTTCACGGCTCATGATTTTGAACGGCGAAAGGTAGATGTGAGCGGGTTTGCGCAACACAGTTTCCGCGACTTTCCCGGCACCCCAGCTCATCAGGTTTTTCAGCCGTGTCTGACGCTTGCGGCAGAAGTTGGCATAGACAACATCCGCGCCGCCCCGAATCCTGTCCAGCAGTCGCGGAATGTCGGTCGGGTCATGTTGCAGATCGTCGTCCATGACCACCACGTACTCACCGGTGGCGAAGTTCAACCCGGCCATGATGGCGCGATCCTGACCGGCGTTGACGCGCAGGCGCACCGCCTTGATTTCCTTGCTACTGTCCGCTTGCTGCTCGATCGCCTGCCAGCTACCGTCCGGGCTGCAATCATCGACCAGAACGATTTCGTACGCCAAACCGGCAAGCGCGGTGCGCAACCCGTCACACAAACGAGGGACGATCTTCTCGCTGCGATACACCGGGATGACCACGCTGACGAGCGGTGTTATCGGCATCGTGTTGGTCCATTCACCCGTCTTCATTGCCAACCATCAAAAACATGCGCGCACGCAGCCGACGACTTCTTCGACCTCATCGTCCGTCAATCCTGCATAAATGGGCAAGCACAATAGCTCGCGGCCGACCCGTTCCGTGACCGGCAGCTCGGCGCTACGGGCACTCGCGAACAACGGCTGGTGATGGCACGGCGTATAGCGAAGTCCGGCATGAATACCTTTGCGCCGGAGCTCCCTGGCCACGTAATCGCGACGTCCACCGCCAATCATGACGGGGTACAGGAACGGCGCGACTTCGTTGTAATCGCGGGCGAAAGACTGCACCCCCTCGACGTCGCCGAGCAACCTGTCGTACCGCCGGGCAATGAGGCGTTTGGCGGCAAGCATGGCCGGCAACCGCTCGAACTGAGCAAGACCGATGGCGGCATTCAAATTGCCGAGATGGTATCGATATCCGGTCGTGTTCACCAAGTGTTCCGTACCTGCCGAAGTGTTCTGGCTATCGTTCTGGCTATCGTACGCCCTCGTGGCGAAGCCCAGATTGCGTTGGCTGGCCAGCAGCGTAGCCCACCTCGGATCGTTCACGAGAATGGCGCCGCCTTCGCCACAGGTCAGATGCTTGATGGGGTCGAAGCTGAAACAGGTTGCGTCCTCGCTCTGATTGAGCCCTACCGGAGACCCGTCTTGCAATGACCCGAACGAATGGCTGGCGTCGCGGATCAGCAGCACGTCATCACAATCAATGGTCTTCTTCAAGGCCCGCACATCCGCAGGCAACCCAGCATAGTCGGTCGGCATGATGGCGCGCGTACGCCTGCTCATCACCGTCATGACGGATGCCGGATCGAGATTCAGGGTGTCCGCCCGAATATCGGCGAACACCGGCGTTGCACCGCACAGGCGTACCGCCATCGCGTCGCCGGCAAAGGTAAATGACGGCAGGATGACTTCGTCGCCAGGTCCGATCCCGCGCGACGCGAGACAAAGGTGCAATGCGGACGTGCCGGTGTTGACGGCGATGGCATGGGGCACCCCGGTGTAGTCCCGCAATCGCGCTTCGAATTGCTCGGTGATCTGTCCTTCGCCGAGCCAGCCGGATTCGAAAACGGCACGCACCGCCTCCAGCTCCGGCTTACCCAGCGATGGCCGCGCCATTCGAATTCTCATCATGCCCTCCCGTGTGCGCTGCATTTGCCAACCGCGGATAGTTTGTCCGATTGCCCGACGTCATCGCAGCGGCGAAGGAAACTAAACTTCCCATTCGTCTCAAGCTCCAGGGGGCGATCGGCTCGGAGTCGCATTGCCGTGGCATCACCAAGTACCGAAGCGATGGCACGGGTCACCGTTGTACGCAAACCAGCGAGGCGGGGCACCTCGGAGGGCGCGAGGCGAAACTCCACCGCACCCGATTCGTCCTGCAGAAGCTGGAACAACTCAAGACCTTCGATCGATTGCAATGCCTGAACCAACACCGCGCCCGGCACCCATTCGCCGCTTGCGCACAACAGCCGATCGCGGGTCCGCCCTTCCACATCGCTCATCAGCGGGAAAGGACTGCCGCACGCGCAGGGATGGTCGAGTAGTCGTCCCATGTCGCCGATGCGGTAGCGAATCAGCGGCATCAATCGGCTGTCGAGATCGGTCAGGACCAGATGCCCCCTGTGCCCTGCCGGTACCGGCTGGTCGCGGTCGTCGAGCACCTCCACATGCACCACGTCGGTGGCAACGTGCAAACCTTCCCGTTGCGCGCACGGAAAGGCAACGCCCTCGATTTCATGCGGACCAAAGCGGTTGTAGATGCGTCCCCCGAAAAACCGCTCGAGGCGATCGCAAAGCGGCCGCGCCAACGTCGCCAAGACGAACATGACCGGAATCCGCGGTGGTTCGAGTTGTTTGCGCTTCAGGTAGCGATACAGGGCGATCAGGTTGAAGTCCATCGACTCCAACAACCATGGTCGATGTCGTAACAAGCTGCGATACCAAAGCGCCGGCAACTCTTCCGTACCGTCATAGGTCCTCGTCGACCATGGCGTGAGCAATCGCCGACGATGCGCGAACCGAAACGCGAGCCAGCGCATCAGCACGAAACTATCGCGGTCCGGTTGACCGGTGTAGCGGCCGCCAAACTCCGGATGCCCAGCATAGTGCAACGCCGCCGATCGGATCCCGAGTCGCCACCCGGTTGCGTAGTATTCGCGTAAGAAGCTCGCGTATTTCTTCTGCAGATCTCCGCGCGAAAACGGCAGATCCAGCCGTGGGCCAGTGGTGCCGGAGGTGTGGGTAAACTGGTAGTCGGAGCGGTTTCTGAGTGCGAATGCATCTCGCTGCTGCGCCTCGATCAGAAGGTGTTTGCTGACAAGCGGTAGATCCCGCAAGTCTTCAAAGGTGCGAATCCGCGCCGGATCAATGCCGGCGTTGCTCCACAGCTGCCGGTAGAACGGGACCGCCGTGCCGGCGTGCTCGACCAATTCGACGAGCCGTTCGCACCGATACGACTCTATCCGTTCCGCCGTCCAGCTATTGTGCCGCTCCAGCCGTTCGAACCAACTCCATGCGTCTAGAGGAGAACAGCGGGCGAGTCCCCCGTATGCCGCTTCGACGAGTGTCGTCAGGATCGTCATGAAGGTGGTCAGCGATGAAGGTTTTGCGTCACTCGGTGCCACATGGAGCTATCTAGCTCAGAATCGATAGAGTCTGAAGCCCCCCAGCTCGAAGGCCGGCCGGCCAGTGATTTCTTTCGGCCAGTCGACCTGGTCCCCGGGGTTGAGCAGGAACCAACGTAGTCCAAGCTCGCGAGCGTGGGCGGCGATGGCGGCAGAATCCCGCAGTCTCACCAGCGCGTCGATGGCATCCCCTCGTTCCGCCACCAGCGCGCTGTTGTAGCGTGAGGGATTCATGGCGTGCACGACGTAGTCCCTTCGCTCTGACAGGGCAGCCACGGCGTACGTCCGATCGAACCCGGAATCCTGGAAGACATCCCGAGCATCGCCGTGGTCGCGCATGTATTCGGCGGCTCGGCAAAGGCCGATGGGGACCCGGACTTCCGAGAACGTGCGCATGGCCCACATCCGCTGGATGCCCGAGCCGAGAAACGCCGGGACGGCCAGCAGCAGGACTGTCAGGCAAAGGATTGCTGGTCGGGCGATGCGCCCGAGGCGGCGGGACTCGATCAGCAACAAACCCGCGGCGCCGCCTACCCAGGCCGCGACGCCAAAGTACATCACCATGACCGGACGGTGTGACAGCTCGTCGGGGGTACTGCTGCTGAAGTCAAGCGCCAGCCCAAGGAACATGGCCAAGAAATTCGCCGTGAGCAGGAGCGGAAAGATCACGAAGAGAGGCGATGTCCGCTTGCGCAGGCGGATGGCCAAAATTGCCAGCAGTGGCGCGAAGAGCCCGAGAGCCGCGAACAAAATGAACGGGGCACCAATAGCCAGGTTCGACGACAAGGTGCTTCCCTTCCCAATGCGACTGGCAAGGAACTCACGCAGGCCCCCCGGCTGCGTGAACCTCTTGACATGGTCGAGGATCTTTCCGATGCACGATCCATCGAAACGGATGGGGGGAGCGCCAGGTAGCTTCTGCACGGCGATGATGGTCACGACATAGACCACGACCGCAGAGACGACCCAGAGCGCCCGCTTGGCAAGCCGGGACTTCGTCGGGCCAAGCCCGACTCCGTCAATGCGGAAGAACAGCGGAGGCACGAGCCACAGCAGGAGGGCGCTCGCGATGAAAAACTGCAACTTGTAGAGAGCGAGGATTCCTCCCACCAGCCAGCCTGCGAGGATCTGCAAGCGATTGCCTTGCGCGCACCCCCGCAGGACGAAGAGCCAGGCGACGGCCACCAGGGCCAGACCATGGGTTGCGCTAGGCGAGATCTGGGTAAGCCAGTGAAACGACATGAACGTGTTCCGCATCCCCTGTTGCGCGCCATCGGGCAAGAGCAGCAGCGCCGCGCATCCGGCCAACCCTGGCCAGTTGCCCCAGAAGGATCCGATGAGGGCGTAGGCCCCGAGCCCGGTAAACAAGACCCCCATGGGCGCCAGAATCCCGGCGAAGGCGGTGTACGAATGGATTCCCGATACCTGCCGGATGAGGGCTGGCGTCAGGTAGACCCCATAGTGGTACAGGCGGGCAGGCACTCCGGCCATCCGGAAGTCCTCGATGGAGGCCGCCCCGTGGCTGGCGCCGAAGATACGAAGGTGAACTGCGTAATAGAAGCCGTCGATCCAGGGCTTGAAGACCACGGTGTCGCCTTCCACCGATATGGGGCGGAGCGAGTCCTGGCACCACAGTGTGGCCGCGGCCAGGGACAGGCCGACTACCAAGAGACCAACTGAATCGTCCGAAATTCCTCCTGGCTTCCGTACCGGTCTCGCGGCGACGAACAGTGAGGCCGCGATCGCGAGCAAGATGCCAAAGTTGGCAATGATGCCGAGCGGGGAGAGCCAGGCGAGCACGAGCAGCGCAGTGTTGACGGCGGTGTATCCCACGAGCAAGCGCAGCGGAAGATCGAAGAGGACGCCCGCTGCCAAAGGTCGCCAGCCAGCGAAAAGGGAGCCCACCAGGTAGAACGCGAGGAAGACAGCCTCGCACGCGACCAGCGCGAGAAACGAAAAAGAGCCTCCCGCGGCTTCCGCCCAGACGGCAACCACGGCCGCCGTCAGGGAGACGGCAGCCAAGTCCGATACGCTGTAGGTGGGTTTCATCGTCAATGGGCTAGCCGTGAGATGCGAACCTTCACGTTCGCATCGTTCTGGAATTCGAGCATCGTCTGTCGGTTGCGCGTGGGCCAGATGTCATAGTTGGGAAACGGTTCGTTCGTGGTCAGGTCGATCTGTTGCACCAGGTAGATATCGTAGAACAGGCCGCGGGCCAGTGCATCGAAGATGACGGGGTCATGCCGCGCGGTCTCGAAGTCCATCGCTCCGTACTCCATGATGGTGTAGAGGCTGGGACGATCGGTGACGATGATGATGCGCTTTTGGTGCAGGCTCTCGAAGAACGCCCAGGTGGTGGAGTTCTCCCGAGTCTGGGTCAGTTTGTTCATCATCCGATGCTGGGAGGCGACCGGCAGGTAGAAGGCGACGACCGCCGTTGCCAGCAGGATGGCGACCAAGGGCCTCCAGCGCCTGAGCCCAAGGGTCAAAACCCAGGCGGCGGGGAACGCGAAGAAGGTGTCGATGGCGATGACCAGGCGCGCGGACGCCGGGTGCTGGGCGCGGCCCCACACGTAGGTGAAGACGAGAAACACCTGCACGAGCATCCAGACCATGACCAGGACAGCAAATCTCAGCTGGGGAGCTTTGAAGTCGCGCGCGAGTAGCCGGGGGTAGAGCCAGCGTAACCAGAGAATGCACCCGACGATGCCAAGCGTGATCACGATGGCCGCGTGATTGGGCTGGGAAGCGAGGGGGGACAGGATGGGCTTGAAGTAGTCGCGCGCGTTGTTGAAGAAGTTCTGGAAACTGAAGACGATGGCCCCGGGATCCTGTTCCGGTACGCTGCCGCGGAACACCGCCTGCCAGATACGGGGCAAAAGATACACGGGGGTGAGGACGTAGATGAAGGCGAAGGGACGCAGGGCGCTCCAGGTGACCATCCGGAAGAGAAGCAGCAGCGCCACCACCGGCGGGACGAACAGGCCGGTCTCGTAACGGATCTCGGCGAACATGCACAGATTCATCCACAGAACCGCCAGCCTCTCGGGCGACGGCTCGCGAATTTGGTCGAGCAGACTCTTGACGACCAGCAGGGCGAAGAAGGCGGCAAAGAAATCGAACCCACCCGAGCGGACCGAGAGCAGGGTAATGGGATGGGCCACCACGAGCAGGGCGGCAACGATGGCGAAGGTCTCACCGCCCGTGAGCTTGGCGAGTTTGGCCAGCCGGTAGGACACGAGCACGAAAGCCGGTAGCACCATCAGATTGAACAGGAAGACGTTCTTGTACGAATAGCCGAAAAGGACGTGGACCAGGCTGACCAGGAACGGGAACAGCGCCGGCCGTTGGTCGACCGCCACTCCGATGTCCCAGTAGCTGTCGTAGTAATACTTGCCGGAAACGGTGAAGGTGGCGGTCCTGCTAGCCCAGAGATTCTTCGACGTCCCCACCAGGCCCGCTTCGTCGGAAAGCATGCGCAGGGCGGGATGGATGGCGAGCCAGGCGACGATGGTCACGGCGAGCGCGATGACGAGGCCCGGCCAGTTCTCCTTCACCCAAGTGACGACCGTCGCCCAGCGCACTTCGCGCGCGGCATAGAGGTAGGTGCCGGCCCAGCACAGGACCGTGGCCATCAGAAAGTAGTAGGAGGTATGGACGAAAAGCGTCTCGGTGTAACTGGGCTGGGCGAGGCTGATCACAAGCAGGGTCAAGAGCGCCGTCGGCAGCAGGACAAGCGTGATCTTTGGCAGTGTCCAGACGGGCTTGTTCATGGCGACCCTTCGGGGGCTGTTGCCCCGAGCGCGCTGAGCGCCCTGCGTGCCTCGGTGTTGCGCGGATCGAGGCGCAGGGTTTGCCGATACTCCGCCACCGCCTCATTCAACTTGCCCTGCTGGCCAAGGATCATCGCAATATTGTAATGAGGCATCGCGGCCTGAGGGGCAATGCGGGCGGCGGCCTGGAATTCCTGGAGGGCGCCCTCCGCATTGCCCAGGCGCTCGCGAGTCATGCCCATGAGCATGTGCGCGCGCCAGTCCTTCGGCGTCTGCGCAAGCGCCGTGGTGAATGCTTGCGCGGCTTCAGAATAATCGCCCACCGTAAACAGGGCACGTCCGACATTCAGGTGATTCTCCGTCCAGCCCCAGTTGAGGCGAATCGCCTCTTTGAACTCGACGATGGCCGATCGGTGATCGCCGCGCTGGATCCATTCGTTTCCCATTCGGGTGTGCAGCTTGTAGTCGTTTGGTTGCTGCGACAGATAGTAGCGCAAGAGGGTCATCGTATCCTGCCAGTGTGACTGGTAGCTCCGCGTGGCGTACACACTCGCGATCGCCAACGCCGCCCCCACACACAACACCATCGCCCGAACCGCCCAGGTCTTCGCCGCGCCAACGCCCCGCTGCCACAGTCCGGTGAGCTCCCAGTGAAGGGGCAGCAGCATTCCCACCATGGGCAGGTACATGGAACGATTGCTCGCGATGGACGACGTGTAGCGGAGGAGCCCGAGGGTCGGGAGAATGGTGACGAGAAAGAACAATCCGCCCGCAAGCCAGGCGCGCGTCCGACGTCGGGATAGGGCGATGGCCGCGACAATCCCGACGGTGATGATCGCGCTTCCCAGCACTTCGACATTGGTCAGCCCGAGTGGCTGGGGATAGGAATAGTCGGACACGAGCCCCGTCGGCCAGATGACTTTGAGGAGGTAGAAGCCCACACCATATGCGATGGTCAGCGGCAGATAGTAGAACTTGACGAATTGCACCGTGCCGCCTTGCCCTGACTGTACTTGGGAAATGACGGTCACCACGGCAGACAGGACAGCGACCACGACGAACGGCACCTTCTCGATCAGTGTCTTTCGGCCAAGCCGCCGCCCAAGTGGCCAGTAGTCCAAAACCAAGAGCACTGCGACCACGGGCAAGGCCGTGGGCTTGGACAGCAGCGCGCACACGTACATGAACAGCGAAGCGCCGTAGCGTTTCCAATCGCCGCGGCCAGTCTGCTCGGCATGCCGTGCGTAGGCCAGGTAGAGCAGCAGCGAGGACAGGGCGAAGCACGTGGACAGGACGGTCTTGCGCTCGGCAATCCACAGCACCGCATCGGCATTCAGCGGGTGCAATCCATAGAGCAGCGCCAAAAGACCAGCCGTGATCCAGTTGCGGAACAAGGAGCACAGCAGAGCCGCGACGAGCGCGACGTTCAGAAGATGCAGCAGCAGTGTCGTGCGGTGAAAGGGCAGCAGGCTGTGGGCTGCCGTCGGGTCCAGGAAGTCGAGCATCACGGACACCAGCGCCAGCGGCTGGTAGTAGCCGTTGACCATCGACGGAGCGAGCACTTCGCGGAAGATGGTCTCTACCGAGGCCCAGCTGGGGTGCTGAGTGAGCGGCGTGCCGATGTAGAACTTGTCGTCCATGTACTGCGCCCGCGCAGAAAGCGCCGGCCAGTACGTCGCGAGCACGATGCCCAGGACAGCTATCAGGGTCAAAGCCGGCAAGAGCCATCGGGTTGCTCCCCGATGGCTCTCGGGCGCGATATCGACAGGTCTCTTACTGCCCGTACTTCGCAGCGACGATAACGGCTTGAAGGGCGTCAAGGGTATCCTTCGTCGCTACCGGGCCGGTCGCCACGATGCCTTCGTAGAAGCATCCTCCAGCGGCGTTGCTATTGTCCCCGCCGGTTCCGAGGATGAGCGATCCCTGTTTCTGCATAGGGACGTAGCCCGGCTTGGCGGGGCGAATTCCGTCGTACATGGTCGCCAGCTTGCCGTACGTCGCATCGGCTCCGGTCGCATCGGCGCCGTAGACTGCAAAGCGGCCCTTCCCGCCGTTCTTGTCCCTCGTGTCGCCGAGGGCGATGGCCGTGACGAAGTCGAATTGGAGGGGCTTGTTGGTCGAAATATTCTGGTCTTGGTTGTTTTCCCAGCCGGCATAGAGACCGTTTTCAAGATCTGCCATGACCCACGGGCCCGGTTTTCCACCGTAGCCCGTGCCCCAAACAACGCCGGCTCCAAAGTACACCGTTTCCATGGTGCCGTTGCCGTCGTCGTTGGAGGACGTTTCGGCGTTGCCGTAGTCGAAGCAGCACCCGTCGACAAGACTGTTCTTGCTGGTTACCATGTACATGGTCTGAGGATCGTCACCCTTGGCCATCCCGTTCCCGGTCTTGATATTGCAGCCAGCGCAGCCGGTGCGATAGCCGATACCGGGCTTGATAAGAATGCCATAGGCGGAATGGCCATTGATCGTCACCGGGAGAGCCGTGGCGTTTGCCGGGTTGTCGGGAGTGCCTTTGGCACCACCTCTGGGCGCGGGCTCAAGGTCATTCTTTTGTCCGGACTGGTCGTAGATCTTCGTTATTTTGCAGGTGCTCCCGGTGCAGAACGCGTCCTGCGCGGCGGCGTCGGCATAGCCATCCTGGGTGGACCCGATGTCCTGGGGCGTTCCAGTGCAAGAGCTCGGTCCGGCAACCGCAGTTCCTTTGCAGACCTGGTAGAGGGGCCCCGTGTAACCGGAGACAATCACTCGCACCGTGCTGTGCGCCGAGGCGATCTTGTTGGAGCACTGGCTCAATATGTCGCCTGGCAAGACACCGGCGGTGCTGCTGCAGCCGCTGCTGCCGCCGCTTCCGGAACTGCTGCCGCCGCTTCCGGTATCGCTGCCACCGCTTCCGGTGCTGCTGCTGCCGCCAGTTCCAGCGCTGCCGCCGCTGCCGGTGCTGCTGCTGCCGGTGCTGCTGCCGCCGCTCCCGGTGCTGCTGCCGCCGCTCCCGGCGCCGGACGAGCCCCCCGAGCCGCCGGACGAGTACGACCCACAGGCAACGGAAACAGTGGCGAGCGATACTGCGGCGACGGATGCTAGTACTATGGAGTGAGTTCTCTTCATTGCGGCATCTCCGGTTCTTGGGGTTGCTCGATATGGACGGGCGACCTGGGGACTGATGGACGAGTGATGTTTTGAGTTATGTTCCATCGAAGCTTAGAACGCAATCTGAGCTTGGAGCTTGATGACGTTCTCGTCAGGCTTCTGGAAAGCATACGCACCGCCCTGGACAACGTCGGTCCCTGCCACCAGCGGAGTGTTCCATGGCCAAATCCCTTTGAGTACCATCTTGTCGCCATAGAAGTATCTCGAGTACTGAATGTAGATGCACTCGCTGGATAGGAAGTGCGAAGCGATTATCAGACGCCCCGTAAGGGAGGAGAAGATGAATCCGGGGTGGTCCAAGTCGTAGTTGACCGTGTCGTATCGGAGCATGAGTCCGAGCCAGGTCTCAGCTTGGTACGTCAGGTCTGCGCCGTATTTGAATTGTTTGATCTTGTTTTGCGTAATCTGTGTGCCAGCCGGCAAGTCAATACTCGCGTCGGCCAGTAGTCCAAAGACGTTCAGTCTCAGGTCATGCACCCCTGACGTCATGTCCAGAAAATTGGAGAGCTTGTTTTCATAGAGAAAGCCGAGGTTCAGCATCGATCCGGTACCAGTGCTGTCCGGAGGTGATCCGGTCCACGCCATGTAGTTTGTGGCAATGCCCATGCCGTTCTGCGAATGCATAACCTCGGTGCCCCCGCCACCGGAGAGCGCCCATCCATTCTTGACGCTGAGATAGGATGGGGATATCCACAAACGACCCATCCAGGCCCAGGGTAAACTCAGGTTTGCCTCGGCGCCGGCGACCGATAGGTGGGCTTCCGCAGCCTGTGTATAGGCCTTACCCTCAGTTGCCGAGGCATCCGCCGTCAGGTAGGGGTCTCGGGTCCACTCGTAGTTGTAATGAAGTCCGATGTCGACGTACCTCTTGTAGGTGACCTTAAGGTTTCCCCAGGCAATCAAATCGGCGCCCACTCTGGTCGCGTAAAGCGGGCTTTGGCTGGCAACGTCGTACCTGAAGGTGCCGTCCCGGCCGGTTCCAAAACCTTCTGTGAGCTTCACGGTGAGATCGGGATCTAGCGGAACCGTTAATCTTAGCTCTTCGCCAACTTGGCGAAATTGCCCGAGCGTGAAGGTGTCGTACTTCTCAAAATAGCCATAATGCGGCCACCAGGCCCCCATCTGGAACGCGAGGTTCGGTGTGACGCCGGCAACATCCAAGTCCGTGTCCAGCGTGAGATAGGCTATGCCCGGCAGAGCTGCCGCATCCGGGTTTCTGAGGCCGGTCGCCGCCAGCCAGTACCCCATCCACCCGACCGCGGCGTCGACGTGCTTCTTCTTTGCGTGGACGGCGAACTCCGCCCAGTCTTGTTCCTGCAGGCGCGTGTAGGCGAAGCTGTAGTAGCTCCAGTCCACGGTCCGATCGGGCCCGTACGAGATCTGCGTGTGGGAGGGACCGTCTGGCAATTTATTACCGTTCGCATCGAGTTGGCCCATTTGGTCGGGATTCGGTCGTGAGCTGATGCCCAGGGCCATGGGCGCGCGGAAGTATCCGTGGACTTCCATGTGCCAGCCTTCGAGTGGCTCCTCAGGCTTAACTTCGGTAGTGGGCGGCGGTGCGACTGGCGTGGTGTCCGCGGCCACACTAGCCGCTGCAGCGCCCACCTGGGCCGGCTGAGGGGCATCAGACGAGGGGTTGTTGGACGTTGGCGTTTCGGTGGCCTCTTCTTCCGCGGCCAGGGCCGGAAGCGACACAACCGAAATTCCCAATACGAGGAGCGTTCGCAATCTTCGCAGCATGGCTTTCCCTTTCTCTATCGCGACGAACTCTTAACGCACAATTTGGCTCAAGGTAACAGAACTCTAAGAGAAACGCACGAGAAGCGGTTCTTCCATCATCCGGCGGACGTTTGTACGATGCACGAATCAGCGGGACGCGCTTCGCGCGCTGACAGGGATCGAAGGGCGTGGGCAGCGGAAGCCCTCCGCCGCCCACAGCCGGTCTAGTCGCGTGCGAAGCGGGCCGGCTTGGCCGATGGCCTGCGGAGCATCGCGGGAGGCTTGGAAACCCTTCGAGGGTTTCCATATCAACGAAATGTCATCACTGCAGACACGAATCGCCCCTTTGTATTGGGTACCCTCGCTCGCAGTATCGACTGGCCTCTTACTTCCCGTACTTCGCAGCGACGATGGCGGCCTGAAGTGCGTCAAGGGTCGCCTGCGTCGCCACTGGGCCGGTCGCACAAGCGCCTTCGTAGAAGCGTCCTCCAGCGCCGTTGCTATTGTCTCCGCCGGTTCCGAGGATGAGGGAGCCCTGTTTCTGCATCGGGACGTAGCCGGGCTTGGCGGGGCGAATTCCATCGTACATGGTCACCAGCTTGCCATACGTCGCGTCGGCTCCGGTCGCATCGGCTCCGAAGAGCGCAAAGCGTCCCTTTCCGCTGTTCTTGTCCTTCGTGTCGCCGAGGACGACAGCCGTGACGTAGTCGAACTTGAGGGGCTTGTTGGTCGAAATATTCTTGTCTTGGTTGTTTTCCCAGCCGGCGTAGAGACCGTTTTCGAGGTCTGCCTCGACCCAAGGGCCCGGTACCCCACCATAGCCGGTGCCCCAAACAACGCCCCCACCAAAGTAGATGGTTTCCATGGTGCCGTTGCCGTCGTCATTGGAGGACGTTTCAGCGTTGCCGTAGTCGAAGCAGCACCCGTTCACCAGGTCCTTCTGGCTGGTTATCATGTACATGCTCTGCGGCTGGTCTCCTGTTGCCATCCCGTTCACAGTCTTGACATTGCAGTCTTTGCAGCCGACACGATAACCGATGCCAGCTTTGATGAGGATGCCATAGGCTGAATGGCCGTTGATCGTTACCGGCAGACCCTTGGCGTCTGCTGGGTTGTCGGGAGAGCCTTTGGCACTGCCTCTGGCCGCAGGTTCAAGGTCAAGCTTCTGTCCGGACTGGTCGTAGATCTTTGTGATGGTACAGCTTGCGCCGGAGCAGAAGGTGTCTTGCGAGGCGGCGTCGGCATAGCCGTCCTTGGTGGCCAGAATGTCCTGGGGCGTCCCCTTGCAAGAGCTCTGTCCGGGATTCGCAGTTCCTTTGCAGACCTGGTAAAGGGGTCCCGTGTAGCCGGAGATAATCAGGCGCACCGTGCTGTGCGCCGAGACGCACTTTTGACCGGCCGCGTTCAATATGTCGCAAGGCAAGGCACCCGTGCTGCCGCCGGTTCCCGTGCTGCCTCCGGTTCCGGGGCTGCCTCCGGTTCCGGCACTGCTGCCACCCGCAGCCGGCGCGCCACCGGAGCTGGGCGTACCGCCGGAGGGAAGCCCACCGCCGGCGCCGGTCACACCGCCGTTCCCACTGCCCCCGGAGCCTGGCTTAGCCGTCGTGCCGCCGCTTGCACTGCCGCCGGAGCCGGGCGCACCGCCGGAGCTGGGAGCGCCACCCG
>OBLT010000627.1_pt1 | contig 22670 bp, 13 predicted proteins | sample 1518721 | NCBI WGS metagenome assembly OBLT01 (sample SAMEA3539307, study PRJEB22396) | soil metagenome | biome: tundra; feature: field; material: soil | place: USA | collected 2010-05 | depth 0.15 m | reverse complement strand
CGAGATTACAAGGTGACTGGAGTTCAGACGTGTGCTCTTCCGATCTGTAGAGTGGCGTTGCCGGGGTGGCGCAGGCGGTGCCGCCTGCGCTTCCAGATTCTCTCACGGCTCCCCAGGCGGCACCCCGACGGGAGGGCTTCCGGCGCTCTTTCGGGTCTCCCGACTTACGAATCCACCCAGTCGATCCCGGAGGGCAGTCGCACGGAGTCTCCCGGGGAGCGGGGCACCACGTGGATATGGGCGTGAATCGGGTGCGCGTCGGTACCGTCGGCAAAGCCTATATGGAAACCTTCGACTTTTAAGGCAGAGACAATCCGTTTCTGGATTTCGCCGACCAGAGCCCAGACCACCTGCTGCTCCTGAACGTCCAGATCGTAAAAGGTGAGCACGTGGCGGCGTGGGGCCACTACTATGTGGCAGTTGGCCAGAGGATCCGAATGCGGTACGGCAACCGCATCCTCGGTGATGACCCAAGCCTCTTCCGGCGTGACGGAGCAGTAAACGCAGGTGGACAAGTAAATACTATAACTCCAACGCAGCCTTCGAGCGCTCTTCGGGAGTGGGGGGCCGCCGGCAACTCCGGCATTTTTGCCGGGGAGCTTAGCCTGGCGGTGCCTTCCAGATGCAATTTGTTTCCAGGCGCAAATGGCGTCCGTAAAATCTGCGAACATCTGAGCCTTTCCAGCGTATCAGTCTACAAATGCTGCAAGATATCCGGTTTGGCCTGAAGCTTCTGTGGAAAGAGAAGGCGTTCAGCATTACGGCGCTGCTGACCCTGGCGTTGTGTATCGGCGCGAACACCGCCATCTTTACGGTATTGAACGCGGTGGTCCTCGAGCCGTTGCCGTTCCCGCAGCCCGACCGGCTGGTCTCCCTCTACAACATCTACCCCGGGGTGGGGGTCACCGACCGGGGTTCGAACGCGGTCCCGGACTACTTCGATCGCAAGCAGATGGCCGACGTTTTCGACTCCGTGGCCCTGGTAAAGGGTGCCGGCTACGACGTGGGCTCGGAAGGCTCCCCCATGCGAATCGAGGCCCAGGCGGTGACGCCGTCCGCCTTCCAGGTGCTGCGCGCGTCGCCGATGCTGGGCCGCGCCTTCACCGAAGACGACGCCGTGTTCCAAAAGGACCGGTTCGCGATCCTCAGTTACGGGCTGTGGAAGGACATGTTCGCGCGGGACCGGAACATCATCGGCAAGGACATCCGGCTTAGCGGGCAACCGTACCAGGTGGTGGGCGTGATGCCGGAGTCCTTCGCCTCCCCGGGGTCCGAAGCCCGAATCTGGGTGCCGGCCTCGTTCGCTCCGCAACAGACCACCGACGACGAGCGCCATTCCAACAATTATGGAATGATCGCGCGGCTGAAGCCGGGCGTGACGCTGGCCTACGCGCAACAGCGCATCAATGGCCTGAACCAACAGAACCTCGATCGCTTTCCGAAGTTCCGCCAGTTGCTGATCGACGCGCGGTTCGCCACCGTCGTGCGGGGGCTCAAGGATGAGATGGTCCGGGACGTCCGGCCGACCCTCTATCTTTTACAGGCGGCGGTGGCTTTCGTGCTCCTCATCGGCTGCGTCAATGTGGCCAACCTGATGCTCGTGCGCTCGAGCATCCGGATGAAGGAACTGGCGATCCGGTTCAGCCTGGGCGCGGGCCGGTTGCGGCTGGCGCGCCAATTGCTGGTCGAGAGCCTCACGCTCGCCGTGCTGGGAGGGCTGTTCGGAATCTTCACCGGGTTTGTGGGCGTCCGCCTGCTCGCGATTCTGGGCACCAGGGACCTGCCGCGCGGAACCAGCATCCAGATGGACGGGGGCGCGCTCGCGTTCAGCGCGGCCATCGCGATTCTCACCGGATTGGTTTTCGGGAGCGTGCCGGTGTACCACCTGTTCCGGCGCGACCTGAACGCGGTCTTCCGCTCGACTGAGCGGACCGGCACCACCGAGCGTGGGGCGCTGTGGACGCGGTCGGCCCTGGTGGTCTGCCAGGTCTCGCTGGCCTTTGTATTGTTGATCGGCTCCGGGCTGCTGACCCTGAGTTTCGCGCGGCTGCTGTCCGTCAATCCCGGCTTCCGGCCGCAGAACGTCGTGACGGCGGCGATCTCGCTGCCCAGGGTTCGGTACGCCGATGACGCGCGTGCCCGCAGTTTCGTTGGAGGACTGCTCGACCGGGTACGGGCAGTGCCTGGTGTGGAGCACGCGGGAGTCACGAGCTATTTGCCGTTCAGCGATAACGACAACAACAGCGTGATCATGATCGATGGGTACGTTCGGGCTCCCGGCGAGAATCCTCCGGTGCCCGGCTGGAACAATGTGGATCCCGGCTATTTCCAGACGATGGGGATCCCGCTTCAACAGGGACGGGCATTCACCGAGGGCGACACCGCCGATACCCAGCAGGTTGCGGTGGTCGACCAGTTCCTCGCGAAGAAATACTGGCCCAAGGGAGACGCCCTCGGCGCGGGGATCCGGAAGGGGATCGACCCCAAGGGGCCGATCGTGCGAATCGTCGGCGTGGTGGGTAGCGTGAAGGTGAGCGACTTGGCCGAACGGAATCCCGTCGGGCATATCTATTTCCCCTACAAACAGGACGTCCCCAGGTTCATACACCTGGTGGTCAAAACCACCAGGGACGACGCCCAGTTGACCGCTTCGCTGCGGCGCGAACTCCAGCGGTCGGATCCCGAACTAGCCCTGTTCGACGTGAAGACGATGCCCGAGCGCGTTTCGTCTTCGATGCGGAACCGGCGCCGGGCGATGACGATCTGCCTGGTATTTGCGGGCCTGGCGCTGGTGCTTTCCGCCATCGGCATCTACGGAGTGCTGGCCTACACGGTGACCCAGCGGACGCGCGAGTTCGGCATCCGGCTGGCGCTCGGAGCGGGCGGGCCGGGCGTGGTGGGAATGGTGATCGGGCAGGGAGTCAAGCTGGCGGCCATCGGCCTGGGTGTCGGGATTGCCGGCGCAGTGGCCCTCACGCGGCTGATGACGGCCATGCTGTTTGAAGTCAAGCCGACCGAGCCGGGTGTGTTCCTGCTGGTGGCGGGAGCGTTGATGACGGTGGCTTTTGTGGCGTCGCTGATTCCGTCGCTGCGGGCCATCCGGATCCACCCATCGGTGGCGCTGCGGTACGAATAGCGTGGCGAGGGCGCGTATCATCCGGAAAACTGAATCCAGGAGTTGAGAAATCTGAATCCCGGAGTTGGAAATCTTCCTCCCAGGACTTCCAAAACCCGCCGCGCAACGTGGGTGGACCTCGCCATCGTTCTGCGCGAAGAGTAGCCACAGAGAAGAGTGCGTGAAATCACACTTTCAAGGCCGTTGCCGATGGTAGTTTACGGAGACTGTCACGATATTGTGATATGCCTATCGTAAGGTCTGATTTTGGGGTTTTGTCCGGGGCTTGGTTGATCCGCCGCCTAAATGCGACGGGGCTCTCCCTGTTCCCGCAGCAGTTCATTCGCACTTCAGTCTGAGGAGACAAACATGAACCAAGTACGTTCCAAACGCGCGGTTCTGCTCGCGCTGACCGCCCTGCTCGTCTCAGGTGTTGCCTTCGCTCAGTCCGACTACGGCTCGATCTCGGGGTTTGTGAAAGATCCGACCGGAGGCGTGATTCCAAAGGCCAGAGTCGTCGTGAAGAGTGAAGCCACCGGCGAAGAACACGTGCTCGTTGCCAACGAATCCGGCTACTATACGGTGCCGAACCTGCAACCGGGTTTGTATACAGTGACTGCGGAGGCCGCCGGATTCAAGAAATTCAGTAGTACGCACAATAAGCTCGATGCGGATTCGGCGCTCTCGCTCGACGCCGCGCTGACCGTTGGAGCCACCACCGAGACGGTGGAGGTGGTCGGAACCACGGCGATTCTGCAGACGGAGTCGGCCGCGGTGGAGAAGGACATCAACCGGGCGCAAATCGACTCGTTGGAACTGAACGGACGCGATCCGCTGTTCCTGGCATCCCTGCAGCCCGGCGTGCGCAGCGGTTCGACGATGGGCGATTTCAGCTTCAGCCTGACCAGCGGAGGCTACTCCGTCAACGGCGCCCGCTCGCAGGACACCCAGATCCTGTTCGACGGCGCGCCGGCTCTCCGCACACGTGCCAACGGAACCAGCATCGGAGTGGTGGATCAGGACTCCACCCAGGAAGTCCAGATCTTGACAGCCGACTACGCAGCCGAATACGGCCGCGCCTCAGGTGGACAGATTCGCATCGTGACCAAGGGCGGCACCCAGGAATTCCACGGCGCCGCCTACGAGTATTTCCGGAATTCCGCCCTGAACGCCAACACCTGGACGCGCAACCAGAGCAGCTTCACGAATTTTCAGTCGCCATTCCGCTTCAACGATTTCGGTTTCGACATCGGTGGCCCAGTGCTGATTCCGCATGTTATTCCCAAAGGCAAGATGTTCTTTTTTGTCGGCCAGGAATGGTCGCGGTACCGCAACGGGCAGACCCAGACGCAGCAATATCCGACCGCTCTGATGCGGCAAGGCAATTTCAGCGAGTTGCTGGGCTCCAACATCTTTTACAACACGCCGAAAGTGATCTACGATCCCACCACCTGCGCCTCGGCCGGCGCCGCCAGTTGTGTACCGTTCGCGGGTAACATCATTCCGGCGAGCCGGCTGAGCCACAACGGCAACGCCATTATCAACGCGTATCCGATGCCCAACGGTCTGGTGAACGGCAACCAGAACTGGATCTCCCAGGCCTCGCAGCCGGAGAATCAGAGGAAGGAAACCATCAATTCCGACATCCTGCCGACTCAGAAGGACCGCATCCAATTCCGGCGCACCGCATTGCAATACTACGAGCTGGATCCCTTCGATCAGGGCTCCAACCTGACGCCCAAAGCTTTCAACCGCCCCAACCAGGCCGGCTCCGTGGCGTGGATACGAACCCTCAGCCCGACGCTGATCAATGAAGTGCGCGCCACGGTGAGTTTGGATGATGTCTACATTCCGGTGATCACCTCCGCTCCGGGCTTCAATGCGAACACCTCCTTCGGCATCAACTATCCGTACCTCCTGCCTGCGGGCAAGGACATACCCAGCAAGATTCCCACCGTCACCGTGCCGAACTTCAACAGCTTGGCGGGCGGACCGTACCCATCGCACTCCACCGGCCCGATCTACACGGCCGGGGACATTGTGACCAAAGTTTATAAGAGCCACACATTCAAGGCCGGCTTCTACTTCGAAAAGTCCGGTGAGAACGATGGCGACCAGATCAACGTCGCCACGGTGCCGGGCGGCAGCAGCAACCAGAACGGCACCTTCACGTTCACCGATGCCCGAGCGGGGCTCGGCGCGACATCCGGCGTGGGCATTGCCAACCTGGCGCTGGGATTGGCCGACAGCTACACCGAAATCGGGCAGCGCGCGTACACGATCTATCGCGGCTACCTGTATGAATGGTTCGCGCAGGACTCCTGGAGAGCGAGCCAGAAGCTGACCCTGAATTACGGCATACGCCAAACAATCACGGTTCCCTACAAAGCTCTGTGGGGCAACCAGGTGTTTTTCGATCCGGCGCTTTACGACAAGAGCCAGGCCCCCAAGATCGATCCCAAAACCGGCAATGTCATTGGCGGCACCGGCAATCTCTACGACGGTATGGTGATTCCGGGCAGCGGCTGGCCCAGCGACGGCTGCGGGCATGGCGTAGTGCAGGCGTGCGGATCGGCCTACAACAGCCTGTTCCACGGTCTGCCCGACTACTACGGCCAAATCAACTACCAGTTTCAGCCGCGGGTGGGCGTGGCTTACCAGCTCAACTCGAAGACCGTGATTCGCGCGGGCATCGGACGGTATTTGACGCGCTTCGGTCTGCTGGACAATATCTTTCCGGGTGCGAATTCGCCATTCCAGCCGTTCGTGACGGTAGCCAACGTATCGGTGGACAATCCCGGAGCGAGTTTGGGCGGGGCGGCGACGCCTCCGCTGACCGTCACCACGCTGGCCCGGAACAACCGGCCGCCCGAGGCGTGGAATTATAACTTCACCGTGCAGCGGGAGATCTTCGGCAAGTCTACGCTCGAAGTGGCGTATGTGGGACGCCGCGGGCTGCGATTGCCGGAGGTGTTCGACATCAACCAGGCGCAGGCCGGGGCGCTCCAGGCCAACCCGGGCGTGAATATCAATTACCTGCGGCCCTATGCCGGATTCGCATCGATTCAGATGGAAGAGAACGTAGGCACTTCCACGTATAACTCGCTGCAGATCAATTGGAACCGCCGGTTTACGAACGGCTTCGGCTTCGGCTTTTCGTACACCTTGTCCAAGAGCCAGGACAGCAATTCGAATTACCGCGACATCGTTCCCGATACCTACAACACGTCGAACATGTGGGGACCGTCGGAGTTCGACACGCGCCACATGGCGGTGATCAACCTGATCTACACGCTGCCGTTCTTCCATGGCAGGAGTGACAAGGCGGCCAAACTGCTCGGTGGATGGCAGTTGAGCGCGATCATGCAGTTTCAGACCGGGACTCCCTGCGGAGTTTTTGGCAGCAGCGACACTGCCGGCGTGGGCGAAACCGGCAGCCTGGGGTGCGGCCAGACCGCCGGAGAGTTCTGGGTCTTGAATGGCACTCCGACGATTCTGCATCAATTCGCGGGAGGAGCCGGGGCGGCCAGTTCGAACCAGTATTTCGCCACCACCAATTCGAGCGGTCAGCCGCTGTTCACCGCGCCGCCTGCCGGCACCTTCAATCTGCAGCAGGGCGTTCGCGACGAGATTTACCAACCCGGTTTCCAGGACTGGAATGCCGGCCTGTATAAGAAGTTCGCGCTCAACGAGCGGACCGGATTCGAATTCCGCGCGGAGGCTTTCGATCTTCCGAACCATCCCAACTGGAGCAATGTGGCGTCGTTCAATCCAACGGCTACCACGTTCGGGAAAGTCACCAGCAAGACGGGCCTCGCCCGAAACCTGCAGCTTTCGCTGAGGTTCTACTTCTAGCCAGCTAAGCCTGGCCGGAAGTAAGTTATGGAGCAGCCGGAACCGCCGAGACTCCGCCCCACCAGAGCTACGCCAAACCGGGCAGGAGCGTGAAATCACATGCTTCGAGAGGGCAGATTGGCCCTACCATGGGAGTGATGAGACACACGCTGGCAATCGCCTGTTGCCTGACGATGGCAGCTTCCGCCCTGACTGCCGCGGACGTAGAGCGGTGGGGCGTGTACGAAATCGCGCTACCCGGCCCATCGGAGGGCAATCCGTTCCTGGACGTCCGGCTGGGCGCGCATTTCCGCTACCGCAATCGGGTGGTGGATGTGGACGGCTTCTACGACGGCGAAGGGCTCTACCGCATTCGCTTCATGCCGGATGAGCCCGGCAACTGGACCTACACCACGTCCAGCAATGTGCCGGCGCTGGACGGCAAGAACGGCGCGTTCACGGCTACGGCGCCGTCGCCCGCCAATCACGGGCCGGTACGGGTTCGCTACACCACGCATTTCGGCTACGAGGACGGATCGCCATACACTCCCATCGGCACCACCTGTTACGCCTGGACTCACCAGGGCGATCGCCTGGAAGAACAGACGTTGGAGACGTTGCGCTCCGCGCCTTTCAACAAGATGCGCATGTGCGTGTTCCCCAAAAGCTACCAGTACAACAGCAACGAGCCGGTCTTCTATCCCTTCGAGCGCGGCCCTGGCGACGCCAACGATCTTACCCGTTTCGATCCGAAGTTCTTCCAGCACCTGGAGAGGCGCGTGCGCGATCTCCAGGCGCTGGGCATCGAGGCCGACCTGATCCTGTTTCACCCTTACGACCGCTGGGGCTTCGCCTCCATGCCGCCGGAAGTGAACGACCGCTACCTGCGATACGTGGTCGCGCGCCTGGCGGCCTACCGGAATATATGGTGGTCGCTGGCCAACGAATACGACCTGGTGAAGACCAAGACGCTGGCGGATTGGGACCGCTTTTTCCGCATTGTGGAGGAGAGCGACCCGTACCACCACCTTCGCTCCATTCACCACAGCGTCACCATGTACGACCACTCCAAGCCGTGGGTGACCCACGTCAGCATCCAGGGCTCCGATCTGGAAAAGGCCGGGGAGCATGTGGCCCAATACCGCAAGCCGGTGATCTACGACGAAGCGAAGTACGAGGGCAACATCCCCAAGCGCTGGGGCAACATTTCGGCCCAGGAGCTGGTGCGGCGCTGCTGGTTGGGTGCGGTTTCGGGGGCTTACGTTGGCCATGGAGAAACCTACCTGGACCCGGACGATATTCTGTGGTGGTCGAAGGGCGGGGTGCTGCGCGGCGAAAGCCCCAGGCGGATCGCATTCCTGCGGAAGATCTTGGAGGCCGCGCCTGCCGAAGGCTTGAACAGTTTATCGACCTATTATCTCGGGGCCGGCCAGGAAGGCCGCTATTACCTCTTCTACTTCGACGTGAACCAGCCGGCGGAGTACGAGTTCAACCTCGCCCAGGGTTCGCAATACCGGGCCGACCTCATCGACCCTTGGGAGATGAGCGTCACACCGGTTCCCGGAACCTTCGCCGGGAAGTTCACCATGAAGCTACCCGGAAAGCCCTACCTGGCGGTACGCTTTCAGAAAGCGATCGCACCATGACGCGGAAAAATTTCCTCCGGCTCACCGCCGCTTCGCTTACGCGGGCCGCCTTCGCGGGGCCTTCACACGGGCCCCTGGTGCTCGACCCGGAGGCGTTCCGGCACCACGTGGAGACCTTCAACCGGAGGGCCCCGGAGGAGGTGGTCAACCTCATTCCGGACGCCCAGGCGTGGGAGTGGATGAAGCGCAACGTTCCGCTCTTCACGTGCCCCGATCGCGATATCGAGCAGATCTACTACTTCCGCTGGTGGACCTTCCGCAAGCACTTGAAACAAACTCCGGAAGGGATCGTCGTCACCGAGTTTCTCAAGCCGGTGAAGCACGCGGCGGAGTACAACGCGTTGAGCTGCGCCTATGGCCATCACGTGGCGGAAGGCCGCTGGCTGCACGACCCGCGGTTCATCGAAGAGGACACCCACTTCTGGCTGCGCACCGGGGAGAACGGGGGCTTGCGCAAGAACTTCCACCAGTTCAGCGGTTGGGCGGCTGCTGCCCTCTACGACCGCTGGCTGGCGGATGGGAACCGCGACGCCTTGCTCCAGTACCTGGATCCGCTGATTCTCGATTACGCCGCCTGGGAGAGCGAGCGGCTGACCGGGAGCGGTCTGTTCTGGCAGCGCGATGTCTCGGACGGAATGGAGAGCTCGGTCTCGGGCGGGCGGAAGGTGAAGAACATAAGGCCCAGCATCAACAGCTACATGTACGGCAACGCGAAGGCCATCGCGGCCATCGCCACGCTGGCGGGAAAGGAGCCGGTGGCACGCGAATACCGCGAGAAGGCGGCCCGGCTGAAGGACCTGGTGGAGCGGCGGCTGTGGAACCGGCGCGCGGCCTTTTTCGAGACGCTGGTGGAATCCGGCGAATTCGCGCCCGTGCGGGAGAATATCGGATTCACGCCTTGGTATTTCGATCTTCCGGACGACCGGGCCGGATACCAAGCCGCCTGGACGCAGTTGATGGACCCCGAGGGCTTCTACGCGCCCTTCGGGCCTACCACGGCGGAACGCCGTAACCCGGGTTTTCAGATTCCTTACGAGGGCGACGACTGTCAATGGAACGGGCCGAGCTGGCCGTTCGCCACTACCATCACGTTGCGGGCGCTGGCCAACGTCCTCAACGGGTACCACCAGAATGCGATCGGAAAGGAAGCGTGGTTCCGAACGTTTCAGACATACACGAAGAGCCAGCATCTGAAGTTGGACGATGGCCGGGTGGTCCCCTGGATCGACGAGGATCTGAACCCGCTCACCGGCGAGTGGCTGGCGCGGGCAATGAAGATTCGCAAGAAGAGCTTCTATGGCCGCGGCGATCACTATAACCACTCCGGATATGGCGACCTGGCGATCACGGGGCTGGCCGGCCTGCGGCCGCGTGCGGACAACGTGGTGGAGGTCAACCCGCTGGTTCCCGCGGGTACTTGGGACTGGTTTTGCCTGGATCATGTTCCGTATCACGGGTACATCGTGACGGTGGTCTGGGACAAGACCGGCAGCCGGTTCGGCAAGGGGAAGGGACTGCGGGTGTTCGCGGATGGAAGAGAGATCGCCCGGTCGCCGGAATTGACGCGGATCAGCGGAGAGATTGGTTGAGGGCGTTGCCCCGGGGCACTTCGCGGCTATGGCTTCGGCGCAAACGCGATGGACGTCACCGGGTGCAGTTCCCACAGCGTTTTCGACTGCATGCCTTTCTTCCCCCGCCCTGTGCCTCCATCGGGCAGAAAGACGTGGGCATCGTCGTAGAATAGGGCACCCGTTACGGCCACGAAGACGGGATGGCTCATCACGTGGACAGCGCCGATTGCCGGGGCGGTCTTGTTCAGCAGATTGTCGATTACCCACTGGCGCACCCCTTCCACCTGGTCCGCAATACTGGTAGCAAACTGGCCGGAAGGAACTTCGACGATGATGCAGTCGTCGTCCATGGTCGGCGGATCGGCTGAGGTCCGCGGCTGGGGACTGATCTGAATGTGAAAATCGCAATCGTCGGATTCGAACGCAACCAGGTACAGCCATCCGGAAATAGTTACCAGCGTATCCTCTTTTACCGGTTGGTCCGTGATTCGGGTGTCCGCATACCTCGTATCGTTCTTTTTGACATCCGTGAGCTTTTGCAGGTTCAGCGCATCCGCCAAAGACATTTTCTTGGTCTTAGCGCCCGCGGGTAAGCTGGTTTTTACCTTCCATCGTTCTGTGCCGGGTTTGATGCAGGGCAGGGGGGCGGCACAGGCGCCGATCGCCAACGCCAGGCACGAACTCGTGAGGAAAATCGCTCTATTCAGATTCATCGACATCTCCCTAGTCTGGTAGTGTAGTGTCCGGCGGAATCATTGCAGGGAAAGCCATCCAAAAAGGAGGCCGCGGCCCACGGGGGTCAACCACCATAAGAACTGGGAGACTTTGACGCACGCGGGAATAGGTGCGATCGGACTTCGTCCAGTAAAGAAGTAGCCGGTCCCCCAGGAAACAGGTCACCCAACGAGACCCCAAAGCCCGGGCGTGGCAAGTTCGAGTAGATGGCCGTCCGGATCCCGGAAATAGAGGCTGCGCGCTCCTCCTTCCCAGGCGACTTCACTCAGCACCTCCACGCCTTGGTTCTCCAGGTGAGCCCGCCACACATCGAGTTCGGTCTCGGCAACGGCGAAAGCGATGTGGCCCGCACCCAAGATCTCGCCTGCGCCGCCGACGCAGGGCGGAACCTCCCCACCCGGAGTCTTGCTGGGTACTCTCGCTTTTTCGCGGCTGATCAGGAGGAGTAGCTGACCCTTGGCCACCACAAACACACAACCGTCCGCGCTCTCCGTAAGCTTTTCCAGGCGGACGACTTCTTGGTAGAAGTCGCGCGCCCTAGACAGGTTTTCGACAAAGATCGATGCTTCGAGCAGACCGTTGAGGTTCGGCATCCGTTTCTATCTCACTTGCTTAGAGTCTCTCACCCCACCAGGCGGCTGCTGCATGCCGGCAGCGATGAAATCCATCGAGATGGGCAGAACGCCGAAGAACTTCCACGGGGTGCTTTCTGTCAAACGCTCGATCACACATGCTCCTTTCGTCTGTCCAGACAGGCCGGACAGGCCGGGAAGCCTGTCCCACTGGTATGCTCAAAGTGTATACTACGAGAATTCACGGGGGTAAAATGCTGGCTGCTTCCCCTTTCGAAGACCACGAGAGGGTGCCGTGGTATGTCTGGTGCTCGGTGGCTGCCGTTACGTTCGCAATGGTGGGAGTGCATTGGGACATTTCCTGGCATCGGTCGATCGGCCGCGATACGTTTTGGACGCCGGCTCACATCGCCATCCATATGTGCGGCATCCTGGCGGGGATCTCCTGCGGATACCTGGTGCTGTCGACGACCTTCAACCCGCGCTCGCTGCTGCGCGAGTGCTCCGTCTGGATCTGGGGATTTCGCGGGCCCCTGGGCGCGTTTATCGCTGCCTGGGGCGGGATCGCCATGCTGACTTCCGCGCCCTTCGACAACTGGTGGCACGATGCGTACGGCCTGGATGTCAAGATTCTCAGCCCTCCGCACATGGTCCTGGCGCTCGGCATCCTGGCGGTGCACGCGGGAGCGCTGATCCTGATCCTGGGCCAGATGAATCGAGCCTCGGGAGCATTGCGGGAACGGCTGCAAATGATGTTCCTCTACGTGGGAGGCATGATCCTGGTGTTGCTGACCGTGCTGCAGATGGAAATAACATCCCGCATCTTCATGCACACGGCGCATTTTTATTACCTGCTGGCGCTGGTAGCTCCGCCGGTGCTGGCCGGGGTGGCGCGCGCCAGCAGGTTCAAATGGGCCGCGACGACGGTGGCCGGTGTGTACTTCGGATTTGTTTTTCTGATCGGCCGGATTCTGCCGCTATTCCCGGCGGAGCCCAAACTCGGGCCGGTCTATCATCAGCTCCACCAGTTCACGCCGCCGGAGTTTCCGATGCTCCTGATCATCCCGGCTTTCGCCCTGGATCTGGTCTGGCAGCGGACCGCGGGATGGGGCACGTTACGGCAGGCGCTGGTTTCCGGGACGGTGTTCCTGGGCCTCTTCGCGGCGGTCGAGTGGCCATTCGCCAGTTTCCTGGCATCGCCGGCCGCGCGCAACTGGTTTTTCGGCAGCAAGTATTTCGGCTATTACGTGCCACAGGGCTCGCTCTCGGCGCGCTGGGGTTTTGTCGGCGCGGAGAAAGGCGCGGCCTTCTGGCGGGAAGCCGCGATCGCGCTGTTGGCTGCCATCTGGACCAGTTGGCTGGGATTGTGGTGGGGCAACTGGATGCAGCGCATCCGAAGATAGTATGAAGCTTCTGGCAGTCTGTCTGGCCGTCGCCGCCATGCCCGTCTTCGGGCACGTGGGCAGCCCCGACGTATTCTTCGAAGGCAATGCCGGGCCGTACCGGCTGCTGATTACCATCCGTCCGCCCCAGGTGGTGCCGGGCGTGGCGGAGATCGAGATCCGCAGCGCGTCGCCGGATGTCCGGCAGATCCACGTTGTGCCACTGCGGTTGGGGTTCAAGGGCGCACAATTTGCGCCGGTTCCGGACACCGCCCAGCGCTCACGCGAAGATCCGCAATTCTATACCGGTGTTCTCTGGCTGATGACCACTGGGTCGTGGCAGGTGCGCGTGGATGTGGATGGCGCCGAGGGGCCGGGACGATTATCGGTGCCGGTGCCGGCGCTCGCCACGCGAGTGGCTCGGATGCAGACGGCCATGGCCGCGATTCTGATACCTCTGGCGTTGGTGCTGTCGCTGGGGCTGGTGAGCCTCGCCGGGGCGGCAGTGCGCGACGCCACGCTCGAGCCGGGCAAGCAACCAGAGCCGGCCCGTGTGCGCCGCTCGCGCATCGTGATGCTGGGTACCGCCGTGCTGGTTGCCGCAGCGGTGTGGTTCGGCAACAACTGGTGGAGTTCAGAAGCCGGATTCTATAGCAGGATCATTTTTAAGCCACTCCAGTTGAAGACCACGCTTCAGGATGGCAGCCGGCTGCTGCTCGAACTCGAAGATCCGGGCTGGCTCAACCGTCGCACCGACGATCTGCTGCCGGACCACAACCACCTGATGCACCTTTACGCGATTCGCCTGCCGGAGATGGACATGGCGTGGCATTTGCATCCCGAACGATCGGGCGATGGGAATTTCGAGCAGCGCTTGCCGGCGATGCCCGCCGGGCGCTATGCCCTGTACGGCGATGTGGTGCATGCCAGCGGCCTGGGCGAAACGGCAATCGCCGAGATCGAATTGCCGCCCATCGCCGGCGCCCCGCTCATGGGCGACGATGCCGCCGGAATCGGGCCGCCGGTGAAGAATGCGGACTACACGCGCACCGTGAGCCCGCTTGCCGGCGGCTATCGCATGGTGTGGGAACCGGGTAGCGCCGGCGGTCTTGCCGCCGGTGCGATCGGCAACCTGCGCGCCAGGCAGCCCTACGAGTTCCGTTTCCGGCTGGAGGACGGCCAGGGCAAGCCGGCCGATGGCGTGGAGCTGTACATGGGAATGCTGGGACACGCCGCCTTCGTCAGCGTGGACCGCGGCGTGTTCGCACATGTGCACCCTTCGGGATCGGCGCCCATGCCGGCCATCGAACTGGCGCAACCGGAGAACCCGCACGCCGGCCACATGATGCCGCAGTCCGGTCTGCCGGCCGAAGTGTCGTTCCCCTACGGTTTTCCGAAACCGGGAGCGTACCGCATCTTCGTCCAAATGAAACGGGCCGGCGAAATCGAGACCGGGGTCTTCGACGCCGAAGTGAAGCCATGATCGCCAGTTGGCAAGCGCATATTGCGGTATGGATGCTCAAGCTGCGGTTCAAACCGGCGTTGGCGAGGGCGAGCGGCAATGTCGAGCGGATGCGGGAGCTGATGACCCCGCGGCCATTTCGAGTGCCGCGCGGCGTCACCATCGCGCCGGCCGGCGTCGGCGGGATTGCGGGAGAGTGGGTGGAAGGACCAGGCGGCGAGCACACGCTGCTGTATCTGCATGGCGGTGGATACTTCGCCTGTTCCGCGGAGACGCACCGTCCGATTACGGTGGCGTTCGCGCAAGAAGGCTTCCGCGTATTTGCGCCGGACTATCGTCTTGCCCCCGAGCACCCTTTTCCGGCCGCGGTGGATGATGCCGCGGCGGCCTGGCGCGGGTTGATCGAGCTGGGAAACTCGCCGCGCAAGCTGGTGGTCGCGGGCGATTCCTCGGGAGGCGGGCTGGCCCTGGCGCTACTGGTGGCAGCGCGGGACAGGGGCGATTCGCTGCCCTCGGCCGCGGCGCTGTTCTCGCCGTGGACGGATCTGGCCGCCACCGGGGATTCGATCCGAGTGAATGACCGGCGCTGCGCGATGTTCGTCGGCGCCCAAATGGGGCCGGCAGGGCGCCGCTACCTCGCGGGCGACGACCCCCGCAACCCCCTGGCCTCGCCGCTCTATGCGGATCTATCCCATCTGCCTCCCCTGCTGATCCATGTGGGGAGCGACGAAGTGCTGTTAGACGATTCCCGGATGTTGGCGGAGCGTGCGCGCGCGGCCGGTGTCGCGGTTGACCTGAAGATTTGGCCGGTAGTGCCGCACGCGTGGCAACTCTTTTATCCCACGGTTCCCGAGGCCCGCCAGTCGATACACGAAGCCTCGGAGTTCCTGAAAAGCATGGTGGGGCAGGCGCTTCGCCTGCCTGCGAGCGAAGCTCGCCGCACAGAGGCAGGCGAATCGCCTGCCCCACCTCCACCTCCATGATGTGCGAGTCCGTTGACGTCCCGATCGTCTTCGTTTATTTCGAAAATGCCAGCAGCACATTCCCCGGCAGTCCCTGCCACATCCCGTAACCCGAGTTCGTGAAGACCATGCCGCCCGCGATCGCCGGTCCCGCCGAATCGAGCGATCCTCCTTTCCCCGCCACTCCGTTCACCGTTTCGAAATCGCGCGCGGTGTCAAAGTCCCAGACGATCTCGCCGGACCGGGTCAGGAATGCGCGAAAGTGCCCGTCAATAGACCCCGAGAACACCACCCCGGGAATGGACGAGATGGCGGCCGATTGCGCGCTGTTGCAGCCTTTCGCCCCCGCCGTACAGTGCAGTTCGGGAGGTGGCGCGGTCCAGATCTTCTCACCCGTTGCGAGCTTCAGCGCGTGAAGTCCGCCGGGCCGATTCTCACCCCGGTTCAAGAGATCGGACACGGCCACGTAGGCATTCTCCAGATCGGCTGTGGGCCCCCATTCAATTCCGCCCAGCGCGCCTCCCTGCCCCACGCGCGTCTGCCACAGCACCTTGCCGCGTCGATCGGGATCCAGTCCCCAGACGATGCCGGACTTCTGGCCGCACACCAGAACGCGCTTGCCACCCGGCAGATCGCGCAGGATCGGCGACGTGCCGAAGTCGTGATCCGGCCCGGGGGCCTCGGGACAATTGGCGCCCCGGCCGCCACAACCCATCGTGAAATTGTCCTTGGCGAGCACCTGGCTGGACCACAACAGGCTGCCGGTTTCGAGGTCGAACGCCAGGATCGCATCGGTGGTGGGAATAGAGACATTGGTGTAGGAGTTGCCGGTGCCCACGTACAGCGCCTTCTTGGCCGCGTCGATTGTCGGAGCGGACCAGATGGCCGCGCCGGCCGGTCCCCAAAGCTGCGCACCGGCCGTATTCTTCTCGAGTGCCCTGGGCGGGTCTACTATGCTGAAGCTCTTCCAGATCTGCTTGCCGGTAGCGCCATCCAGGGCCACCACGCTGCCGCGGAATTTGCAGCATGGATACGTGGGGAGCATGGCGGAAGCCTCTTCGATCGACGACACCGGAACATATAGCCGCCCGGCATAGAAGACCGGCGATCCGGTGATGCGCGCCGCCGGATGATCCTCCACTTTGAACTTCCAGAGGAGTTGCCCCGTCGCCAGATCGAGGGCATGAACGGTGGCCCGCACGTCGCCGAAGTACGCCATGTTCTTGCCACCCGCCTGGCCGATGCTGATCGCGTTGCGCACCATCGCGCCCGCATCGTACTTCCAAAAGGTGCACCCGGTGGCGGCGTCCAGCGAGTACACCGCTCCGTTCGAGCCCGCTGCGAAGACGCGATTGCCGGCCACCGTTGGCTGGGCGGCGCGCACCGTATCACCCTCGAATGCGAACGCCCATTTGAGTTTCAGATTCGGTACGTCGGCCGCGGTAAGTCCCGATTTCGGCTGGTAGCGGGTGTTCCCCGGATCGTTGCCCCATCCATTCCAGTCGGCATCGCTCATGCGCAGCGGACCGGGAGCCGCGGCGCATTTCCCGGCCGTTCCTCCGGTGCTCGCGCCAAATTCCTTCCCAGTCACAAAGCGGGCGATGGCGCGGCCTTCCTCGGCACTCAGTCCGGCGGATTCGGGTGCCATGGCGCCTCCGAACATCGCCTGGTAGATGGATTCGGGCGTGCGCGCGCCGATCTCCCGATGAGACGGCATCCGCGGCTGCGGCTTGCCATCGTGACAAGTAGCGCAACGCTGCTTGTAAAGGGCTTCTCCATCGGGTCGGGCGGCGTGGGCCGCAAATACCGAGACGAGCGCCAGCGAGAAGTTGCGTACCAGCATAAGAAAAACCTCGCCACAATCTATCACAGACGTGGGGCGAATCGCGAGAGGAACTGGACGCGAGTCGCGCAGCTTAGAATGGGAAGAGCCGCAGGGGACGGAAGTAGGTCTATAGAAGCCTCTCGCGGAGAACGACGGTAGGGAGTGGGGATCCGGAGAAGGTGCACAAGATCGGTAGCGTCGGCCTCATCGGCAACCTGTCGAAGAGCGGGCAAGGGGAAACCGGCAAACATCGATCGGAAGTATTTCGGTCCATTCGCCAAAACTTCATAGGGAGCGGAACATGCGAGCGTTTATCATTCGCCCATTCGGCGTGCGCGACGGTATCGATTTCGACCGGGTGGAGAAGATGCTGATCGCTCCGGCGCTCAAGGCAGTCAAGGCCGAGGGCCGAACCACGATCGAAATTCTGGAGGCCGGCAACATCCGGATCGACATGTTCGAGAGGCTGCTGGCGAGCGATCTGGTGGTGGCCGATATCTCCACCAACAACCCGAACGTGTTTTATGAACTGGGCATCCGCCATGCTTTGCGCGCAAGGCGTACGTACCTGATCCGGGCCAAGACGCGATCGCCCGAGGCGCTGGGAAAAGGCGCCGCCAAGAAAACCACGGGCAAGAAAACCCCAAGCCAGGAGGCGGAGAAGGCCAAGGACGTCCCGTTCGATCTCAAGACCGACCGGTACCTGGAATACGATCCGAAGGCGCCCGCCAAGACGCTCGATAACCTGATCGCGGGGCTCAATGCGACGCTGGCCAATGAAGACCGCGACAGCCCTGTCTTTCTCTCGCTGCCGAATCTGAAGGAGCAGGACGGGTCGCGCTTCATCCCGGTTCCGCTGGAATTCGGCGAGGAAGTACAGCGTGCAGTAGCGTCGGACGACGCCGCCCGGCTTACCCTGCTCAGCATCGAAACACAGGGCTTCCCGTGGGAATCGGAAGGGCTGCGGACGGTGGGGCGGGCGCTCTTCCACGAGAAAGTGTATGGCGGTGCGAAGGTGGCCTGGGAGAGCCTGCGCAAGCTGAAGGAGTACGATTTCGAAGCCAATCGGATGCTCGGCAACATCTACCAGCGTCTGGGCGATGTCGCCGCTTCCAACCGGGCATTGGATCGGGCACTAAAGACGGCCACTGAACCCTCGCAATTGGCGGAGGTGCACGGTCAACTGGGCAGGAACAAGAAGCAGATGTGGAAGGATTCTTGGTCGAAGGCCGGGGAGCGCCGGGCCGAAGCCGCGCTACGGTCGCCTTTGCTCGAAGAGGCTTATGAGCAATACCTGGAAGCCTTCGACATGGATTTGAACGCATACTATCCTGGCCTGAACGCACTGGGGCTGGCGGTGGTGCTTGAGGAACTCGCTGTCAAGATGCCGGATGCTTGGAAGGGGCGATTCCGGGACCCGAAGGAGGCCGACTCCCAACTGGAGCAGATCGGGTGCCGGCGGAAAGAACTGGCGGCTACGATGACGCTATGCCTGGAAGCGGCGCAGAAGCGAGAGAAGGCGCATCCAACCCGCGATGGTCCGTGGGTGAAGGTCAGCGTGGCCTACTTGTTGCTGTTGACGTTGCCGGATGCCGGGCCGGCTGTTTTTCAGTATCGGAAGGCGCTTGACGATGGGGACGATTTGGTCCGCGATTCCGCCTACGAGCAGCTCAAGATGTGTCAGGATCTGGGCGTGCTCACGAGCAATGTGGAGGCAGCGCTCGCAGTGGTGCAGCCGTCCGGAAAGAAGGAGGAGCCGCCCCTCGACCGGATGATCGTGTTCGCGGGGCACCGGGTGGATGACGCCCAGCGCACGCGGGAGAAGAGGCCGCGGTTCCCGTCGAAGGACGTGGACAAGGCTCGCGAGGCCATCCGGAAGGCGCTGCGGAATGAGCGAGACCTGGCGAAAGGCCCGATCCTGGGGGTGGCAGGCGGAGCCAATGGCGGAGATATCCTGTTCCACGAAGAATGCCACGAACTGAAGATACCGGCCCAACTGCTGCTGGCGCTGCCGGAGGATGCCTACATCGATGCGAGCGTGGCTGCGGAAGACGAGAGCTGGGTCAAACGGTTCCATCGAATCCAGGAGGCACAGGAGAGCGTGCCGGTGCTGTGCGAATCCAAAGAGCTCCCCAAATGGCTGCAACTCAAGAAGGACTACGACATCTGGAGGCGGAATAATCTCTGGTTGATCAGCTATGCGCTCTGCCGGGCCGCGAAGCACCTGACGGTGATCGCGCTGTGGGATGGCGAAGGGGGAGATGGGCCTGGAGGGACCGAAGACATGGTGAACCTGGCGAGAGATCGCGGTGCCCGCGTGATTCATTTGGACACCCGGGAGATCTTCGGACTGGAGAAGAAACGTGCCCAGCTATGACGCCGCAGCGCCTGAATTTGCGGACCGCGGATGGCTGCAGCGCTATCCGGAATGGGCCGTCGCCGTCCTTGTTACACGGGGTGCAAAACCGCCTCGACTGCCTTGACGTGGCCATCCGCCCAGGTGATCGCTCCAGGAAGAAGCGCCTTGGTCTGGTCCCGGTGGTAAGGCAACACCCGAACCGTGTAGCCCTGACGGCCGCTTCTCAGGCACGGCACCGCGGCCGCCTCGAAGGTGCAAACCCCGTCCCGGCACTGCCCGTCCGCTTGCATGGGAATCGCCACGCCCTCGGTAATCTCGCCTTCGGAATCGATCCGTCCCATGTATAGCTCTACGGTGACCTCATCCGTACCGATCGAGCCGAGGTGGATCCAGGCCCGCATCCGGAACCGGCTACCCACCGTGAGCTCCGTCGCGGGCAGGGACTCCAGGCGCTCCACACGGACCTGCGGCCAAGCCGCCCGGATCCGGCCGGTCCAGGCCGCCAACACCCGAGCCCGGGCCGATCCGTCCGCCGTCAATTGCCTGGATCTCAGGTGGGCCAGCTCATAGAAATCGGCTGTGTACTCCTTCACCACCCTTTGCATATTGAATTGCGGGCACAAGTGGGCGATGGAGGATTTCATGTGGCGGGTCCAGCGGCGCGGAACACCGCCTGCGCTCCGGTCGTAAAAAGTGGGAACGATATCGTGTTCCAACAGGTCATAGAGCGCGGCGGACTCCACCTGATCCTGGTACTCGGCATTGTCGTAGTGCTCGCCGCGTCCGATCGCCCAGCCGATGAATTGCCGTTTCCGGACGGCGTCTAACCAGGCTTCGTCCCACCACCCATCCAGCGTGCTCAGGTTGAGGGCGCCATTTGCCAGCGCCTTCATCCCGCTGGTGCCGCTGGCCTCCTGCGGCCGCAAGGGAGTATTGAGCCAGACGTCCACCCCTTGCACCAGGTACCGGGCCACGCCCATGTCGTAGTCTTCCAGGAAGACCAGCCGGCTGCGAAACTCCTTCCGCTGCGCCAGCCGCACGATCTGCTGGATCAACTGCTTGCCGGCATCGTCCCGGGGGTGGGCCTTGCCGGCAAACAGGATTTGCACGGGGCGGTCGGGATCGTTCAGGATCCGGCCCAGGCGCTCGACGTCGCGCAATAGCAGGGCCGCCCGCTTGTAGGTGGCGAACCGCCGGGCGAAGCCGATGGTCAGGACATCCGGGTCCAACGCTTCGTTGGCCACGTCGATCTCGGACTGCGGCGCCCCGCGCCGCTCCAGTTGCTTCAACAGGCGCCGCCTGGCGAAGGCCACCAGGCGTACTCTTCGGCGCTCGTGGGTTCGCCACAGTTCCTCGCAGGGAATGCTCTCCACGCGCTGCCAGAGTTTCGGATCGGCGTGTTCCTCGCGCCATTTCGGCCCCAGGTACCGGTCGTAGAGCTGATTCATCTCGAGCGAAATCCAGGATCGGAAATGGACCCCGTTGGTGACGTGGCCGATGGGAACCTCGTCTTCGGGCACACCGGGCCAAAGGCCATTCCACATCCGCCGGCTGACCTTCCCGTGCAGCGCGCTCACGCCATTGCTCGACGAGGCCATGCGCAACGCCAGCACCGTCATGCAGAACTGCTCGCCGTCGTTGGCGGCGTCCTGACGGCCGAGCGCCAGGAACTCGGAACGGGCGAGGCCCAGGCGGCCCATGTACTCCCCGAAGTATTGGTCCATCAACGAAGGCGGGAAGTAGTCATGGCCGGCGGGAACCGGCGTGTGGGTGGTAAACACCAGGCCGGCGGACGCTGCCTCGCGGGCCTCATGGAACGACAGGCCGCGCTGTTCCATCAGCCGCCGAACCCATTCCAGCCCCAGGAACGCGGAGTGGCCTTCGTTCATGTGGCACACGGTTGGCACCAGGCCCAGCGCGTCCAGCGCGCGGTATCCGCCAATGCCCAGGAGAATCTCCTGCTTCAGCCGCATCTCCAGATCGCCGCCATAGAGCTGGTAGGTGACCACCCGGTCCTCCGGACGGTTGGACGGCAGGTTGGTATCCAGCAGGTATAGGGAAATGCGGCCCACCCGCGCCCGCCATACCTGGGCAGTCACGCGCCTGCCGGCGTAAGACACCTCAACCATCAGCGGGCTTCCATCCGGCCGGCGTTCGCAGACCAGCGGCAGGTTCTGAAAATCGTTGTCTTCGTACGACTCCTGCTGCCACCCGGCGGCATTCAGGTATTGACGGAAATAACCTTGCTGGTAGAGGAGGCCGACACCCACCAGCGGCACGCCCAGATCGCTGGCCGATTTCAGATGATCGCCGGCCAGTACGCCGAGCCCGCCGGCAAATACCGAGAGACATTCGGTAACGCCGAACTCCGCGGAGAAGTATGCGACCAGCAAACCACCGGTGCGGCCGTGCTCGCGCCGGTACCAGGTACACTCGCCCGCCAGGTAGGAATCCAGATCCCGGGCCGTGAGATCCAATTGGGCCAGGAACGACTCATCCCTGGCGGCGGCCTCCAACTGAGCCTGGTCGATCAGGCCCAACATCAGGACGGGATTGTGGCCCGTGGATTCCCAGAGTTCGCCGTCCAGCCGGCGGAACAGCTCGATGGTTCCGTGGTCCCAGGCCCAGCGCAGGTTATTGGCCAAGCGGCGAAGTCCTTCGAGCGCCGCCGGCAGCGAAGGGATGACATTGAAGACATGGACGGGCTTCATACTGCAATTATAGGAGTTACAGGTGCGAAAGTTCTCATTTGTTTTCGCGGCTTCGTGAGCGTAACCGTTTTGGGGAAGACACTTACAGGTGAGAAAAGGTCCTCGACGCCGAGGCGGCAGGGATGGGCAAACTCCGCCCACACGTTTCGTGTGGTTCGGGGCCATCGAGCGACGGGCGGCACGTGCCCGGCTATCGGGGCACGGGGTAGAGCAAAATGAAGGAACGAACCCAATTTTTTGTTGAGCCGATTGGGGTTGCAGGAAATTGGCTTTGGCTTCCGGAGGGGGTTGCCGGCGATGACCTGGGATCGGGCATAGAAGCTGGTTTTGCGGAAGTTGGCATTGGAGGCGCCCCTGCCTTCGGCGGAGCGTGGTGCCGGCGGGCCTTTGAGCGTCGAGGGGGTCGGCCGCGATTTGCTGTGGGGTTGTCATCCACCAGGAATAGCAGGCGAGGGAGCTGGAGTCTGAAATCGGGGACAGTAAGTGGTTGAGGGGA
>OBLT010000626.1_pt1 | contig 22698 bp, 19 predicted proteins | sample 1518721 | NCBI WGS metagenome assembly OBLT01 (sample SAMEA3539307, study PRJEB22396) | soil metagenome | biome: tundra; feature: field; material: soil | place: USA | collected 2010-05 | depth 0.15 m | reverse complement strand
TTCCGATCTATACGCGTTGAAAAGATCGATTGCCTCGTCCACCGTCTGCGCGGTCGCACGATGGTGCTTGACGGCGACCTCGAGCAGGCGCGTGATGGGCAAGCCGTATTCGAGCAAACGCATGACGCCGCGCGCGGCCTCGAGATCGACGTCGGAATAAAGGTTGTCGCCGGTTTCGCCGGCGACTGCCTCGCGCAGTTCGGAGCTGTCCACCAGATCGAGCAGTCCCTTTGGAATCCCGAGCCGATCCGCGAATTGGGTGCTGGTGTAACGCGCCTCGCCGGCCTTCTCCTTGACGGCGGCGACCAGCGCTCGATCGACGACATCCTTCTTCGAGCTGCTGACGAGGGTCTTGACGACCTTGAGCGGAAGTCCGCGTGCGGACATCGAGCGGATCAGGCGCAGGCGCTTGAGGTGCGAATCGTTATAGACCGCGGTGCGGCCGCGACGGCGGGGACCGTCGAGCAGGCCGAGGCTCTGATAATAGCGAATGGTATCCACAGGCAAGGCAGAAGCCCTAACCAGTTCCGGCAGGCTGTACGACTTCATGAGCATCCACTCTTAGAGTAAGTGCTCACGGAGTCAAGAGAAAGATTTGGTCAGCCGCCGGCGGCGAAACGCGCGGGCGCCAGCACGGACGCGTCGAATCTGCCGGTCGCGCCGCGAACGATCAGGTCGGCGGCGATTTGGCCGATGGCGGGACTGCTCTCGATGCCGAAGCCAGCCTGACCCGCGAGCCAGAAAAATCCCGAGACGCGAGGATCGGCACCAACTACGGGGACCGAGTCGGGTGAGAATGTGCGAAGGCCGGCCCATTTGCGCTTCAAAGTACGCGGCACAATCGCGGGCGCGAGCGCGCGCAGACGCTCAAGCGCGGCGGCAATAACCTCGTCGTCAGGCTGAGCGTCGGATGGAAGGGTAGGTTCCTGATCCATCGGGCTCAGCATCAAGCCGCCCGACTCGGGCGCGAAGTAGAGCTGATCGCTTTCGCTGATGACGAACGGCCATCCGCTCACGTCGAGGCCGGGCGCGGCAGCAAAGGTGACGATAGTGCGGCGACGGGGTTCGAGCCGTATCGGTATCGCACCGGCGAGGCTCGCGACTGGGCCGGCCCACGCGCCGGCGGCGTTGACTACGCATCGCGCGCGAAGTGTTCCCGCGTCGGTCACGACCGCGCGGCAACGACCGTTTTCAACCACTATCGCGCGCGCTTCGCTCCCGGTGCGAACTACAGCGCCGCGGTGGCGTGCGTGACGGAGATAGCTGGTCAGAAGTTCGTGCACGTCGATGCGGCCGCCGGCGGTAAGCATCAGCGCGCGCTCCGGTTCGTCGAGGAGGAGGGCGGGCACACGAGCCTTCGCGGCGGCGCAACTCAGCGACTCGAATGCCACGCGGTCGCGCCGCAGTCCGGCCGCGGCGCGCTCGAACTCGCGCAAGTTGGGCGCGCGAAACAGAATCATCACCGGGGTCGGAATCAGGATGGCATTGTCGGCGAAGCCGGCTGGAGGATTTCGCAGGAATTCCCCGCCCATTGCTTTGAGGCGCTGCACGGCGGGGATCGGATCGAACTCGACGAGACTTGCGGCGCTGCGGCCGGTGGAGTGATAGCCGTGCTGGCTCTCTCGCTCCAGGAGCGCAACGTTGGTCACTCCGCGCTCGGTCAAAAAGTACGCAAGGGAGGCGCCGGCGATGCCGCCTCCGATGATGACCACGTCAAATTCGGTTGTGTTTGGCATTGATACCACCGGGCCGCCGAACCGGTCTATCCGGCCTGCGTCAGATCGATCAGCTTTGAAGCGGAAGCGAGCTGATCCGCATTGAGGGCCGCACTTGCCAGCGCATCGGCATCGCGGTGGCCGAGAATCGGAGCGGTCAGCGTCATGAATTTGCGGGTCAGATTCTCCCGCTGCGCAACCAGGTCGGATGCCGGCTGGCCCGAGTCCGACTCGGCTTGAAAAATCCGCCCATTGCTTTTGACGACGACCGTCGCGCGCGTGGACGGAGTCTTTTCGGCGCGCACGACACGGATCCGATCCCGCAAGGACACCAGGCGCGCTTCGGTCACGTTCGCATCGGTGAAGGTCTCGAGATTGCCGGTATCTTCCCCGAGCAGCGCCATCGCGGTCGTCGCGCGCAAGCTGAATTTTCCCTCGAGGCCGGTCTTCGGCTCCTGGATATTGCACACGCCGAAAAGCGCGGGATGAACGCGGACCTCCACTTCATCGATGGATTTCGGATCGACGCGATGCTCGGCGCGAATCTGTTGCGCCGCATTAATCGGCGCGTGGGTGAGATAGCAGGAGGCGTGGTACTTGAAGAGCGTCTCGCGAATCAGGAAGCGTCCGGCAAATCGATCGAGCACTTCGCGCGACGGTTTTGCGCCGGCGTGCGTAGCGGCGAATCCCTGCGCGGTCTCGATGATTTCGGGATTGGAAGTGTAGCCGCCGCGCGCGGCGAGCGCGCTGAACAATCCATTGGATGCGGCGCGCCCCGCATGCAGCGGCTTCGCCATCGTTCCGAAACCCGACTTGAGCCCCGCAGCTTGCGTACCCGCAAGCCCCAGTGCGCGCAGCCATCCATCCTCGTCCAGGTGCAACATATGCGCGCATGCGGCCGCGGCGCCGAAAGTTCCAACGGTCCCGGTGGAGTGAAATCCGATCGCGTAATGCTGTGCGCCGATCAATGCGCCCAGCCGACACTCCAGTTCGATGCCGATGACCAGCGCTTCGAGCACCTCGCGCCCGCTCAATCCCGCGCTGTCGGCCAGCGCGAGCACCGCAGGCATCACCGGGACGGACGGATGACCGCCCATCACCGTGTGAGTGTCATCGAAATCGAGCGCATGAGCCGCGGCTCCATTTGCCAGCGCCGCCGACAGCCGCGACGCGCGCTGCCTGTTCCCGATGAGTCCGGCTTCGGACGATCCTTCGGGCTTGACGATCTCATTGACGAGGATCTCCGTCAGCGGTTCACGCGATCCGGCAACTGCGACGCCGAGGAAATCGAGGATGCAGTGGCGTGCGACCTCGCGCGCATCCTCCGGCGCCTGGTCCCATCGCATGTCGCGAACCGCGCGGACCAGACCGAGTGTGGCAGCGAAATTTTCCGGCGTTGATGAAGTACTCATGCGGCTGAACTCCGTCGAATCGCTCGGGCGTTGGACCCTTTCATACCTGCAAAATCTACCACACATCTTACGGCTTGCCCGGTCCGGCAAGGGTGGGTTATCGTCCACGCCAAGCGGGCATAGCCCGCCCATCAACAAGGAGATCGGTCAGATGCGTGAAGTTTCGATAGTCGGCGCCGGCATGGTGAAGTTCGGAAAGTACCTCGACACCAGTATGAAAGTTCTCGCGCGCGATGCGGTAAACGGCGCGCTTTCGAGCGCCGGGATCGAGCAAAAACAGATCGAGGCTGCGGTAGTCGGAAACGCAGCGGCGGGCCTCATCACCGGCCAGGAATGTATCCGCGGACAAGTCGTGCTGCGCGAGATGGGCATCGGCGGCATCCCGATCGTCAACTGCGAAAATGCCTGTGCCAGCTCCTCGACGGCGTTTCATCTCGCGCACCTGTATGTCGCCTCGGGCATGTACGACGTGGTGCTGGCGCTGGGCATGGAGAAGCTTTACCACGCGGATAAGAAACGTACGTTCGCTGGCTTCAGCGGGGCCGTCGATGTGGAATTGGTGCAGCAGCTGATAGCAGACATGAACGCGCAACAGGCCCGGCTCCAGGCCGAGCGCGAAGCTCGCGGCGAGGCGCCCAACAAGGCGGGGGGCGCGGGAGAATCGCGCTCGATGTTCATGGACTTTTACGCGGCGGGCGCCCGCGCGCACATGATGCGCTACGGCACCACCCGCGAGCAGTTCGGACGCATCGCGGTGAAGAACCATCGCAACGGCAGTCTGAATCCGAACGCGCAGTATCAAGAGGTCTACAGCCTGGAGGACATTTTGAGCTCTCCGATGGTGGCTGATCCGCTCACGCGGCTGATGTGTTCGCCCATCGGCGACGGCGCCGCAGCAGCTATTCTGTGCGCCTCATCGGTCGCCCATCGTTATACGAGCAAGCCGGTTAAGGTTCTCGCTTCGCTGTTGTCGTCGGGGAGCGATCATGGCGCCGACCAGCCAGGCGTGGTGCCCCGAGTCGCGAAGGATGCTTACGAGAAGGCGGGTGTCGGACCCGAAGATCTCAGCGTGATCGAACTGCATGATGCGTCGGCGCCGGCCGAGTTGATGACCTACGAGGAACTCGGTCTGTGCAAGCCCGGCGAGGGCGGGAAGATGATCGACGAGGGCGTCACTGAAATTTCCGGCCGCATGCCGGTGAATACGTCAGGCGGCCTGCTCGCGAAAGGTCATCCTGTAGGCGCGACGGGAGTGGCGCAAATCTGCGAAATCTTCTGGCAGCTTCGCGGCGAGGCTGGAAAGCGCCAGGTCAAAAATCCGAAGATTGGCCTTACCGAGAATGGCGGAGGCATGGTTCGCGCCGAAGCGGCGGCGGTGTCGATTCACGTTTTCGGGATCTAGTTTCGGACTGTCGGCGGCAAATAGGCGGCTTCAGGCGGGCCGCGCGCGGCTGTCGCGGAGCAGGAAATAAAAGCCGGTCGGATCGATCTGCGCGATCAGACCCGAACGCAGCCACCCATCAACGACAGTACCGCCCGCGGGCGCCAGCGCGGACTTGACGCCAAGCTCCGCGGAATCGACCACTTCCCATCCGATGTTCAACGGCGTCCCATCGGTGGGATTGAGCGGGCGAAGATCAACACTCGGAAGCGGGATTCCCGCCGCGTCGTTCAAGAACCACGCTGGATGACTGCCGACGATTGGGCCGAGGTCATTTCGGCCGAGCAGCGTCAGTACGTCAGCGCGAATTCTGCGGCCCAGCCGCAAACGACGCGACGTGCTAAACGGCCGCTCGATGCCGACGATCAGTCCCGCCGCGATCCGTCCGGCAAGAACTTCAGCCTGGCTTTCATCCAGCAGTAAGCCGGCGCGGTCCCATCCGCACACGGCATAATCCAGCCTGCCCGGCAGATGTTGGAGCGAGCCGTCCCAGCCCGCGTAAATTGTCGCACCCCGATTCATAGCGCCAAGGAGCATCGCGAGAGCGCACCAGTTGGTTGGCGGTTCCAGTAGAAGGAGAGTTATGTCCTCAGCCAGCAGGTAGAACGCGCCGATCGAAATTCCGGTCGCCACCAGCGTGCGATGACTATGCAAGGTCTCACCGTGACCGTCGGGGCTGGGCATCGCCAGAATCGGAGTTCTGAAGTCCGGGCGTCCGCTGCGCGCCTTTCCCGGCCCCGACATGATCTCCGCGAAGGCCGCCTTCGACGCGGCGGTCTCAGGAAGATTTTCACCGACGACCAGATCGGGAACGAAAGCGTCCAGAACCTCTTTTGGCGGCGAGCCGATATGCGGGAAGGCGAGTACGTCGGCTTCGAAGGCACCGAAGAGCGCGATCAGCAGCTCGGCGGGATTGGTTGCCGCGATCGCGACGCGAGAGCCGCGCTCGACCCGGCTGCGGATCGACTCGCCAAAAACTCGCGCCTTGGCGGCCAGCTCTCCAAAGGTGAGGGCGCCCTCCGCACTCACGAGTGCGACTCGATCGGGTGACGCTGCCGCGATCGGGTAAATCGTCGTATCGCCGAGGGTCTTCAGCGGAACATGGGCGTACCGCGGCGTGTCCTCGGGCCAGTACGCGGCGAGCAATCCTAGTGCGCCCTTGCTCATGCGGCCGACGCGGCCTCCTGTTCAGAAAGTATCGGAGGGACGCCTTTGAAACGAAGCGGCAGGTCTCGCACCGCGCTTACCTCCACCGGCACCTCGAAGCGTCGCGACAGGCTGGCCTTTGCTTGATCGAGGAGACTCGCGGCTGAGCCGCCGGGCGCGGCGAGGAGCAGCCGAAGCATTCCGTTGGCGAGACCCTCGCGGGTAATCACCAATGCAGTGCCTCTCAGTTCCGGCACTTCCGTCTCAAGCGCGAATTGAACATCGTACGGCAGCAAAGTGTTATCACCGACAGTGAAGCAGTCTTCCCAACGACCCAGGAGCTTGATCCGCGGCGACGGCAGGCCGCATGGACATGGCGACCTGTCGATGACTCCAACATCGCCGCCATCATAACGCAAATACAGCGAGCCCGCCGGGATGACGCTCGAATGCACCACCGAGCCGCGCTGCCCGTCGGGGGCGGCGGCGCCGCTGTTGCGATCGAGCACCTCGGCGTAGCAGGTGTCGGGCACGACATGGAGACCTTGGGCGTGGATGCAGTCCACGGCCAGGAGGTTTTCGCTCGATCCCGCGATCTCCGCGACGCGTTTGACCCCGGTGATATCTTGCAGATGGGATCGCATGCCCGGTGTGATAGGCGCGCCGGTCACGACCAGGGTTTCGACTCCAGCAAATAGCTGGTCTCCGCTGGTGCCATCGCGTCGCGCGGTGGCCAGAATCGAAAATACCATCGGCAGGAACATCGTGATGAAACGTGGCCGAAAGGCGAGTATCGCGTCGACGATGCGGTCGGCAAATCGCGGAAGAAAAGTTCCGGAAACCACGACGCATGGATTCTTGAAGTGCATCGCGATGGAGGGCTGGATCGAGGCGTAGGCGTGCCATGCGGGCGCCGACATGATCAACGGCGTTGCGGGACGCAAGCCCGCCCACCAATGAGCACGGCTCGACGAATATCCCTGCAGCTTGCGCCATCGCCGCGTGTGCATGACGAAGGTGGTGCCGGAGGTGCCTGAACTCAGGCTGACCGTCATGCGCGCATCGGGAGCTGCGGTGTAGGACTTGATGCCGAGGAATTTACTTCCGCTGTTTTGCACAGCGGCCAGCAAGTCTTCCTTTCTCGATATCGGGATCGCGTGAAGGTCGTCGAGCGTTCGGAATTGGGTTGGATGGAAACCGGCCGCGGCGAAGCGCTCGCGGTAAAACGGCAACTCGTCAAACCCGAGCCGGGCTACGCGTTTGAGCTTTCTCGCCCACCATCGGTCGAGCGACGCGGGCGAAAGCCGATCGAGATCGTCGAACGGTTCTGTCCGCGCAGAGGTCAACATTCCACGCGCTGCGCCCGAGGTTCCAACGGGCAGCCGCCATCAATCAGCGTGGCCAAACCAATATCGAAACGGACGGCAGGGCATATCTTCGCGAAGCGAGTCGTGATCGCGACATGACCGGACGACAACGCCTCCGCAAAATACGCGCTGTCCAAATGAAAGGCGCGACAGCCCGCGCATTCGCCGGCAATCAGAAACGCCGCATCGGAACGCAAGATGCGCCAGACCGCGACCCCGAGGCGCGCGGAGATCCGATCCGCCTCACGCCGATTCGTACAGCCTTCAACCTCGCTGATTGCAACCCAGCGGACCCGATCGGCGAGATTGATACCGGCGGCTTTCAGAGCCAATGAGAATGGCGCGGCGAGATCGCGGCGAACTATCAGCATCGACGGTTCAAGAGCTTCGACGATACCGACCATCCTGCCCGCCATCGCCGCCACTCCATCGTTGCACACTGCGGTCAGACCGAGACGCTCGGCCGCACCGCGACGCAAATATCCGACGTAACCGCTCGACGCGAGCAGCACCAACGGGCTGGAACCGTAATCAAAAAACGCGATGGCCTCGCCCGGAGCAGTTCCCCATCGCGTCCACATACGCTCGACTACACCAGCCCAGCGATCCAACTCGGGCGGATCGAGAGCGATCCAGATGGACGGGTCGGCGGTCGCCTCGAGTTGAAGGGAAACCTTTGGAGCCACACCCTGGCGCAAGCGGCCTGCGAAGGGATCGCTGGAATCGATCGCGGCGAAAGCCTCGAGCTCGGCCATCCCCCAGGGTATCGGCCTGGCGTCGGCGCCCATGCGCTCACGATAGAAGCGACAGTCGGCCAGATTGCGCGAACTCAGCATCGTCGACTCAGGTGCTAGCCATGATTCCGCCGAACGCGGCAAGGATAGCCAATGTCAGATTGATGTATGCGAGGCGATCCTGCCATGCGGAAACCCTAGCCTGTGCAGCGCGCCGTTCTTCCAGGTCTCGCAGCCCTGCGGCATAGGGAAGTTTCCTGGTAAGTATCGTTCCATACCAAAAGCCCGATAAGGTGCCGGTGATCAATAGCATCAGCCATGCAAACGCCATCAAGGCGGTCCATTGTAGCCGCGCAGTTCCCAGGGCCTCGGTCGAAAAGAGCAGGGGAATTTCGCCAAGCACCCAGGCACGGGCGAAGCCGGTGATTCCCAGGAAGAAGATTGCGGAGCCGCCCAGCCACATCAGTCCGGCGCCGATTTTTTGCGATACAACGGCGGAATGAGCGGGCGGTATGCGGCGCAGCGCCGGCATCAGGATCCCGGTGTTAAAGATGATGGCCCCAACCAGCACTATCGCGGCATAAATGTGGACCGCTCGCAGGATGCGGAATAGCAGCGCAATACGCATGCTCAGTCATGCCATATTTTCGAGCGGTTGCGGATGCGATCGTTCACATAACCTTCCTTGTAATAGGTGTCGTAGAACTCTTCGTCGATATTGTGAATTACCGCGCCGAAGTGCGCCTGCATCGGGTTGTAGGTAACCGGCCACTGGCCGAAAGTTTTGACGCAGTAATCGATGTACGCGATACAAGCCTCTTGCACCCACTCCGGCGGCCTGGTTCTGGGATGCGCGATGACCGCCTCGGAGGTCGCCTTATTCCACGGCGATCCAACCTTGCGCAGATAGTTATCCTCGCCGCGATGGAGCACGCCGCCCGCGCCGTACTTCTCGTCGTACCAGGCCTTCACCAGTTGCTCGGCATTCTTGTAGCGGGGCGATGGAACGTAGGTTGCTTCCTTAACTCCTTCGATTCCGAAAATCTTTGTCTGTCCGGTGGATATGGGAGCTTTCGGATTCGGGGCTTCGACATGGAATCCGAGCCCGCGGGTGATTTCCGGCATCGCGCCCATCAGCACGTCGGGATTGAAACCGCAGAACACCCATGAACCGAGTCCCATTGCTTCGGTCGCCAGGCGCATGTTCTGCACCATGCACCCGGTCGGGAATTGCTCGACCTGAAAAATCAGCTGCTCTTCGCCGGCGATCGTGGTGGGCAGTTCCAGCATTCCTTCCCTGATCCACTTTTGCAGTCCGGCTGGCCGGCCGCCGTTCCATTCGTCGATCATGTAGTAGTGCCAGAAGTCCATGAAGTTGATCAACGCCGAGTTGAGCCATCCAGCGTCGGTCAGCGGAAGGAACCAGGTCGAACCGGGCATGTTGATGTTGAACTGATAGGGCCCCATCAGGATTGCGTTGGGAGCGCCCGGAACACGCAGCGCGTAATCAATATCGGGGCGCTCGTCCAGAATCTGGATCAAGCCGTCTTCATACCACTTGACGACCTTGTCGTAGTCGGCCTCGGATTTGATCTCGATGGGACCGGAACGCTCCTTGGTAGGCTTATAGATGTAGGCTCCCGAGTCGTTGATTACGAGCAGGTCGGTGGCGTGCGAATTTCCCGGCGCGGGAGCGGTTCGCCCTGCGATCCAGGTTAGCTCGTGAAAGCCCCCATCCACCGAAATATCCCACGCCACCAGCCCGTTGGGCCCGCATGCGGACCAGCAGATGAGAGCTTCTTCGAGCTTGGTGAGCGGGAGCGGATCTCTTTTGGAAATGAACCTTGAGGGCCCAAGACCCTGTTTGAGCGTGCGGCCGGTGACCGGATGCTTTATTTCCGTTCCCGAGTCGATTCTATAACCCCGTCCAACGCGACGGCTTCGGATCGTGGTAAGCAACTTGAAAAACGTGCCCGATTGTTCAAAGGCCCACTTGAGTCGGTCTTGGTCATTCATTGACGCAACCTCCAGGTCGATCTGCGTTCTGAAAATTCAGCGGCCGCGGCCGACAGGAACTACGTCGCGGCGAAACGGTACTTCCCATCCTTGAACTCGATCCATCGCCCGCGGTCCGTGACCTGACCTGCCACGTCGATTTGCGTGCGCAAAATCATGAGTTCCTCTTCGGTCGGCACTTCGAGAATCTCGAGCTTGGGCGCGATCGCGGGCTTGAAGCTCATTTCCTCGAGCAGCTGTTCGAGCGTGACGTAGGGCGCGATTCCTTGCAGCATGAGCTGACAATCGGGTCCGTACCCGAACATCGCCCACGGTGTGTAAACCCGCCATGGGCCGGTCCCGGGTGGAAGGCCGTGGCGCTCGCGGGCGCCCGGACCATCGAGAAAACCCGGCGACGAAATGAAGTCGACTCGATCGACGAATTTGCGCTTCTGCTGATCGGTGACCAGGATTGTGCGCCATGCGAGCGCTGCGATGCTGTCGGCACCGCCGGGACCCCCGAAGCGCCGTCCCTCGCCACCTTCATATTTGCCGACCACGGTGGAATTGATGTTTCCGTAGCGATCGACCTGAAGCGTCGCGAGGATGCCGTAATCGACGTAGCCGACTTGCGCGAGGTCGGCCGCGTAATTCATCGTTCCCCACTGAAGTGCGCGATAATTGGCGGGCGAGCTGATCATCGTCATCAGCGGATCGAACGGCACCTGAGCCTCGGGCCCGACGCACCCATCCTCGGTCAGGTACTGCAGGTTGGGCGCGCTCATTCGCTTGGCGAGCAGCACCGAGTTCATCGGCTCGCCGCCACCGCCAACCCAATAGATGTACTTGTCGTCGACCAGACGCGAGATTTGGCAGATGACGAATTCGCGCTCATTGAAATCGGTAGCTGGAGTGCTCACGAGGCATAGCCCTCCCGGATGGTTTCGCGCCGGCGAATCTCGGCCAGTTTTTCGGTTCCCACCACTTTCTGCAGGTACTCATCGTGCGATTGCACCGAGTACACGTGTTTCTTGAGGTACTCGGTAAAATCGCCGCGGAACATCGCGCCCATCGCTTCGATGACTCCCGCCGGATCCGACGCGTAGTATCCCTGCACCGTTCCCGGGTAGGCGCCGAAGGGGGCGTGCACGACCGCGTCCACGGTGAAGTGCGCGATCGAGGTGCGAGCCGGATCGCGCCGGAATTCGTCGGTCGCGACGATCTCTTCGGCGGACACGATCACTCGCTTCGACGCGAGCGCGCATTCCGCGTGTGCGATGCCGGTTCCGAAGACGCGCGCGTTGCCGAACTCGTCTGCCTGATGAACGTGAATGATTGAGACATCTGGATTGAGCGCCGGTACTAGCAGAACTGGTTTTCCGGTGAAGGGGTCTTCGACGATTTTGCAGCCCGAATGCTGAAATCCGTCGGTCCCGCCGAAGCTGCGCGCCGGCATGAAAGGTATCCCCATCGCGCCGGCCTTCAGCCGCAGCGTCATCACCGCATTGGAGTACTCGTAGATGGTGCACTTCTTTTCGCGCACCGCGCGCGCGATCCACGGGCCGAAGCCGATGAACCCGATGTCGATCCGATCGGCGCATCCTGCTTCAACCAGCAGCGCGCATGCGACATAGGTGAACTTGCCGCACAGCCATAGATTTTTTTTGCGCTGGCGGATGATCTCGCGAATCAGCGACGACGGTCCTCGCTGAAAGTAGTTGCAGTCGTATGCGAGGTAGTCGCCGTCGCGTACGAAGCGCTCGACCGCCTCTTTGTGAGTCATCATCTTCGAGACCATCTGATGCGGTTTATGGTCCCGCACGCTCGCCCGATAACCGTCGGGATCGACTTTCAGATAGTCGGCTTTGCCTTCTTCCAGAATCCGCATTTGCTGAGTTCTCCCGAACCTCTTTAGTTGCCGGCAGCGCTGCGATTCAGATTTGGATCCCGGACTGCAGCAGGATGCCGTTGTGAATCAGGAAACTTCGGATGATGTTTCCACGCTTGGCCCGCTCACGGCCTTCGGCGCCGCCTTTGGCCTGAAAATCGGTGATACGTTCCGCCATCGAGCGCCTGCCCTTGATGCTGATCTTGGTTTCCTTGCCCTCTTTTCTCAGCAGGCACGCGGCGACGATCTCGTCCGGGTCGAGTTCGAGCGTGGCGCAGAACTCTCGAAGCAGTTCGAGCCTCGATTTATCCTCGTTGGGCTCCACGCCCGATTGCTCGCGCAGTCCCTGGTACCAGGTCTTGACCGAGTCGTACTCTTCGAGCGGTTTATTTATCGGCGCCATCGTTATTTTCGAGCTGCGCGTGATTCTATCGGTGGATTGCTCGGTTCGATGAAGCTTACTCGGGAAGGCCGAACATCCGCGCGAGCGCTTTGATTTCCTCTTTTCGCCACGGCAGCGGTGCCTGCGCCTGGATCATCTTCGCCGCCTTCATCTGCTCGGTCACCTTGGGATCGGCCTTGAATGGCTTTCCGTATTCGCCCTCGAAGAAGATCTCCTCCAGCGGCGGACGCGGACGCTGTCCACCTGCTTCCCACGATTCCGCCGGATAACCGACCAGCAGCACCCATAGCGGAATCCAGTCCTTGGGCGCCTTCACGACCTTGTTGATCGCCTCGTGCTGAAAGGCAGACAGGCAGACGCCAAGTCCCTCGTCAACCGCAGCGAGCATCGCCTGGCAAATCGCGATGCCCGCGTCCGATGCGGCGGCGGCGGCCACCGATGGCAGGTTCGCGCCTTCGGCCAGCGGCTTCAGAACGTTGGGCCAAACGAATTCATCGACGAACTTATGGCTCCATCCGTGGGTGGCGTTCAACGCGCCGACATCGACCAGCTTCTTCAGCCGCGCCTGAGCCCCCTTGTACGCTCCCATATCGGCGTAGGTGTAGATGTGCACCGGGGCGAGCTCGATGTTGAGCCCGGAGACCGGAGTCTTGAGCGCGTCGAGCGTTTCACGAGGGATATTGTCCCGGATCATGACGATCGCTTTCAGAAAGGTCGCGTTGACCGCGCATGACGCGAGCCGCGCCGCCTCCAACATGATCTGGATCTTCTCGCGTTCGACGTTGCGCCACGATTGGAAGTAACGGATCGTTCGGCGCCGCCCTACTACTTCTTTGAATTCCATCGACTATTCCTCCAGCTAAAAAACGCCGCTCCTGCCGGGGAGACCCCCTGCATCAGATTCGGTTTGCCGTGGCAAAGCTTACTTCGGCCACAGTCGCGCCGACAAGCGCTACGATCCCGATCAGGTGTTGAAAAGCGCAGGCGCCGGCGCAATGGCTCTCCCGGCGCTCCGTCCATTTGCAAAGGTCTGCGGATAGATGAGACAAAACGATTCAACTCGGAGAAGCCTGATTCGACAAACGGAGCCGACGGGAAATGAAACAACTGATCGATCTACATGGAAGGCGTGCACTGATAACGGGCGGCGGCCGCGGGATCGGCCGCTCGATGGCGCTTGCGCTGGCAGACGCGGGCGCCGAGGTCGCGGTCGCCTCTCGCTCGCAGGGCGAACTGGACGCGGTCGCAACCGAGATAAAGGAGCGTGGGCAGCGCGGCTTCGCGGTCATCATCGACGTGATGAGCCGCGAACAGATTACGGCCGGCGTCGATGAGGCTGCCCGCAAACTCGGCGGTCTCGACATTCTGATCAACAACGCGGGCGGCGTGATCGCGGAGAACCCGCTTCACCTCGATCCGCTCAATCATGACCCGCGCGCGTTCGAGGATAACCTGTTTTTGAACCTGACCCAGGCATTCTATGCGACTCACGCCGCGCTCCCCTACATGATCAAACAGAAGTGGGGCCGCATCATCAGCATCGGTTCCGGCTATGCGAAAAACGGCGGCGGCCCGCTGGCCTATTCGGCCGCGAAGCACGGCATCATCGGTTTCACGCGCTCGCTTGCTTATGCCGCCGCCCCGCACGGCATCAATGTGAACGTGCTTTGTCCCGGATGGACCAACACGAGGATGGTGGACTGGAACATGCTGGGCGCGATGATGGGGGTGAGTGCGGCCGAGGCCAAACGATTCGCCGAGAGCCAGAACATCCAGAAGCGAATCGTCGAGCCCGATGAATTGGGCGCGATGGCGGCGCTGCTCGCATCCGACGCCGCCAGCGCGGTGACCGGACAGGTCATCAGCGTTGACGGCGGATACATGATTTAGCGGGGTCGGATAGTCCCGCTCTATTCGAGACGATCGATCACCTTTCCGAAGCCGAGCGTCATGTCGCTGAGCATGTAGCTCGCCCCAATCACCCGCTTGACCGGCAGCCGGTTCCACGGGTCGAGCCGCGAGCTTTCCGCGAAAGCGATCGAGCCGACGCCGGTCCATGCCTCGATTACTCTGGTCTCAATGTTGGTCTCGATGATCTCGGCGCATAACGGACGCCCGTTTTCTTCGGGGGAAGGAATCAGGCGCATGCTGACCGGCGGCGGCGCGGCGGAATGCCCGTTGTCGGCCGGCCGTTCCGGGCGAACGATCGCGCTGGCGAGGCGGATGCCTGCCGGACGTTCGAGCGTGCCATAGATCATGTCGCGATCGTTTTTGAATTCAATTTGCGCGAGCTTCTTCGGAAAACCGTAGATTTCGCGCCCGGCCAGCATCGGCGGCTCGGTCGTCACCGCGATGTGCATGACGTAGTTCATCGGGCGGCCCTTGTGCTCGACCAGCAAAGAAAGAATCGCTTCGTTGTAAGGGCCAAAAGTGGTCCAGGTATATTCGTAGAACGAAAGTATCGCGGTGGCCGGCTCGCTCAGCGCCAGCGGCGCCGGCAATGCTTCCAACGCGGCTTCGAGGTCGGTTTCGAACGCGACCACGATCGAGCGAGTGTTGCGATAGTAGAACGGCGGGCGCTGAAACGCGGCGGCGTCCGCCGGCATCGAGTATCCTGCATTGCTTAGGTTGAGACGTCCGTGTTTGGCCATACTGTGATCCTCCTGGGGCGGGGTTCTTATACTTGTGGCACTCGTTCGAATATGGAACAAGCGCGCGAACTAGCGGCACCACAGGATGTGAGCCTCCTCGAGCGGAATCCTCACTCCGGAATGCGATGGAACGATGCGAGGTGTGTAGTCCGATGCTGGGCGCGAAGCGGGGACATCGGCGGCATAGATGCGCCATCCACTAGAAGACTCGGCGCTGTCACTGTGCGTCATATCCGATAGAAACGGGGGCTCAGCGTCGAGCGGATCCGCATAAAGTTGTACGCGCACCCAGTCGGCACGCAGCTCTCCGAGATGCACCTCAACCGATAGTGAGTGCTTTTGTGGAGAGCTCTCGACGCGAAGCTCACCGAAGCTCAGCGACGCCCAGTGGTCGGCCAACTCTCGTTTCCATTGGAGCAGGGATATGGCGTAGGCGCCTTGATCACTCGCCCGCTCATGATATGCGGCAGCAGCAGGGAGATAATATTTCTCCGTGTACTCGCGCACCGCCCGATTGGCCGAAAAGAGCGGTGTCAAGCGTGACATACTTTCACGCATTCGCGTGACCCACTCGGTGGCAATGCCATTGTTGTCGCGATTGTAGAACGCCGGAATGACCTTCTTCTCCAGAGTATCGTAGAGCTCTTCCGCTTCGGCCGCGTCCCAGCCCGGGTCATCGCCATGCTCCTGGCCATTGCCCAATGCCCAGCCGACTTGAGGCGAGTACGCTTCGGCCCACCAACCATCCAGTTCCGACAGATTGAGGCCGCCGTTGACGAGCACTTTCATTCCGCTTGTGCCGCATGCCTCCCAAGGCCGGCGAGGAGTGTTGATCCATAGGTCAGCGCCCTGTACCAGCCGCTCGGCCAGTACCAAGTCGTAGTCGCTGAGAAAGACAGCGTGGCGCCGCACGTCGATCCGCTGGACGAAATTAACCCAGGCCTTGACCAGCGCCTGGCCGTCGATGTCTTGCGGATGGGCCTTGCCGGCCATCACCAGCTGAACCGGACGTTGTGGATTCGTCAGAATGGAAACAAGGCGCTGGGGGTCATGCAGGAGCAGATTGGGTCGCTTGTATGTTGCAAAGCGGCGGGCAAAGCCCAGCGTCAGGGTGTCTGGATCGAAAATACTCTCCGCGGCTTTTGGATCTTCGCCGCGAGTGGCAAGCTCGCTGGCGAGCCGTCCTCGCACGAAGCGAACCAATTCGAGACGGTGCTTTGCGCGAAGTTTCCACAGCGCGCTGTCCGGGGCGCGGCGAATATCATCTCCGACAGTCTCCATGGTCCCGCGCCAACGCTCGCGGCCACAGGTCTCCGTCCATAGTGCGTCGGCAGCCGCGGAATCCCAAGTCGGTGTGTGGACTCCATTGGTGACATGTCCGACCGGCACCTCGGGCTGGGGCCAGGATGGAAAGAGAGGCTGGAAAATTCGCCGGCTCACGGCGCCATGCAGGCGGCTGACAGCGTTGATTGCTCCGCTTCCACGAATGGCTAGATAGGCCATGTTGAATGGCTCATCCTGATGGTCCGGATACAGGCGCCCCAGGGCGAGGAGACGCGAAAGATCCAGGTGAAGCTGCTCTTCGGCGTAGCGCCCGAGGAAGCGGCTTATCAAAGCGGGAGCGAAGCGATCGAAGCCGGCCTCAACGGGCGTGTGGGTTGTAAAAAGATTGCCAGCGCGCGATATGGCCAGTGCGACTTCGAAGGGTTGAGCGTTGTCTTCCATAAAGCTTCGTGCGCGCTCCAGCACCACGAATGCCGCATGTCCTTCGTTCAGATGGCAAACTTCCGGTTTGATCCCCAGCGCGCGTAAAAGCCGCCAACCGCCGATCCCGAGCACCAGTTCCTGTGTCAACCGGAGTTCAGGTCCGCCGCCGTAGAGTTCGCTGGTGATGCCGCGATAAACCGGCGCGTTCGCCGGGTCGTTGCTATCGAGCAGATAAAGTTTCAGTCGGCCGACCTGCGCCTGCCAGGTACGCAGCCGCAGTTTCTGGCCAGGCAATCTGACGCTCAACCTGAGCCACTCGCCATCCTCATTGCGCACGGGGGTTACAGGTATCTGGCCAGGGTCGTTGTAGGGATATGATGCGCGTTGGCTTCCGTCGGCGCCGATGATCTGCCGAAAATAGCCTTGGCTATAGAGAAGCCCGACAGCGACGAGCGGAACACCAAGGTCACTGGCGGCCTTTAACTGATCGCCGGCGACATTGCCTAGTCCGCCTGAGTAGATGGGGAGTGCTTCGCTGAGCCCGAATTCCATACTGAAGTAGGCGACGCAATTTAATGGCGGGTTACTATGGGCGTGCTGAAACCATGCAGGGCTTTTGAGAGCGTGGCGCTGTTTTTCCAGGCGCTCTTTAACCTGATCCTGGAATTCCGGATTGCCGCGGAGCGACTCAAGTCTGGTCCGAGAGCAGGTTTGCAGAACGACCCACGGATTATGGGTGAGTGCCCAGAGTTCCGGCTCGATCTTGCTCCACAGCGGATCGGTCGAGTGGTTCCAGCAATTTCGCAGGTCCAAAGCCAACTCGACCAACGCGCCGAGATCTTCGGATTCCGACTCCCGCAGAGTCTGATGCAGGTCCGGCATTCGTGCCCCTTCACTCTAAGCAGGCGGGTGTAGGCGCACACGCCCGCGGTTTATCGACAAGTGCACTTCCAGCACCAGGCTTCTCAGTGCGTCATTTACCCCGCCGCGAAGCGACCTCGCAGCCTCGCAGGCGAGATCGTCCAGCGATAGCAGCCCGACCAACGCTCCGTCCCGATCGATCACCGGAAGCCGGCGCGTGCGCTTCTGCCGCATCAGCTGCGCTGCGGAGCCCAGCTCGTCCTCAGTTGTGCAGGACACGACCTTGTGGGACATGGCTATCTCAACCCGCATCTCCTTCAGCGGCCTGCCCTGGGTATAGGCGGCCATACAGATGTCCCGGTCGGTCAGAAAGCCGATAGGTCTGCGTTGGTCATTGACTACCGGAACGGCCCCGCAAGGCTCTTCCCACATTATTTGCGCTGCCTTGTTCAGCGAATCTTGCGGACGGCAGGTTTTGACGTCGCGATTCATGATCTGCTCAACTTTCATCGGCGTCTCTCCAGGATGATTCAGCGGCGGGGCCGTAGATTTCTCAGCGGTCGGGTGTTGAGAACGTCTTCCTTTTCGATCCAGCCGCGCCGCGCCTGATTGACGCCGTAATCGAGCAACGCGAAATCGCGAGTCGAATGCGCGTCGCTCGATATGACAAGCTTGACGCCGGCCTGTTTGGCGGCGATGCAGGCGGTGTCGGTCAGGTCCAACCGGGTAGGCTGGGAGTTGACTTCCAGGGCGCAGCCCTCCTCGCGGGCGACCCGGAGGATTTCACTGAAATCGAACTTGCTGGGCTCGCGATGCCCGAGCAGGCGGCCACTTGGATGGCCAACTACGTCGACGTTGGGATTGCGAATCGCCTTGATCAGTCTGCGCGTCATGTCGGCGGGATTTTGTTCGAGCTTGTAATGGACTGAAGCGACTACCCAGTCGAGCTCGCTCAGCGCATCGGCGGGCAAATCCAACCGGCCATCGTCCAGGATGTCGACCTCGATGCCTTGAAGCAGTGAGATACCGGAGAGTTTTTTCCTGATTCGCTCGATCTCCCGCCTTTGCTCGGGCAAGCGCTCAGGATCCAGGCCATGGGCCATCGCCAGGCGGCGAGAGTGATCGGTAATTGCAACATATTCGAGACCGCTCTGACGAGCTTGACGCACCATTTCCTCGATCGATGCGTGTCCGTCGGTGTACCGCGAATGGGTGTGAAGGTCGCCGCGAAGGTTTTTACGCTCAATCAATTTGGGCAGCTTGCCGGACGCGGCTGCTTCTATTTCGCCGCGGTCCTCGCGCAGCTCTGGTGGCACCCATGAAAGCTTCAGGGCGCGGTAAATCTCTTCTTCCGTCCTGCCCGCGATGACCGCATCGCCGCGAAAGAGGCCGTACTCGTTGAGCAAGAGTCCGCGCGCCTGGGCGATACGCCGCAGATGCACGTTGTGGGACTTGGATCCGGTGAAGTAGACGAGCGCCGCGCCGAAACTCTTTTGAGGCACCACGCGCAGGTCCACCTGCAGACCGCCTTTGAGTACAACGCTGGTCTTGGTCTCACCCGAGCCGATTACCTGGGTGATACCGGGAAAGGCGGTGAAATGCTTCATGACCACGGCGGAATCGGCAGCGGCGGCAACCGCGTCAAGATCGCCGATGGTCTCACGCCGCCGCCGAAAGCTGCCGGCCAGCTCGAACTCGCGGATTGCCGTGCATTTTCGCAAGTGGGCTTCGATCTGCGCGGCGATCCGCGTCGCCTCCGCGTATAGCATTCGCTTTCCCTGACCGGGCTCGCGCCGCAGCAATGATTCGCGGATTTGATCCTCTATCTTCGGTCCAAAGCCGCGGATTTTTCGGAGCGCCTCGGACTTGACGGCTCTTTCGAGATCGTCGCGGTCGCGAATCTGCAGGAGGTCGATCAGAAGTTTTAATCGCTTCGGACCCAAGCCTGGAATATCTCTCAGTTCGAGGAGCTGGGGCGGGAACTTTGAGGCCAACTCGTGGTGCAACGGCAGGCCGCCGGTCTTAACGATCGTCGTTATTTTTCCCGCCAGATCGGCCCCGATACCGGGAATTTCATCGATCTGTTCTTCGGTTAGACTGGCGACTTGCACAGCCTGATCGCGAATCGCCCGAGCGGCGTTGCGATAGGCCCGTACGCGAAAGAAATTCTCGCCCGCCAGCTCCAGCATATCGGCGGTCTCATCGAGGACGTTGGCGACTTCGTCGTTTTCCATCGTTACTGTATCTTGCCGCGATGGCGGAGCTCTTGCGCGGTCATGATCCGGACCCCAGCAAAGCCGATCGCTCCTTGTCCAGGGTTATCGCCATCTCAGTAATGGACGGCAAGGACCTTGAAGCCGTATTCCTTCAACGCGTGTGCCGCGCTTTGCGCGCTGGTCGAAGGAACCAGCACGTATAGAATCTCACGTTCCGGGTGATTTCGCTTTCGCTGGTACGTCCCGACACCGAGGAGAGGACAAATCGTCCGGACGAGGCTGGTTGCGGCCGCTATCTCTCCGGAACCGCTCAGATCGAGATCAATTCTGGAGCTGCCCTCGGAAGCAGCTCCGAGTACGGCTTCCAGTGCCCGCAGCATATCGGTGGCGGTTATGATGCCGACCAGCTTACTATCCTCGACCACCGGAAGACTGCCGATCTTGTTTGTCATAAGCAGATGAGCGGCTTTCTCGACCGGCGTGGAAGGACGGACCGAAAATGGATGGGAGCTCATGGCCGCATCGACCCGCGTGTGAGCCAGCCGGCCCATATGCAGGCGTGTGTCACGGTCGGTCAGAATACCGACTAGTCTTTCCTCATCCACCACCGGAACCTGTCGGAACCTGCCCGCTTCCATCCTCTCATGTGCTGCTTCCAGCGTGTCACTCGGCGCGACAGTCACAGGCTTTGGGGTCATGAGCTCGGCAACTATCATTGGCGCTCCTGCGAGTCGGTCTTACATCTGCACTGCAACAACGGAGCTGTGAAGCTCGATCTCAAAGCTAGAGGCCTGGCACTCAGCGCCTGCCGCACGGCTGCGTTGCCCGAATACACGCGCGCCAGCGGCGCAATCAGATCGGCACTGGGTTGCGATCCAGAATTCGGAGTGCGCCAGTCAAGCTCAGGACATCGTTGGTGCCGTCCTCGATCAGCGACGCGCGTGCGTCGCGAAAGATCTTCTCGATCGGGTACTCGCGGCTGAGCCCGTTGCCGCCGAAGATTTGCAGCGCGTCGGAAGCGACCTCGAACGAGGCCTGGGTGCAGAAGGTCTTGGCCGCGATCGCATACTCGAGGTCCATCGCCGGCGGAGGATCGTTGTGTACCATCACGGCGCGCGACAGCGCGCGGCATGCCTCGACGCGGGTGAACATGTCGAACAGGCGCTTCTGGACGAGTTGATGCTCGCAGATCGGTTTGCCGCCCTGGATGCGCTGCTTTGAGTAGTCCAGCGCGGCCTCGAAGGCGGCGCGCGCAACACCGGTGAACACTGCCGCCATTGTGCTGTTCGCGTTGGTCAGCGTAATCGCCGCCACCATCGGGAAGGCCTCGGGCGTGGCGAGCACGTAGCGGTCCGGGATGCGCACGTTGTCGAAAAAGATCTCGCCCTGGTTGAGCGCCCGCTGGCCGATCTTGTTGAGCGGTTTTCCCTTGGAGACGCCCGGCAGGTCGAAGGGAATGAACGCGACCACGCCCCCGGCCGGCTGGCCGTTGGCCGGCGGCGCCATCAGGTACACGATTCCGTGCGTCGAAATCGTGCCGTTGGAAACCCACGCCGCCTTCTGGCCGTGGACCACGTAGGAGTCGCCCTCGCGCCGGATGGTGGCGCGTCCAGCGGCGCTCGCTTCACCTTCGCTCGCAAGAAACATTGCCCAATCCGAACCATGATCCGGCTCGGTCACGGGCCATGACCCGATAAAGCGGGCGTCGCGGTCGGCGATGAAGGGCTTGACGAAAGTGTCCATAAGTTCGGGATTTCCGGCCATCGCCAGCGCACCAAACGGGGCGCCCGCGACGCCGAGGCTGATCGCGAGGTCGGCGCTGCCCCATCCGAGCTCCTCCAGAAAGATCTGCATCCCAAGCCCATGAAGGCCGAGTCCGCCGATTGCTTCGGGGAAAGAGGCGGTGTGATAGCCAAGCGCAAACGCCCGGCGCATGAAGGTCCACAGCGGCGAGCGGGGCGCGATGACATCCTGCGGGTCGGGCAGGCAGTCGAGTTCCGTTGCGGTCGGCCGCAGCACCTCTTTGGCAAAGCGGTGGACGTTGTCCCTGAGCGCGCAAAGGTCCGCGGGGATATTACGGTCGATTTCGATGTAAGCGTCCATTGCCAACCTCCTCCAGCCTGTGACCTGCTACGAACTGCCACCGGCAGGGATGAAGCTCGTCGGTATATCCAGCGCCTTATGGACGAATTCGAGTTCCTGCTGGCGCCATGGCAGCGGAGCGGGCGCCTGGATCATCTTGTCGCGCTTGAGTTCCTCGACCACCTTGGGATCGCGCTCGAATGGCTTGCCGTGCTGGTTGACGAAGAACAGTTGTTCGAAGGGCAGCTTGGGCCGCTGGCCGCCGGCTTCGCGGCTCTCGAGCGGGTAGCCCACGCTCATCACGACCAGCAGATGGGCGGTTTCGGGAAGATTGAACGCCTTGCGCATCTTGCGCTCGCGCACGCCGCCGAGCTCTCCGGTGCCGATGCAGCAGGTGCCGAGGCCCTCCTCGTAGGCGACCAGGGTGGCCAGGGCGATCGCCTGTCCGCAATCCATCTCGGTAAGTCCGGATTTGAGCATTTCCTCGGCGTTCATGCGGAAGTAGGGAATCAACAACTGATCGAGCGCCTTGTGCTCTGCGGCCTCGTCCACGCCCATCACGCGCGCCGCGACCAGTTCATGGAGCCGCTCGCCTTGGGTCAGGTGGCCGGCCTTGCGGTCGAAGATCGCCTCTTCCACCCAGTACCAGAGGATCATGGCCGGGCAGTGCTTTAACTGGCTGGTTCCGAGCGGAGCGATGACCGCCGCCCAATTTTCCGGCGGGGAGGAATCGCGGAACATCACGATCGCGCGCAGCGCCTGCACGTTGCCCCAAAACGAGGTGAGCCGCGCGGCCTCGAGCATCTTCTGGATCTTCTCGCGCTCGACCGGCCGGTACGGATTGTAGAAACGGATGGTGCGTCTTATGCCGATTGCTTCCTTGAGTTCCATGCGTGTTTTACTCAGCTCCTCAATGTGTTGTGTCCGCTGTCCACCAAGGCTCCCTTATCCCGGTCCCAAGTGGTGGGGGTAATGCCCTGTTGCTTTAGTTGTGCCTTCTGAATCCGGTGGGTTTCGGTTTTTGGCAGGCTTTCGCGGAAGTCGAAATAGCGCGGCACCATGAAGCTCGCCATCCGCTCC
>OBLT010000625.1_pt1 | contig 22702 bp, 46 predicted proteins | sample 1518721 | NCBI WGS metagenome assembly OBLT01 (sample SAMEA3539307, study PRJEB22396) | soil metagenome | biome: tundra; feature: field; material: soil | place: USA | collected 2010-05 | depth 0.15 m | reverse complement strand
CTATAAAGATCAGGAATGGGTCTACTCGATGGACCAGGCGATTGCTCCGACCTTGATCGACGTAGTGAACGGGCCGTTCAATCCGACGCAGGTTATCCCGATTGACTTCGGCTCGGACTTCCGCTGTCGAAAACTGCTTTTCGCGGTCACGGCGGATGTGACGGTTACGGCAGGAACGATACTGGCGAAGATCCGCACCGGCTCAGGGTATTCCCTGACGGACGATTACATCGACGTGGCGACCTACATCAACGGGGCACCCATGCCGATCGACTGGCGAATCAAAGCGGCGGACAACGTGTATGCGGACCTGCAACTGGTTGACCAGGCCGGGACAGGGAACATAGGGATTCAGTGCTACCTCGAAGGCATGAAACGCTGGAGGGTGGCGGCGTGAAAAACCTGTGCAAAACTCTTCACGAACCCGTCACCCATGACGGGTTCTCACGTCTATCCCCTTTGGAATCACCAAACCGTTACCGGGGGGAAGCCTCATGAGCATGTACCGTCCGCAGTACGCTTTTGGGACCCCGCGAGGCTTCCGGGATGAGACCTTCCACTACTCGTTCGATAAAACGAACGTAGCGGCGCTGGGCGTTCAGATCCCGGCCGGGCAACTGCGGAACGATATCGTTTTGCAGCTTCAGAATGATCAGGAGTTTGTCTGCCGGGGCATTAGCGTGCTGGGTGCGGACGTTGAACGCGGGGGAACCGCACCATCGAATCTGTACCTGTGGCTCAAGGACCCCTTCGGGAACTACCTCTCCCAGACCTACGTTCCCCTGTCGCGATATCTGACGGGCTCGGGTCGAACCGTGACCGGCCGGTTCCCCGTGATCCTCGAACCTGAAATCATCTGCCCAGCCGGGGGCATGTGGGTTGCGTACTTCTACAATCCCACTTCGGGGTCATTATACCCTCCGGCGTTCACCTTCTACGGGGACAAGCGGTATTCGGAGGTCGCGGCGTGAGGCACATTCTCAGACCTCAGTTTCAGGAACGCCATCAGGATTACGTGATGGGGCCGGATCAGGATAAGCGCCTTGCGTCCGTCGTGGGCGGCCAGCTCATCACGGGCATCGAGCTTCACATGGACCCTGACGCGCCTTTCCTTCTCCGGGGCAGGGCATACCGGGTGAAGTACGATAACCTAGATTCCCGGACGCAAGCCGGACTTCAAAACCTCTCGCTGCGATTCACCGGGCCGGATAAAGACTACCGCAGCACGGCGCTAATTCCGCAAGGGCTGCAAATGGCCTACGGTGGACAGTCGGCCGCTTGGAAACCAGTTTATCCTCAGATCTACTACCCGGCGCGCTCGACCATGTATATCGACCTGCTGAACACAGGCGCAACGACGCTGACGAACCTGACGCTGTACTTCCGGGGAGTGAAACTGTTCCCCTGGGGCATCAATCCGGGATACACATACCCGGCGAAGTGCTCGATGCTGCCTTACGTCTACCCGATCTTACAACCCACGGTGGCGAATCCCTACGGGACGATTCAGAACCTTCTCGGAGCGGATTCGCGGTACTTGCAGACCTGGCAGAATCAGCCGGATTCAGATTTCGTGTTACGCGCGCTTCAGGCCGGGCCGTCCTACTCGCCCTTCGGCCTCGAAGTATTGATCACCTTGCGGGATGAAAACCGGAAAGCGTTCTCGAATGCGCCGGTTCACTTTGAAGTTCTGTGCGGACCGTCCATCGGGAACTACCAGACGGGCTCCGGAGGCTCGATTGGGGCAATTGGGACGGGCAATTCCGCGCCGGGCATTCTGTATCCTGAAATTTACGTGCCGGCGGCGCACCTCCTGTACTTCGACATCGAACGCCACGATTCCGGCTATGGCGGGGTGGCGACGATTCCCAACTTCCCAATCAATCTGATGGGCGTGAAGGTGTACCACCGATGAGCGGCATGAATACTTCACTCGAAGGCGACCCCGGAAAGATGGCCTACCTTCGCAATCCGAATTGGACTCCTACGCCGCGGGAGCACCTGCGCGAGGTCAAGGTGATGCCGGGGACCTGTGAGCGGTGCGTCTTCGATTCAGGGCTGCATGCGCCGGATTGCGCTTACTACGTGTACCCGAGTCCGCCTTGGGACACCAGCCACAGGGAGGCCGACTGATGAGCACTCTCGCCATGTCTCCGTTGCAGCTCGACGCGCTCTCCCGCGATTACTGGGGCCACTATGATGCCTTCGTGATCTCGCAACTCGCGCCCTTGGCTGAAAACCAGTGCTATCAGCCCAAATTCTACAAGTGCCCGGCGAGTGCCGATGAAGTCATCCCGGCTTACGGGAACGCGAGTTACGGCCTGAAAATCACGCCGGGCTCTTTGATCTTCGGCTTCTACCTGCCGGGCCTTGTAGCTACGCTCGCACCTCCGCAATTCAACGTGCAAATCGTCGATCAGTCTTTGCGGCATAAGTTCTGGGATGAACCGATCCCGTCCTTTTTCCTTGGCAACTTCAAACCGACCTCGCTATCTGCAAACCCTCTTCTCGCGAATGGTGCCGTCGGCTCCTTTCCAAACTTGATGAACTGCCCGTATCCCGTAACTGGTGACGGACTGTTCATGGCTCAGATATGGGAAACCTCGGGTGCCCAGCAGCGGATTCAGTTGGTAATCGGCGTTCTGGAGGTGACGGACCAATGCTGAGATCGTCCTTGATGTTGAATCGCGGGACGCCGCAACGAATCGCCAATGGCCCGGACCTGATACGGGCGGGTGATGCGGTCCGGCGCGCCGAAAAGAACCGGGATGCCTGGCCCTTCCCTCACGTCTACCCTCCCGTCAACTCGATCAGGCGGAACCCGATGGGCTACTGCTTGGCGCCGGCGGCCGCTGCTCAAGCTGTGATCCTCTCGTGGACCGTGCCGTCCGGCTTCTGGTTCTACATGAAGTTCCTCGGCCTGTACTATTCGGGTGAAACGGCTGCTCCTGGCGCGTTCCTGCTGACGCTTGATCGCAATACACCGCTGGGCGTAGCGGGGCTTGGCAGCGTTTCGACAGACCTTCAAAGCGTACCCTTCCCGATGGGCTCTTTCGAGCATGGGCCCGTGGAACTCCCCCGGACGGAACTATTCGCGCCTGAAGATTGGATTCAGGCCAAAATCTACAACGTCTCGGTGACCCCTGGCACACCCAATTCATTCGGGGCCTACTTCGGTGGCTGGCTGGTGCCGACGATTGAAGTACCTGACGCGCAGTAAGGTCAGGCAGATGTCCTACCGTCCTCAATACGCCTACCCTGAACCACCGGAAGGCACGGTAGAAGAGGATTTTGTCTACTACTTCGATGAAACGAACCTGCCGATCTTGGGAACGATTTCAACGAACACGCCGCTTTCCAAGATCGTGCTGCAACTCCAGGCTGATGCGCCGTTCAAGCTTCGCGGCGTCCAGGTCTCGGGGAACGTCGGAGACCTGTACATGCGGCTCTACGATGCTCACGATAACCAACTCTCGCAAGCGCTGGTTGAAGCCGACCGGACGTATTCGGGGACGTTGAACGGGCCGCAACCGATCGGCAGGCTCCCTGTGGTGCTCGAACCTGAAATCCCCTGCCCTGCCGGAGGATTCCTTCAAATTGATCTTGGGCTTATCAGCCCGTGAGGTTCGTTCTCTTCGCTTTCATCTCCGCTGTTTGCTTTGGCGCGCTCGCTTTTGGCTTCTGGCTAGCGTGGCTCGGTGAGAAGCGGGAGGTTGCGGCATGAAGCTGCCACGGCTGTCGAGGCGGGAGACCCAAGTAGTAAAACGCTTGTCCACCGGGTCTTGCATCGCGGATGTGGTAGAGGATCTCGGTCTCAAGCGCGCTCGCGTGAAAAGTTGTCTGTATAGGTCATACCGTAAGTATGGTGTTCACAGTGCAGCCGAACTCATCCAGGTATTTTACGCTGATTCTGCGGAAGAGGATACGCTACCATGATGCGTCGAAAGGCTGAGAGCGCTACACTGAGGTTGCGATGTCCGTCTCCTTCATGGATTCTTTCGACCATTACACAGCGCTTGCTGGTGCCAACGGGAAGTACGCCAGCGCGGGCCTCAGCTCTGCGATCGTCTCCGGGCCGCAGCGTACAGGCACGGCATGTTTGCAGGTGATCTCGGCTGCATTTGGACCCTACCGAGCCATTCCGCCAACCACGGACGTGTTGATCGCAAGCGCTTATTACATGAGCGGCGGGACACCGGCTTGGTGCTATGAACTGGGGAACAGCGGAGCGAATGCAGGCTCATCGGGGATTGCGGGTCTGTACATTAACGGTGATGGGTCATTGGCCGCCGGCCAGCCGTGGTTCCCTGGGCCAGCTAAGCTCTTTGCGTCCACGGTCCCTGGACTCTTTCAATTCAACTCCTATAACATGCTGGGGTTTCGCGTGACTGGGTTTCATACCCTGAATACCCGTTTCCGAATCTGGTGCAACGGGGTGCTGGTTTTAGACCAATCTGGGTTTGATACAAAAACCGGCGCCGCCGGCCCTGATTTCTGCAACGGCTTTGAATTGTTCGGCGCGGGCGGAAACGCAACTACCTGCTACCACGACGATCTCTACGTCCTTGACTGCACCTCGGCTCCCAACAACAACTATCTCGGGGCGCTTCGGATCTACGCTTCTGTGCCTGTGGCGAATGGCGCGGTGGCCTGGACGCCTTTGGCTGGTACGAACTGGCAGAATGTGGACACAATTCCTCCCACGGGTACACCCTACAACTCCAGCGTGACGCCGGGGCAGGTGGACCAATACCTGCATCCTCTCCCGGGTGCGGTTCCCTCGAATTCGACGCTGTTTGCGGTCCAGCATTGTCAGGACTTGCAAGCGGTTGGGGGAAGCCGGAGCGTGACAAGCGATATCGCGGGCGTCCCTAACGCTGGTGCGGTGGCACTCAGTTTAGGGTTCTTGATTGACACGTGGCCCTATGACATCAATCCCGCCACGGAGGCTCCCTGGTTGGCCTCGGACTTCCCCCTGCTCGCGGGGCCGGCGGTAACGGCATAGCGCCATGCCACTGGTGCAAAGCAGGTCTGTAAACGCCGGCTCGCTGGCGTTTGCGAACCCAGTCACAGCCGGGAACCTCCTGATCGCAATTGGCGGCGCTTCGCCGGCCTCGGATACGCAAGGGAACATATGGACCGAGGCGGGGAATATCTCAGGCGGTTTTTCGGGAACGGTTTCGCTGAATTATGCCGTGGCGGGATCATCTGGTGCCGATACCATTTCGGTGGCTGGGGGAGTTGGGCTCATCATCGCGGAAATCTCCGGCTACTCGCTGCCCTTGACCGTCGATGCTTCCGGGACTTCTGGCGCCGCGCCTCCGGTGCTTACGGCGTCTCAGGCGTACGACTTTCTAATTACGGCAGCCGTCGGGGAGGGACCGTTTAATGTGTCGGGAACGGAGTCCGTTCTTGGCACAGTAAACAACCTCGGGGGAGCGTTTTTGATTGCTCCCGCGGCCGGGGCAATTCAAAGCTCGCTTACTGCTGGTGGCTTTCACGCCTGGGTCTCGGTTGCGTTTCTGGGAACTGCCCCCATAATTACTGGCAAGATCGCGCAGAGTGCCCTCGAAATCGCGGCGCTTGAAATTGGCGAGGCTCAGATCACGCAATCAGCAATTGAGACCATGGTGGGCCTCGGGATCTCATGCGGCAGCCCTCCGGCCGGCGTCCCGTTCGTGCTCTACTCCCATGCGTTCCCGTATGGCTCTGGAGATGCGCCGTTCGCGTTCTCGATTATTGCCGGTTCCTTACCGCCTGGTCTCACCCTGAATACGGCTACTGGCGTTGTCTCGGGACTTCCCACCACGGACGGGGTCTACCCCTTTACGATTCAGGTCACAGACTCGCTTTTCGCGGTCGCAAGCGTCAACTGCTCGATCACGATCAGCACGGGGAAGATCCGCATTACGCTGCGGGGCGTCAAAGTGCGGCAGGTCTGCAAGCCGGATGGGCCGAACGTTCAGGATGTCGTACCGCAGGCGGCCAGTGTGGACCGGGCTGTCTAACGCCTCGCGAACCATGCGTTAAGGGCGCGGCGGATGCGTTCTCGTGCAACCCAGTTTGGAAACAACCAGTTCAAGAGTTTCATGCTCGGATCGTAGCTTCCAGTACCCCTCTGGTACAATCCTCTCTTTGGATAGCAGGATGAATGGGCGTATAATTCTGGTCATGGCAGCCCGCAAAAAGAAGCCGGAGCGTGTGCCGTTCTGGGACTGGGTTTCGCAGTCCGCTCGCCAACCGCGTCAAGTCCTGGGGCAGGATGCGCACTCAGCGGAACGGCTCGAAAAGGCATTCGCGGAACGTCGGGAACAGTGGAAGCGCGACACTGAGTGGACTCGGAAGCCATGCCAGCCATAACCAAGCTCGCCCAACTCATCGCGCGTCAGGAGGGCTTTGGCGTCCCTGGTACGAAGCCGACGCGGGATAACAACCCCGGCGACTTGGAACACGGGCCGCATATCGAATCCTGGGACGGCGCAATCGGGATTGAACCCACGCTAGCGGATGGCTGGGCCGATCTCGAAAGGCAATTGAAGCTCTACGCGGGGCGGGGAATGACGCTGCGGCGGATGGTTTCAATCTACGCCCCTCCAAATGAAAACGACACGGCGGCGTACCTCAGCTTTCTCTGCGATGCGCTGGGCCTCAGCCCGGATACTACGGTAGAAGAAGCGCTGACGATTCCAGCGGGGGTCTATGTCTGAAGTCTCAACATTTCGGTGTGATGAATGCGGCAAGCTGAAAGAAGAAGCGAACCACTGGTTCCGGGCGGCGGAAATTGCGGGACCGTGCTTCATGCTGATGACCTGGGGGGACTCGGAAGAATTGATAAGCCCCGATGAAATCGAGAAAACGCTGCACCTCTGTGGTATGGGCTGCGCGGTGAAGGCGATGGCGAAAGCCATGGAGCAAAGCGGATGAGCAACACGGCCAGCACGGCTTCCCTGATTACGTCCCTGGCACCGTCCTACGGGATTCCGGCTTCCTTAGCCCTGGCTCTAGCTCAAGCCGAATCAAGTCTCAACCCGAACGCGATCTCATCGAAGGGCGCGATTGGCTTGTTTCAACTCATGCCGGCAACGGCGGCAAGCCTCGGCGTCAACCCATCGGACCCTACGCAGAACATTCAAGGTGGCCTGGCGTATCTGCAACAGCTTTACAATCAATACGGCAACTGGACGCAAGCGCTTCAGGCTTACAACTGGGGGCCGGGGAACGTGTCGAGCGGCGCGGCGGTGCCGTCTTCGGTTCAATCCTACGCCTCGGGCATTCTCGCGGCGGCGGGCATCTCGGATACATCGACTACCCCGGATTTAAGCATTGCAGCCCCTCCACTCGATTCTTCTGCTTCGATCGACTCTCTGGACCTGTCGGGGCTCACCGATCCAACCCAGCCGATATTTTGGGCCGGATTGGGCCTCGCGGCGGCTCTCGTGTACGCTTTTTTGCGGTAGCCGACATGGGCGACGGGGTAAGCACTGACGCGGGGTGTACAGGTTTTGCAACTCTCCTGTTTTCAGCCTCTTGTGGTACCGCATCTTGTGGTGGAGACATAATCATCCTCGAAAAGTGGTCATTTTGACACCACAAGACTTTGGAATCAGAGGGTTACGGGTTGACGTACTAACCGTTATCGGAAGTGGGAGCTTACCATGGGTGCGGGGTGTAATTGGAGAAATGAAACGGCCCGATTCGTCTGGGGATCTTCCCCCCAATTCCAAACCGGGCCGGACTGTTGCCAGAAAGCTCGTTCACTCAAACAATACGTCTGCTCGGATTATACGCTTTCTGGATCGTTTTGCAACCTGGGAACGAATTCTGTTCGCGGTCTTTGTCGCGATGGTCGTCGCTGGAGCGGTGATGATCTACCATCAGACGCCGGAGTATGCACGGCTGGAGTTCCCATGAAGCCGCTCGCAATTGATCTGTTCTGTGGTTTAGGCGGTTGGGCGGAGGGGTTTTTAGCAGAGGGTTACGATTGCATCGGCTTCGACATCGAACGGCACTGCTACGGGGATCAGAAGTACCCGGCGCAACTGGTGCTTCAGGACGTGCTCACGCTGCATGGCCGGCAATTTAAAGACGTGGCGGCAATCGTGGCTTCCCCACCGTGTCAGAAGTACTCCTACATGGCTATGCCGTGGGACCTAGCGAAACGCGAGATACGCTGGCAGAAGTGGGAACGTGATTCACCCTTTGAAGATTTCCGGCTCAACGATTTGTTTGACGCCTGCTTCCGCCTCCAGCGGGAAGCCTCAGAAGCGGCAGGGCGGCATATCCCCATGGTGGTGGAGAACGTCAAAGGCGCGCAGCCGTGGGTGGGGCGGGCTCAAGCGAACTTCGGCTCATTCTACCTCTGGGGCGACGTGCGATCAGTGGGTGGCAGGATCGTGAGCACGCTACCGAAGTTTGGCGACGGGTTGCGGGCTGTGCGGCGCGGCCAGAAGTTCCTTCCAGGCTTCGCCGGTTTCAATGCTCTCAGATCCGTCAACCCAGACGGGACGGAGCATCCGCAAGGCTCATGGTTCGCGGTGGCCGATTCAAAGGAGCGCGGTGCCCACATCAAGAACGACGGCGGCTCATGGTTCGCGCAAGCTCACAATACCGAAAGCGGGCACTCGCAGAATCCGGTAACGGGCGAAGGTGTCAAGCAGCACGGCTCCGGCGAAGCGTGGTTCGATAAAGCCCTGGATGAGCGGCGGAAAGAAGCAACGGCGACCAAAGGTTTTGTAACGGGGCTTGGAAAAGGTCACGACTGGAGACAAGACCCTAGCGCTAGATTCAACAGCAAGTCCAACTCCCGTAAGGCAGCCAGCGCCATGATAGCGAAGATTCCCTTTGATCTGGCGCGGCATATTGCCAAGTGTTTGAAACCAGAAAGGATTCCGATTCCGTGCCTGTAAAAGTGTTATCCGCTGCTCCGGCTGAATGGCCGGCACACCTGAAGCCTCCAGGCTCAAGGGAACCAATGGAGAAGCTGGGACGGCCTCCGGGCGGCCGAAATCGTTTGGTAAAGTGCGTTTGCGGCCATTGTAAAACTTGCTGGAACCGAGAATGGAAGCGGCGTGACAGTGAACGCCGACGCAAGGGCGCATAATAAAGTGGTGAAGGTTCTCTGGGTCCGCACCGGCTTGCTGGTCTCGTTGGGCGCTGGGGTGTTCCTGCTTCTGCTGGTGGTCTTCGGCCCCTTGGTTTACCTGGTGAGAATCACAGTGAGGGGCTGCAAGCGGGGATGGTTGGATCTGGTGAGCGAGTATCGCGAGTGGAACCCGCATGCCTGAGACATTGGACCTCGATAAACTGGAGAGTCTGCTTGCATCTATGCGGATCGATCCGCTCGGCCCGTGGTATGGAGAGTATTTAGAGGCTTTGCATAAAGCGGGACCCGCTCTGATTACGGCGGCGCGGGAGCGGGATCAACTACAGGCAAGAATCGCGCGTATAATCGGGACATGACCCGCGTCCTATGGCATCGCACCGGCTTGGTGGTCTGCCTGGTAGCGGCTGGAATCCTGCTGGTGCTCGCGGTCTTCGGGCCGGTGGTCTACTTCGCACGAATCGGATTTCTCAGACTTCGGAAACTTGCGCGTGGTGGTATGCTCAGTTTGAAGGCTCACCAACATGCAAACCTTTAATGGCATCGATCTGGCGCGGTTTGCGCGCATCTGCGCAGCCGTGAAATCGAAGACGGGCTTTACAATTAGTGGTTCCTCTGGGCAGGTCTCTGGAAAGGGGATCACTGTTGGCTGGTCCTACGATGGCGTGTCCGTTTTGGTCCTCACTGTAATCAAAAGATCGTGGTATGATCCATCCTTAGCGACAATCGAAGCGGACCTCGCGGGATTGGTGGCGGGCAGCGTGAATATGCAGAATTACAAAACCGGCAAGCTTCCAGTAAAGTACGATTTGCGAAACCTCAGGATGGGCAAGTACCTGATCGCTCAGCTTCCGCCTCCCCCAGCCTCCTGCACTTCCTTGCAACGGGTGTATGCCGCGCTGAAGCAGCCGGACCCGTCAGTACTGTTCCCGATGGATGGAAACGACCAGTATGGCGATTGCACGTTTGCCGCAAAAGCCCATGCCGTGACGCTCTATCGCGGCCTAGTAGGCCAATCGGATATCATGGCCGGGCCGCAGGTGGTGAACTCGTATCTCGCGTTCACGGGCGGGCAGGATACCGGCTGCACTGAACTTGATGTGCTGAACGACTGGCGGCAGAACGCTTTCGATGGTGACAAAATCATTGCCTATGTTTCAATCGTCCCGACGGATCACCAGGCGGTCATGCATGCAATCCACCTTTTCGGTGGGGTGTACCTCGGCTTCCAGGTTCAGCAGGGGGCGCAGGATGATTTCGACGCGGGGCGCGTGTGGACTCCCGGACCGCTGACTGGCGACGGGCACGCCGTTTTCGCGGCGGCTTACGATCAGACTGGCGTGACGGTGCTGACGTGGGGCGCAACGCAAGGCGGCACGTGGGCATGGTGGGATGAGTGCGTGGACGAGGCTTACTGTATCCTGCCTCCCGAAGCGGCTCAGCCGGGGTTCTGCCCTGGCTTCGATATGGCGCAACTGCAAACGGACCTTGCTCTTGTGACAGCGTGATTTTTTAGGAGGTAGGGGCGCGCAATGACGACGGTACTTGAAGTGTGCGAGGAACTTATAGCGGGGCAATCGCAATACTCCGGCCGGTTGGCGGCGATTGAGCTACAGCTTTCAGAGCAGACTATTGCGATGTCCGCACTTCAACAGGCGGTGCAACTGATTCTTAGCGCGGTTGCAGGATCGGCCGTTCCATCCGGAACGGTCCTAACACTAACAAGAGGAGTAGCCCTTATGGCAGCAAAACGAGTAGTAAAAGCATCGCTGGGTTTCCAGTTGCTCGACAATGGCACGGCCCTTGCGACCGTCTCTTTCGTGGATTCGCTAGGCGAACCCACCACGGCACCGACCGGATCGACCTCCGCCTCGGTGTTTACCAGCAGTGACCCGGAAGTCTCGGTAACCGCTAATCCCGATGGCCTGACGGCTGCGGTGGCCGCGGTTGTATCGCCCGGTGCGCCGCTTTCGCAGAACGTGACCGTTACCGCGGTTACGACTATTACCAACAGCGACGGGAGCACTATCGGCCCGTTCACGAGTACCGATCAGGTGAACGTGGTATCCGGCGGACCCGCTGGTACCAGCATCGCGATTGCGTAACCTGTGCGCTCTGCGAACCCGGGCTAGCCTTTCTTTGATGGCTGGCCGGGGTTTTGCTTCCATCGTAAATAAAAAAAGGAGAATCAAACCATGTTGCAATTGAGTTGGTGGGAACAGTTCATCGTCGGTGCGGCGGTGAGTCTTTTGACGCTGCTCGCTTCGAAGCTCACGAACGCTACCGAAGTAGCGGCGCTTCAGGCGGCTATCGCCTTCCTTCAGAAACTTCTGGGCGGTCAGGTGGCCGTCAATACATCCGCTTGACATAACGATTCAGGGCGCGCATACTGAACTCGTTACTCACATAATCTCCGAATCGAACCTCCAGCCCGGCGCGGTCCTCCGCTGCGCCGGGCTCTTTTTTTTGCCATACTGAATCCGAGAGGTATCCGTCCATGACGCTGGCTATTCTGTTTTGGGTGCTATACATCATCGCTCTGGTCTTCGGGCTCTGGTCCGGCTACACGCCGGGGCAGCCCTACACGTTCCGGTCCTGGGGTGGGAGCGTGCTGGTCTTCGTTTTGTTCGGTATCCTCGGCTGGGCAGTGTTCGGCGGCCCGGTCAAGGGATAAATAGCTCAAAAGGGCTACCCCTCAAATGAGGGAGCAAAATGAGAAGTAGAGCCTCAGATCTGGTAGACAACCTGGCCCGATGAATCGACCACGCGGGTGCTGTGGTACTGCCACATAAGCTGGTTCGCGGCCGCGGCTGCGCTTTCCAAGTCTGCGAAGGTCTGCGGCGTCAGGTTCAAGAATCCTCCGCGCAGAGGTTGCCAGTAGAGGCGCCCGGAGCGGGGGCAGTAGAATTCAACCCGGTACATCGGATTTCTCCGCGATGGCTTGAAGTTTTGAAAGCCATGCCTCCGCTTGGCGTAGCTGTTCTTCCATCGGGCCGACTACCGCGGCTTCGAACACGTCATTCATGCCATCCGGCATTTTCGCGAGTCCGCCTCGGGCTTTTTCGATGCGGTCTTTCAGGGCGTTGACTCCTTCGCTTGCCTCGATCAGCATTTCAGGCGTGAAGCCTGGCACCGTGCCGCTTGGCTGTTGATCGGCTTGTTTTTTCGAGAATTCCTCCAACTCCGTCAATTCGATGGTGAGGTAGTCGTACAGCGCATCCGTTAGCTTGCGAATCACGGCGCGGCGGTCGTCGGTGTCGAATGGGGCGAAACCCACGGGGGTATGAAGGCGAAATGTAGGCGTCATGCCTTGAATTGTAGCGCTTGTGGTGGTACTCTTCCAATGTGGGCCGGGGAGTGATAGCAGCCTTCCTCCCTCCAGGGTATTTGGCAGCAGTCGCTTTGATCCGGCCCCTAAAAGGTTTGGCAACAAATGGGATGCCAAATGGCACCAGACAAAAGCATCCTGGAATTTTGATCGTCTTTGGTGCTGGCTTAAATGCCGGTCTGACGGGGGCCAGCGGGCCTTACGGAGATTACGAGTTGCCAATTATCTTGTTTTCAGCCTAGAATCGGACTGGAGAAACATAACGTTATGCCCGATCCAAAGAAACCCTTCAGCGTCAAGTTTACGGTACCCTCTCTCGGCGGCGACAAACCGGCCGATGGCGGGGGTCCGTTCGCAACGTTCGAAGAATGCGAAGCCGTAGCCTCCGCCCATACGCCGGGCGCGGTCTGCTCGAAAGCCTTCTCGAACTTCAACAACTCCGGTACGATCACGGATAAGTCCGGCTCGATCATCGGCCACTGGGCCAAGGTCTAGCGCAAATTCGCGCGCCGTATGGTGTGCCGGGAGATCCGGTAACGATCCTGAACGGTCCATGAAACAAAGGCGCGCATTTTCCCTCTCCCCTCCCCTCTCATCCCCTTTTAGCGGTACGATGAATTCGTATGAAAAACAAATGGTTGCTTTTCCTTGCTTTGCTTCTCGCGCCCGCCTGGAAGCTCGCGGCGCAAGCTGCTACACCGGATTGTCAGTTTACCTTCTCGGCTGCCGTGACGGGATCCCAGTCTCCAGCAATCTCGAACCGTTTCACAACGGCGGGTGGTTCACTCGGCTGCTCGGCGTGGATCTTCAAATACTGGACTAACGCAAGCTCTGCCACGTCAGTACAGATTGAAGGCGCGGCGGATGCCGTGACGCTGGGTGTCCATGGTCCAGTGAACTCTTGGACGGCGCTAACGGTGGCCTCGGCTACCGGGTCCGGTACGAATCCGGCGACGGCTACGACCTCGGGCGGGGCGGTGCTGTGCTGCGACTATTACCCGTGGATCAGATTTACAGTCAATACGCTGACGACGAGCGGGGCGGGAACCACAATCGACGTTCGGGCCTACGGGTACAAGAACAATTCAGCGCTGAACGGTGGCGGGGGCGGCGGGGCTCCAACGGGTGTGGCGGGTGGAGATCTCTCAGGGAACTACCCGAATCCGGTCGTGGCGCAAGTCAACGGCGCGGCGGTCCCGACATCGGCGGCGGTGCTGGGTACCAATTCCTCCAAACAACTGATTGCGGCGAATGCGAATCAAGTCAATGCGCCCTTGTACGTGGCCGGAGGCGGGACCGCGCAAGCGCAAACCGCCACGCTGTCTCCGGTGATTGCCGCTTACGTGGCGGGACAGACCTCCCTCTGCTGGCTCCCGTTGCACGCGAATTCGGGCGCGGCTCCAACGCTTGCGGTGAACGGTTTGACGGCTACGGCGATAGTGAAAGTCGGCGGCGCGGCATTGGTGGCATCGGATCTCACAACGACCGCGGTAGCCTGTGCGATTTACGATGGAACGAGCTTTGAGCTTCAGAACCCTCAGACGGTGGCAGCGGGCGGCGGAACGATTGCGTCTACCACAAGCGCCCTGGCAGGGGATGGGGCGGGCAATGCGGTTGCGGTTACAGGCACGGGGACGAATTGCGTGCTGGTGAATGGATCGTCAGCGGCATGCGGCGGGGGCGGCGGAGGCGGTTCATTCGTTTTGGTGGAGGCGCACACGGCTTTGGCGTCGGCAACGCTCAATTTTACAACCTGCATTTCGAGCACGTATGATGACTATCAAATCGAAATCGTGAGCATGTTGCCCACCGCGGGAGGGGGAACAATCAACCTGCGGATGAGTACGGACGGTGGATCAACGTACGACTCGGGGAATAACTATTGGGACGAATCCAATATCTGGCGCAGTGGAGGAGGGGCTACCAGCGGGAGCGGGTCTACATCGTCCATCGCTTTATCTGGCGCGACTGTAGACCTTTCCGCGACAAGCCCATTTGCGGGTTCTTATAAGCTGTATGACCCATTAAATGCAGTCCTCTACAAACAAGTCATGGGAATAGCCCGGATGCCAAATGCTGGCTATCTAACGTCTGTGACCGGGGGTTCCTATCAGGTCGCAACAGCGGTGAATGCGTTTCAGGTGTTTTCGACTGCCGGCACTCTTACCTCGGGGACCGTGCGTTGCTACGGACTTGCTCACTAGTCTAGCGGCCTCATTCTCACTCTGGCAATTGCATACTCAATTGGTGTCAAGCTCAGCCCTGCCGCATCCTTGGCTCGGATCAGATCCTCCGTGGTCAAGGGGTGGAACGCGCAGAGTGGGACGTTTGGTGAGCAGTACTTGCAGATCCCCGGCGCATTCTGACGGTGGTTCATGCGGCATCTTGGGCAGGTGAAATTGTGCGCCATCTACATTCTCCAGTGCATCGCCCAAAGCACCAGCACCAGCAGTATCAGGGCGCTAATGAATGTTTTCATGGGTGTTTCTGCGACTTGGCGCATTTCTCCCCACCGTGTTGAGTCGATACCGATACCGATTCCCGCCAAGATACAGATCGTGAGAAATCCCCAGTTCATGTCTACCACCATCCATGACGCCAAGCCCATTTGAAGAAATAGAGGGCCAGCCATCCTGTGATGAGTTCGAAGGCTTCGCAGAGGGTCATCGGGTGCGCCTCGGGTTCCGCCGTGCCGGATCTCCACCGGCTTGCATGGCTCTCAGAATCAGCGTGTCGAAGTCTCCAGGGCCTTGCGCGATCGCGGCGCTGGCTCTTTCGCGGGCTTCCTTACTTGAGGCCCCGAGGTTCACAAGAGCGGATTCTAAATCGCGGGCTACGCCGTCAGCCTCCCCCGAGACGAACGGCGTAACCTGGCCCACTCTCGACGCGGGGGAGCGGGAAGCCTGGGCACGTCGAGCATGACGCCGGGAGCGAATCGGCGTGTACTCGACGTGCAGGTGAATTCGGTACCGCACGACGTAGAAGAGCATGGCGGCGGTTGAAATGAAGAGAGAGAGGTCGAGCTTAAGCATGGTGACCTTTCTTGAGGCTTTCTTTACGCAAACGATTCAACAAGCGCTCGAAGGCGCGGATGTATGCGCCAACCGTCCTGTACGGCCCGATGACCTGCATTTTCTCTCTTTTGCTTACCTTTGCCATGTCTCTATTCTGCGCCTTCTTCCCCTGGTTTAACATGGGGAGAATCACTGTTATCGGTACCTGCTAACCTCTCGAACATGGTGCCTTGGTCTTTCAACTTCAGGCCTATTTCGAGGTTTGCGGCGGCCTGACGATAATACGTTTCTTTCAGCTCGGCTCCGACGAATCGCCGGCCTTCCGCTACTGCGACGTAGCCTTCGCTGCCGATTCCTGCGAACGGGCTGAATACTGTATCTCCGGGGTTGCTCCACAATTCAATGGCCCTGCGAATCACGGTCAACTGAAGCGGGCAGATGTGCCGGGCATCGTCTTCTTCGCGGGCGCTCTGGCGCTGTAGGGTGTCTGATGGGTCGATATCGAACCACACCGGGGAAGCGTAGCGCTGCCAGACTTCGTGGGAGTACTTGTTTTTGCCGGGTTCTTTCTTCTTTTCCGCTTTCGGCTCGCGCTCTGGTGGGCCGATCCACCGATCAAACCCGGATGGCTGATGGGTCACGGCCTCGGGATTCTTGCCCGGTTTTCTCATGGCAATCAGGTAGTCCGGTATCCCTACCCGGCAGAGGCTTGAATCCTTGACAATCTGCTTGTGGGCCAGTCCTAGCGCATGGGTCCTGGTGGCGGCAATCAGCGGGTCTTTCCAGATGACAACTTCGGAATGGTAGATGAATCCGCTTTTGCACGGATGCGTAGTGAGGTCATTCTGAATGAGTTTTGCGGCGTCGGACAACTCCCGTTCGCGGGATATGTCCCCGGCGATTCCGGCTTGAAATGCCCGTGTGCGTAGTGAACTGATGGCGCGAAGCATCGTTAGCGCATCTTCCCCGAGGAACGCGCGGATCAGGTCCCCCCTGAAATCCCTGATGCCGATAAAACCATCCCGTTCAATTGTGCTTGGCAAGTTCATGCAATGGAACGCGACGATGCGGCCCGGCATTATGACGCGGGCCAGTTCCGCCACCAGGAAATCGAACCCCGCGAAAAACTCGGCCTCTGTCCGCACGTTGCTCATGTCCTGCAAGGCATCGGTGTAGGAATAAAGAGAGCCGAACGGCGGGGAAAACACCGAAAGGTGGACCGAATCCGCCGGCATTCCGCGCGCCACTTCGATGCAATCCCCGTGGTACAGGGCGTATCTGTCGGTGACGATCTGGCCGATTACACTTGCGTTTGCAGCCATGCGGGGATCTCCATTTCTGTCTCGTGATCGTATCTGGTGGCCTTGTGCCTGGCTGCGAGTTGTTCCTCGCGCATGGCGGCGTTCATCTCTGCTTGCAGTTCTGTGTATTGCGCTTCCTTCCGCTTGATGGATTGCAGCACGGCGCCTTCTGTCTCGGCAATCACGATATGAGCATCTACCGGCTCCGTCTGCCCGAATCTCCAGCAGCGCCGGATAGCTTGGAACAGAAGCTCAAATGAGTATCCTAGTCCGACGAAAACCATATTGCGGCAGTGCTGGAGGTTCAATCCGAATCCGAAAATCTCAGGCTTCGAAAGCAGCCATTTGGTCTCGCCGTCCAAGAACTTCAGGATTCCCGAGACTTTCTTTTCGGGCGAATCGGAACCGCGAATCTCAACCACTCCAGGAAGGGCCTTGCGCACTGCGTCGGCTTCGTAATTCGTATTGCACCATAGAATCCAGGGTTTGTTTGGATCGGCCATTACCAGCGCGGCGGCTTTGTTGGCTCGGTCGGTAGCCGTCAATCGCAGTTCTTTGTGAAGGCCGGTTGCGCTCAGGTCCGGGCAGCGAAACAGCATCCCTTCGGTGTTGATCGAGTGGTCTACCTGTACGATGTGCTCGTGCATCCGCAATGGTTTCAGGTCATAGCCTTCATCCGAATACCCAAGGTCCGATGGCTTCACAACGCAAACGGCCCATGATGCCACGAATTTGAAAAACGGTTTCTTCCCGTGGCCTTTCAGAGACCACTTGGAGGTTTCCCCGCCGTCGTGCTCGAAGAACATGGCGAGCATAGCGGCCCGGCGCATCACGTCCAGGATTTCGGCGTGGGTCCCAAGTTCGGAATGATCGTTAGGGCTCGGCGTGGCGGTTGAGCAGAGTTTATACGGGGTATCTGCAAGGCGGGCGATTAGGGCCTGAGTTGTTTTGCCGGTCCAATCCTTGATACAGCTTGATTCGTCCAGGGATACTCCGGCAAACTGCGTAAAGTCGAAGCGGTCCATGCGCTCGTAGTTCGTCACGTTGATTCCCGGCCGTACATCGTCCTGGGATTGGGTGAGGGTAACCGGAACGTGAAATTTCAGCGCTTCACGTTCGAACTGTTGGGCCACGGCCAACGGTGCGAGGATCAGCGTATCCCGCCCGGTTCGCCGGCTGATATTCTGGCACCAATCCAATTGGATCGGTCCTTTCCCGAGTCCGGTATGGGCGAATACAGCCGCCTTGCCGCGGCGCAATGCCCATTTCGTGATGTCATGCTGGAAGGGCTTCAACATGGGGTTGAGGTCCGAGTCTTCAACCTCGAACCCGCACGGCGCGGCAAGCAGGCGCTTGGATGCTATAAACTCCTGGTACGCGCTCACGTGGCGCTCCATCCCTTTCCGGGTTCAAAACGGACCTGGCGCCCGAGCTGCTGCTGGCAGAGCAGCCACATGCCTTTGGAATTATCGAAAAGGCCAAGTAGTGAACCTTCCAGGCTGTGATGCACGACCTTCTGGCCGATCACATCCCCTCCCATGGCCCGGAGGTTGCAGGCCAGCATCCATTTGGCGAGGTTGAAAAAGCGGCGTTGAAACTGCATGTCAGTATTCATCAGGTTCCGTCTCCGACTTCCCAGCCAGCAGCCTCAGCCGAAGCCGATCAATGAATCTGGGGCGTTTCTTTCGGGCTATCGAATGCGCCTTATCGCGTTCCACGCGGAAGCGCGGCTGCTGCCGATAAAGAATAACGGCGTGAAGGTCCAGCGCTTTCGGGTCTTTCAACTGGTCCTGAATCCGGCCTATCGCTCTTGTTAGGTCGTCGTCTTGCTCTCTTTGGGCGTTGGTGGGGTTGGCCCATGCGTATTGACTCATTGGGAAAATCCTCTTTTGGAAACTTCGGTTTCGGCTTCAGTGTATGCTACGAACACATCCGCTTCTTTCGCGTTGGTGGGCTGTTTTTGGTCAGTCCAAAAGTGGTAGCAAATTTCGGTTAAAGGTGGGTGGAACCTACCGGAAAGGGCTGTGACGTGAGCGCTTGCGATTTCAAACGGGCCGCAGATGATGAGGCTTGGCGGCTGGGTTGGAACTTCGACGACGGCCCATACGAATTGACCAACATCGAACTTGGTAACAAACGTCATTTTCGGTAGATCCTCCCTTTCGCATCACTGTAGGCCTCCGCACGCTTGCATCGCGGTGCTAGCCCCGGATATGTCCACTGTCTGCGACGCCACGCCAAGGAGGTAGGACGCACGGAGTTCCAGTGCCCTCACAATCGTCGGGCGCGATCTGTTCTCGCGGCGAATCCACGCGGCGAAGGCGCTTAGTTCATTTACGCAGCAGTCCACATTCTGCGGCCTCCCTCTCCGCTGGAACTTCATGCCCCCCGCATCCATGCTGATAGTCGAAGTTATCGCAGGGCACGCATGGCAGCACCTTTCGGCCCTTGGCAAGTTCATCCATGAGGAACATTTTGGCGCGGCGCGGCGTCATCTCGCGCCCATCATCTTCAGTGAAAACGCCGCGTAGTTGGCGGTCCTTCCAGTTCAAAAGGATGCCGCGGATATCTAGGCAAAGGTGATAGTCACGTGCCATTGTAGCTACCCTCGTAGTACCCGTGTCCCTTGCAATCCAAGCAGGCTTCTTTATCGGACGGCTGCCCCACGGCAAGATGAAGCTTCCCTGTGCCGTGGCAACTATTGCATTTCCTGCCAACCTTGTCGTGGCGCCGGCGTGTGCTCTGAATCGCTGCTACAGCGAGAGCCGAAACGTCTAGCATCGCATCCTCGAAGCCGGAGTATGAGTTCGTCTCACACGCCCGCATCATGAACTTGCGGATGTAATTTACCCAATCTGCCGGCTGGTGCGTGTCGTCATGCGCCGGACCACCCCACTGTGTATCTTGCATGGATCTTCGGTTGGCGACTTCGCTTAGAACATGCGATATCGAATCGGATGGTGTCAGCCGAGCGTCCCTATGCACCAGAGGCGCAGGAGACAGACGCCCACTCTTGGCACGAATAGCGCCATACCACGCAAGCAGGCGTATTAGGTGTTCAACATCCAGCATTGTTTTTGCGCCGATCAAGGGAACGGGCGTGGCGCACTCTCGCAGGAACGATTCAGCGTGTGCCATCTGCTCTGGCGATAAGTCAGTGCCCTTCATGCTGACCGTCCTTTCCGCATCTCCGCAATAGTCGCGGGATCATCCTTTCGATGGCGCACACCGTCTGGATCACCTGGTTTATGGACAGCCAGATAACGTTCGAACTCGTTGGCTAAAAGAATCACTTCATGGACGTAACGCGCATCCCTACCCAGTCTATGGGATTTCTTCGCGTACTCACGCAATGCGTCTGGCGAAGCACCGTCTGCCGCACCCATGACGAAGTACGGCCACTCTGGAATGGTGCCATCGCGCCGCTTGACCAAGTACTTGCCCTCTGGCGTCTCCGGGTTATTGCGCCACAAACCACCCGTGGTTTCTGGTTCTGGGTCTTTCATTTCCTGTAGATCCTCCCTTTCGCATCACTGTAGGCCTCTTCCGGCTTCAACAAGATGGCTTTGCCGGAAGGCTCGGATAGCTCGTACATCTGCCATTCCGAGGCTTGCTTTTTGAAATACAGCCCCACTTGATTCTTGATTGTCTGGGCGTCAAGCTGGGCTGCAATTTCGTTGAATTGAAATTTAGTGCCCGGTCGAAAGGCTACCCAGCGGGCCCCTGATTTGCGGATTTCGACGCCTATTTTCCCCGGTACTTTCCAACCGGAAGGATTCAGTAGTCCGGTGGGGCCTTCGAACTCGGCGCGGTAGCAGATTGTGAGGGGGGCGCTCATGCCGCCTCCCGGTCGATCTGGTCATACGCGATCACGGCTTCCGGCTCGAATAGGTCTGGGTCGTTCTTCACGTTGTTGAGAATCGAGAGCATGGTTACTTTGCTAAACGATTCGACGGGCGAAGCGGTAAACAGGTCTTCCAGGTAGCCGATGATGCAGAGCGCGGCATACTGGCCTTCGGTTTCTTTAAAGAGCGGCTTGCCGCTCATCGTTCCCACACTTTTAGCCATCCCTTTTTGGCTGCGGAAATCAGCACCGTCGATACGATATCCTGCTTGGCCTGGTCCGTCCATTGCTCCCCGGCTGCTTTCAATTCAGCCGTGACGAAGGCGGTAACCTCGCGGAAGGCTACGTTCATGGGGATCGGGCCTGAGGCGCGGATCTCAGCCGGCAGAGGCTCGGGAATCGGCACTTGTTGAGGCAGGTTGCCGGTGCTCGGCATGGGCCACGGTTCGTAATGAAGCCCGTAGGTTCCGGTCCCTTCGGTTTCAGCTTCTTCGGCGGCGCGTTCCTTCTCGGTCACGGATGGAAGCCATACCCGGTACGTGGTAGCCTTCTGGGTCCCAAGATGCACAACCGGGCTTACATCTCTGCAAATACAGAACGCTTCCCCTGGCCGCAGGTCCAGCCGATTCAATTCTATGGCCGCTTGGCGGGGCAAGGTGAGCACGCGGCCGTCCGATAGGGCGTAGTGGACTCGGAAGTCCTCCGGGACGCCTGACGGGTCCGCTAGGGCCAATTGGAGGGGTACGTTGGGGGAGAGCTTCACTTCAGTGGGCATTTTTGGCCTCCAATCGAATGAAGCGCACCGGGTACCAGTCGCATGACGTTCGGTCCGGTTGGCAGGAAACCAGCCATTCGCAGGTACGTTTGAAGTGCTGGCAGTCTGAACAAGTGGTATTGGGCGGCAACTCCAGGGTGGCGTAAACAGAGCGGCCGTCTGGACAGACAAGCGTTTCTGGCGTGTGCCGATCCTTGGAACGTCCGCAACGAACGCAACCACGGGAGAGCTTCACTTCAGCGGGCATCAGAATTGCTCCCTTCTGGCTTTCGCAAGTGCGGCGCGGGCTTTTTCTCTGAGTGTTTCAGATGCAAGTTGCGAGGCCACTAAGGCCTCATAGTGGTCCCAGTAATCGCCCCCGAAATGCAGCGAACATGGGCCAGTAGCGTCAGTAGAGCCGCATGTACAGGTCTCCGACGCAGATTTAAGCAACTCTTCCACCACTTCGCACAGTTCCGCCTGAACCGATTTCAGGTGAGCAATGCAATCGCTCCCGTGCCGGTGCATTCTGCCAAGGAGACTCTGTTGTTTCGTGGGACCTCCACATCGTGGGCAATTCATGCGGCCCGCCTTTCCCCGAAAAGATCGACTTCTCTAAACCGATCCTCGTCTTGTCCTTGGACGAATAGCTGCACTGATTCAGGGCTCTCCCACGGTGCTGCGTTGATCGCTGCCACGAGTTTGTTTAAGTCGAGATGATTGAACGCGCCCGGATAAATCTCACATTCGAGCATTTTTGTTCCGGCGTACCATCCGACAGGCAGGCCCTCGTCATTGCATGAAATGAACGTGAAGCCCGCCTGCCGCAATAAATGTACTGCCGAGAACCCTTCGCCCCATGCCGTAGTCAAAAGCACGTTCGTTACCTGGCTCATGCGGCCCTCTTTTCCCGCTTCGTCTCCACCTGGGCGCCGCCTGCTTCCTTGCGGGGGCAACAAATCAGGCATCCCGAGTGCGCGTGAGCTTCAAAGGCTTCCGATACCGCTGCCACGGTCTTGCAATGCGAAACCAGGCGGTACAGGTCTTTGCAGGTCGGCTCCGTGTCGTTGATCCATTCATCTGAGTGGATCGCGCAGCACATCCCAACATGGAGATCCGTGTCCCAGTAGGGCACGTGAAGCTCATCGCACGGCTTGCCGCAAGATTCGCAAGGTAGGGCGTGGGTGTAGAACGGTTGAAGGTCTTCGCGGCCTTCGTCTGGGTCGATGAAATCGAAAGGTTCAAGCAGCATCACATTCTCCATCTGCTAGCAGATAGCGGCGCATTATTTCTGCCTGACGCTGGCGCGCGCTAGAGATCGGAAGAGCACACGTCTGAACTCCAGTCACCTTGTAATCTCG
>OBLT010000624.1_pt1 | contig 22713 bp, 24 predicted proteins | sample 1518721 | NCBI WGS metagenome assembly OBLT01 (sample SAMEA3539307, study PRJEB22396) | soil metagenome | biome: tundra; feature: field; material: soil | place: USA | collected 2010-05 | depth 0.15 m | reverse complement strand
CCCGGCCACCACGCCCCCGCACCCTGGCAGGAAACGCCAGCCCGCCCGAAAGCCAGGCACACCCCGGCAAAACCCCAGGCCAGGCAGCCAGCACCAGTCAGCGGAGTCAGGCCAGAGTCAGGAACCCCCGCCAGGCGAACCGGACATTAAAGCCTATACATGCCCTAAACAGTCACACCCTAGTGAGCAGTCCAGTTTTCGAATAACCACCGTGACGTGCCTGTATAGGCACTGTCTGGTCACTGTGCGGGAGTCCCGAAACCACTTGACTAATGTTGTCCTTGCCGCCCAGCCAGTAGTTGTACACCCGAGCGGAGTGGGCGTACCTGGTGTCCAGCTCCGGCGCATTATCCCGGCCGGGGACGCCTTGCGGCTCTTTTCCAGTCTGCCCGGGCATGCGGTGATATTAGCGCTAGCACCGGCCAGCCCGTCCGGATGAACGGTTCGCCGGGACCGGTGATGCCGCGGCTGACCGGCGCGAAGTCCGTCGGTGAACGGGCGAGATGTGGGCCCAGGCGGGAAGGACGGTACGGTGAAAACGGAGCCTATCGGTATGACAGAACGCAAGCCACCGGAGATCAGCTTCGCCTCATGGATTGACCAGCAGATCCACGAGGCGGCGGAGCGGGGTGCCTTCGATAACCTGCCCGGTGCCGGAAAGCCCCAAATCGGCAGCGGCGGTCAGGTCACGCATGGCCGCCTCGTTGGCCTGGGCGAAGCGCATGAAGGCACCGCACGGCAAATACGCCCTCGAGGGCATCCGCGAATCGCTCGGCCAGGAAGTCGCGCCCGTTCGGGATCCACGTCACCGCCATCGCCCCCGGTCCCTTCCGCACCCAGTGGTCAGGCCGGTCCATGACCCACAGCCCGCGGATCATCCACGACTACGACGCGAGCTTCGAGCCCGTCCGGCAGGCCCGCGCCCGCACCAACGGGCGTCAGCCTGGTGATCCTGACCAAGCCGCCGCGGCGGTCATGCAGGTGATCGCGGCCGAGGATCCGCCGCGGCATCTCCTGCTCGGATCGGCCGCCCTGCAGGCCGTCAGCTCGGGGCGGGCCGCCTTCGAGCCGGACATCACCCGCTGGAAAGCGCTCACCTTGTCCACCGACTTCACCGGCAGCTAAATCCGTGGCGCCGGGCTCGCTGCGACGAGCATCATGAGCGGATGGCTGTGCTCACGGTCGCCACCTGCCAGTTCCCGGTCAGCGCGGACATCGGCGCCAACCTTCATTACGTCAAGCGGCAGATGGGCCTGGCCAGCCGCCGCGGAGCGCGGGTCGCCCACTTTCCTGAAGGCTCGCTGTCGGGCTACGCCGGGACGGACTTCGCGAGCTTCGCCGGCTTTGGCTGGGACCAGCTTCACGACGCCACCGCGGACACCGCCGAGCACGCCCGTGAGCTCGGGATGTGGGTCGTGCTCGGTTCCGCCCACCGGATCAGCGACGGCCACAAGCCGCACAACAGCTCGTATGTCATCAGCGCCTCGGGTCAGATCGCCGAGCGGTACGACAAGCGGTTCTGCTCCGGCGACTCCGCGGGGCAAACAGGCGACCTGGCTCACTACAGCCCCGGCCGGCATTTCAGCGTCTGGAGCATCGACGGCGTGGCCTGCGGTGCGCTGATCTGTTACGACTACCGCTTCCCCGAGCTGTACCGCGAGTACAAGAAGCGGGGAGTCCAGCTCGTCTTCCACTCCTTCCACGCGGCCCGCTTCTCGTCCGAACGGATCGCCGCGGTCGGCCAGGTCATCGGGCCCGGGTTCGCGAGGCTCAACCGGTCCGCCACGCACACCTACCCGGGCATCACCATGCCCGCCGCCATGACCGCCGCCGCGGCGGCCAACCACGTCTGGATCAGCTGCCCGAACTCCTCGGCGCCGCAGAGCTGCTGGCCGGCTTTCTTCGTGCGCGCCGACGGCGTCACCACCGGGCGGCTGCGGCGCAACGTCCCTGGCGTCCTGATCTCGGCCCTGGACCCCGAGCGCGACCTGTACGACTCGACCGCGGCCTGGCGGGACCGCGCCCTGGCCGGTGTCCTGCACAGCGGCACCGCCGTCAGCGACCCGCGCTCCGACGACCGCACCCGGATTTGAAGTCGCTGAGCGAACAGGTCGCCCAGTTTGGCGTGGGTTCGCGACGCTTAGCGCCGGCCCGATGGAACATAGGGCCGGTTATAACCGGCCCTATGTTCCATCGGTACGAATGTGAGGCTGGACGCGGATTGACATGGGGGGACGGTGGGACTGATGGGATTGATGGGGTGCGGACCGCAGGGCTCGGGCTGGGCGGCCGGGGGTCTGGGCTGGGCGGCCGGGGGTCTGGGCTGGGCGGCCGGGGGACGCGGGCTCTTAGTGCGGGTCGGGGGCGGGGGGGATGTTGTAGTTCATGCGGAAGAGGTTCTGGGGGTCGTACTCGGCCTTGAGGCGGGCTAGCTTGGCGTGCTTCTCCGGACCGCCGAGGGCCTCGACCACGCGGTCAAGTTCGTCGAAGTTGAGCATGTTGACGTAGACGCCCTGGCCGACCCAGGGGGCCAGGTCCTTGACGATCGTGCGGGTGCGGCTGATGTAGTCCGGGTCGTCGGCCGGGTCGTCCCAGCGCATGGCGAAGTTCAGCCAGAGCAGGTAGCCGCGGTTGGAGAACGCCGTGTCGGTTTCCGGCACGTCGCCGATCGCGCCGCCGAGGCCGATGATCTCGACCTCGCCCTCCATCGGCATGTCCTTCCAGAAGTCATACAGCCGGTCGATCGCGTCGTCGGCCAGGTCGGCGACGTGCGCCTCCTTGGTGTAGTAGCGGTGACCGTCCTCGAACTCGGTGTCGATGAGCCGCTGCACGCCGGCGCCGAACGGCATGACGTTCGTGGCCTGGATGCAGGGCTGGCCGACGTTGGTCAGGCGCTCGATGAGCTCGGCGCCTTCCGGGTCCTCAGCGTCCTCCAGCCACATCGAGATCAGCATCAGCAGGCGCCGGCCCACGTACTCGGGCGGGACGAACGGCAGCACGGGCATGTCGTGCTTGAGCGCGGCGTGCCAGCCGACGCTGCGCGGCAGGGTCGGGACCAGCGCCGCGTAGGCCTTCAGCGCCTCGACGGCCTCTTCGGGCTCGTAGACCGAGACCCCGATGCGCATCATCGGGCCGAAGTCGTAGGCCTGGAAGGTGAACCGGGTGACGATGCCGAAGTTGCCGCCGCCGCCGCGCAGCGCCCAGAACAGGTCCGGGTGCGATTCGGCCGAGACCTCGATGACCTCGCCGCTGGCCAGGACCAGCTCCAGGGACACGAAGTTGTCACAGGTCAGGCCGTGCTTACGGGAGAACCAGCCGATGCCGCCGCCCAGGGCCAGGCCGGCCACGCCGGTCTCGGACATGATCCCGGCCGGGACGACCAGCCCGTGCGGTCCGGTGGCCGCGTCGAGGCTGCCGAGCAGGCAGCCGCCGCCGGCCTGCACCAGCTTGCGCTCGACGTCGACGGTCACCTCGCGCAGCCCGCTCAGGTCGATGGTCAGGCCGCCTTCCGACATGGCCTGGCCGGCCACGTTGTGACCGCCGCAGCGGACCGACGGCGAGAGCCCGTGGGCGCGGGCCGCGTTGACCGCGGCCACCACGTCCTGCGTGCTGGTACAGCGCAGGACGAGGCCGGGGTGCCGGTCGATCATGGCGTTCCACACCTGACGCGCCTGCTCGTACTCGGCATGATCGGGGCCGATGATCTCGCCCTGATAAGTTCCGGCCAGTTGCTCGGTGATGCGCAGTCGCAGCTGCTCGTCAATTCTCGACGACGTAGTCGAGTCAGACGTGGTGACGGACATGGGGCTGTTCCTTTCTGGTGCTTACGCCGACACGGCGTTCTTGTTCTCGGCCAGGCGGCGCATGGCGTTCAGGGTGGCCGCCACGGCCTTGAGGTAATCGCCGGTCATCGAGTCGGCGTACTCCTGCTCTTGCTCCGATCCGCCCTCGACGCCCGTCACCACCAGCGCGAAGCTGAACCGCAGCTTCAGGTCATCCTCCAGGCCCTCGATCTCGTTGACAATGGTGCCGAGCACCGGGCCGGCGATGCGGGTGAAGGTCACCCGGTGCGGCTTTTCCAGGGTGATCCGTTCGGTGAAGCGGGCGCCGCGGCCCTGCCCGCTTGATAGGGCGATGTCGCGGTCGAAGACGGTGTCGCCGTACCGCTGCGTGACCTCGCAGAACGTCATGCTGGGCACGAACGGCAGCGCGTTGCCGGCCTTGAGCACCAGGCCGTCCCAGACGGCGCCGCGGTCCAGGTGCGGCTCGCCGGGCACGTTGACGGGCAGCTGGTGGGTGACGAAGATCATGATGTTTCCTCCGCTGAATCGATCACGGTGTTCTCCAGGGTGCCCAGGCCGTCGATGCTGACCCGGACCACGTCTCCCCCGCGCAGGTACAGACCCCGGCCCGCGCCGACGCCGGACGGCGTGCCGGTGGCGATGACGTCGCCCGGCTCGAGCGTGACGACCTCGCTGGCCGCCGCGATCAGCTCGGCCACCGAGCAGACCATGTCCGCGGTGGACTCGTCCTGCTGCAGCTCACCGTTCACCCACAGCCGCAGCCGCAGGTCCTGCGGATCGGGCACGCAGAACGCGGGCGTGATGCCCGGGCCGAGCGGCAGCGAGCCTTCCATCGACTTGGCCGCGAACCAGTCGTAGCTGAAGGCCTCGGCCGGGACGACGTCCCGTTTGTGATAGCCGCGGGCGGTCACGTCGTTGGACACGCAGTAGCCGGCCACGTGAGCCAGGGCTCGTTCGGCCGGAATGTCTTTGCCTTTGATCCCGATGACGACGGCCAGCTCGGCTTCCCAGTCGTACCTGGCCCGGTCCGGCTGCTGGATCAGGATCGGGTCCCTGGGGCCGATCACCGAGGTGGTGGGCGCCTTGAGGAAGAAGAACGGGCGCCAGCCCTGGGCCGGGATCTCGCCGCCCATCTCCCGCATGTGCTTGCGGTAGTTGACGCCGGCGCAGATCACCTTGCGTGGCCACTGCAGCGGCGGGAGCAGGTCGTCGTAGTCCACCGCGGGCGCGGCGTCCAGGTCCAGCGCGCGGAGCACGGCCTCGGCGGCCCGCCAGTCGCAGATGAGCTCGAACCCGCTGGCCCAGCGCTTGAGGTCGGTCGGCACGACGAGTGTCCCGTCCTCGCGGAGCACGCCTAGGCCGGTGCTGCCCTGCGCGGTGTAGGTGGCCAGGGACCAGGTCATGGTGACTCCTCCAGGGCGGAAACGCCGGATACCTGGTCGTGGACGCAGGCGATGTCCAGGTCTCCCCACCCGTCGGCGAGCGCCTTGTCGAAGACCTCCTTGGCCGCGGCGAACACCGGGGCGGACAAGCCGGTCTGGGCGGCGTGCGCCTGGATCTGCTCCAGGATGGGCTGCAGGGTGCGGATGGGACCGGGGGCGGGAGACCAGGCGCGTTCGGCCATCAGCGGGCCGCGCTGCTTCCAGATCGCGGAGCTGGCGATGGAGTTGTCCAGCGTCTTCTGGACGAGTTCAAGGTCCAGGCCGCTGCTCCTGGCCAGCGCCATCGCCTCGGCGGCCGCGACCGTGTGCACCGCGAGGAGCAGGTTGGCGATGTACTTCATCCGGGCGCCGGTGCCGAACGCGCCGGTATAGACCCAGGGGCCTGATACGGCGTCGAGCACCGCGCTGACCGCGCTGACGCTGACCGGGTCGCCGGAGGCGAACGTGGTGGCCAGCCGGGGCGCGACCATGCCCGGGCTGCCGATGATCGGGCAGTCGAGCAGGTCGCCGCCCCGGGCCGCGACCGCATCGCGCAGCCGGGCCTTGCAGTCCACGTCGATGGTGCTCATCTCGATGTGGATGGTGCCGCTGCGCAGCGTGCGCAGGGCGCCGGCCGGGCCGCAGATGACCTCCTCGACGTCCTGCGCGCCGGGCAGGATCGACAGCAGCACGTCGGCCTCGGCCGCGACCTCGGCCGCGCTGCCAACGACGGTGCCGCCGGCCTGCGCCAGCTCGGGTGAGCCGCTGCGGCGGTAACCGGTGACGGTGAAACCGCGCTCGATCAGGTTCCTGGCTATCGGCAGGCCCATCTTGCCGAGACCGATGATGCCGACTCGGTCCATCGCCTTCTCCTATCGCCGGCTGCTGCCGCTCACGTCTAAACTGTATGCAGTTTAGGGATCGGGTTCAAGACCTTTCGCTACAAAAGTGTATGCACTTAGCCGGTGATGCGGTAGCCGACGCCGGGGGTGGTGGTGATAACCGGCGGTTCGCCCAGCTTGCGGCGCAGCCGCCCGATGGTGACCGCGACGGTGTTGGTGAACGGATCGGCCTGCTCGTCCCAGACCTGCTCGAGCAGGGCTTCGGCGCTCAGGAAGGCCGGGCTCGCGCGCAGCAGCGCCTCGAGCACCCCGAATTCCTTGACCGACAGATCGAGCGTACGTCCGTCCCGGACGGCCGTCCGGCGCAGCGGGTCAAGCTCGAGGCTGGCCGCGCGCAGGATCCTGGCCCGGGCCACCGGCTGCCTGCGGGCCAGGGAGCGGATACGCAGGACAAGCTCGGGGAAGTGGAACGGCTTGGCCAGGTAGTCGTCGGCCCCCAGGCCCAGGCCGCTGACCCGGTCCCCGGGCGAACCGGCCGCGGTGAGCATGAGAACCATGACCCGGCTGTCGCGTCCGGTGATCATCTGGCAGAGGGTGTCGCCGTGGATGCCCGGCAGGTCACGGTCGAGGACCACGACGTCGTAGGAGTTGACGTCCAGCTTGGCCGCCGCCTCGAGCCCGTCGTGCGCGGCGTCCACCGCCATCCCCTGGTCGCGCAGCCCCTCCACCAGGACATCGGCGAGGGACCTGGCGTCCTCGACGACGAGCACCCTCATGCTGGGACCGTTGCCTGCGTTCGGGGCAGCCCGATGCTGACCCGCAGGCCGCCGTCGGCCCGGGCGTGCAGGTCCAGCCTGCCGCCGTGCGCCTCGGCGATGGCGGCGACGATCGACAGCCCGAGCCCGGCGCCGTGACCGGAGCCGGTCCGGTCGGCCCCTTCCCCGTCCGCGCCGAGCCGGCGGAAGGGCTGGGCCAGCTGCTGCACTTGGCGCTGGTCCAGGATGGCGCCGCCGGTCTCGACGACCAGGAACGCGGCCGGCCAGGTCAGCTCGGTCCGGACGCTGATCCAGCCGCCGTCATCGTTGTGGGTTACCGCGTTGTCCAGCACGTTGTCGACCATGCGGCAGATCAGCGCCTGGCTGCCCCGCACCCAGGCGCCGTCCGGGCCGCTGGCGTGGCGTACGGTCAGGCCTTTGTGGCTGATTTCTCCGGACCTGGCGGCCAGCGCGGCCGCCACCACGGCATCGAGCGAGAGCGTGGCGTGGCCGGGCAGGTCACCGTGCTGAGCGCGGGCCAGCACGAGCAGGCCCTCCAGCAGCCGGTCGATCTGGTCCAGCTCGGTGCGCAGCCGGGCGGCCAGGGCGGTGGTCTGCGGCGGGGCCGGTTCCGGCTTGGCCTCCGCGACATCAAGCGAGGCCCTCATCGTGGCCAGCGGGGTGCGCAGCTCGTGGGAGGCGTTGGCGACGAACCGGCGCTGCGCGGCGAAGGCTCCCTGGAGCCGTTCCAGCAGTTCGTCGATGGTGTCGGCGAGGTCCTTCACCTCGTCCACCGGGCCGGGCACGGCGAGACGCTCATGCAGGTTGTCCGCCGAGATCCGCCGGGTCGCGGCCGTCATCGTCCGCAGCGGACGCAGCACCCGGTTGGCGACGAACCAGCCGAGTAGCACCGACACCACCGCCATGATGCCGAGTGCGACCACCGATCCGACCAGGAGCGTGTGCCAGACGGGCTGGCGCGCCTGGCTGGCGGCCGCCAGCTCCCGCTGCAGCTGGCTGATCCGGGCCTGGTCGTTGGCGAGCCGTGATGGCGTGGCCTGGCTGGCGCCGGGCGCCGGGACGGCCCGGGCGGTCGTGGTGGAGCGCACCGTGAACAGGCCGGCGATGAGCAGCAGCCCGGATCCGGTCAGCAGAAACAGCAGGCCATAAAGCGCGGTCAGCCGCAGGCGTGCGGTACGGCGGCGAAGCAGGCGCATCGGCAGGCTCCTCCTCGTTCTGGCCGTCCCGGCCTCCAGGATGCCCTGCCGGACCTAACAACGGCATAACGGGTCTCGTTCGGGCCGTGTTATGGCCGGGGCCGTACAACCACGGATATGGAAGCAACCACCGTCACGCCGTACCGCTCCGGCGTGCGAGGCGGACACGACGGTTTCGCGTCGCTGCTGCACGCGGAGTGGACCAAGTTCAGGACCGTGCGCGGCTGGGTCATCGGCATGGTCGTGGCCGTGCTGGTCACCGCGGGCGTCGGGCTGCTCGGGCACGATTCCTGCAGCAACGGGAACAACACGGCCTGCACCCTGCCGCTGGGGCCGGACGGCGAGGCGGTGGCCGACAGCTTCTACTTCGTGCGGCAGCCGCTGGACGGGAACGGCAGCATCACCGTCCGGATGACCTCGCTGACTGGCCTGATCCCGAACTCGTCGTCGAGCGGCCGGGTGCGTGCTCGGGCCGGTACCGGCCCGAGCACGGCGAACATGCACAGCGGGCTCGAGCCGTGGGCCAAGGCCGGGATCATCATCGAGGAGAACACCAGCCAGGGCGCGGCCTACGCGGCGATGATGGTCACCGGCGCGCACGGGGTGCGGATGCAGTACGACTACACCCACGACATGCCCGGCCTGCCCGGCGCGGTCTCCGCCGCCGCCCCGCGCTGGCTGCGGCTGACCCGTTCCGGCGACGCGCTCACCGGCTACGACTCGGCCGACGGTACGCACTGGACTCAGGTCGGCACCGCTCACCTAGCTGGCCTGCCTGCCACGGTTCAGGCCGGGCTGTTCGCCGCCTCCCCCAGGTACTCGCAGGTTATCTCGCAGTCGCTGGGCGGATCGAGCGGGACCGGCGGCCCCACCCTCGCTACCGGGGCCCTCGACCACGTCGGCCTGCGGGGCGACTGGCCCGGCGAGGGGTGGAGCGGCCAGGACATCGGCGGACCGAACGCCATGTACCCGCAGCTGCCGGGCGGGTTGCGCCAGGTGAGAACCGGCCTCATCGTGACCGGGTCGGGCGATATCGCGCCGGATGTACCGGGCTCCGGCGGCGACGGCACCAGCATCACGCTGACCCTCGTGGGCGCGTTCGCCGGGCTGATCGCGGTGATCGTGGTGGGGACGATGTTTATCACCGCCGAGTACCGGCGGGGCCTGATCCTCATCACCATGACCGCGCGCCCTCGGCGCGGTCACGTCCTGGTGGCCAAGGCCATCGTGGCCGGCCTGGTCGCCTTCGCGACCGGGCTAGTGACCGCGGCCATCGCGGTCCCGATCGGTGAACGGATGCTCCGCCAGGGCGGCGTCTTCATCGACCCGGTGAGCACGCTCGCTAAGGTGCAGCTCGTGGCCGGGACCGCGGCATTGTTCGCCGTCGCCGCCATCCTCGCCGTCGCCCTGGGCGCCTTGCTGCGGCGCAGCGCGGTGGCGGTCACCGTCGCCATCCTGGCGATCGTCGCGCCATTCGTTCTCGGCACGGTCCTTTCCGGCGGCGCCGTGCCGTGGCTGCTGCGGGTCACGCCGGCGGCGGGCTTCGCCATCCAGCAGGTTTACCCGAGGTATCCGCAGGTCGCCCCCGCCCACACGGCGCTGGGCGGTAACTACCCGCTGGCACCGTGGGCCGGCTTCGCGGTGCTATGCGGCTGGGCCGCGACGGCCCTAGGCCTGGCCGTGTTCCTGCTGCGCCGGCGTGACGCGTAAACTGTATGCAGTTGTGCACCACGTGGTGTCCTTTCCGCGCAGCTGCCGTCAGATCAGGGAGAACGCCGCCCATGCCTCGTGTCGTGCAGATACCCGACATCCGCAAGGTCGATCTGCCCGAAGCCCGGCAGGCGATCCCGCACGTCCACGCTTACCTGCGGGAGTGCATCCTGGACGGGACGCTGCCGCCCGGCACGAAGCTGTCCCAGGTGAGCCTGGCCGCCCAGCTCGGCATCAGCCGCACTCCGCTGCGGGAGGTGCTGCGGATGCTGCAGGAAGAAGGCCTGGTCGAGATCGAGCCGAACCAGCGGACCCGGGTCGCGGGCCTGGATCCAGCCGAGCTCGACGACGTCTACGCCAGCCGGATCCTGCTGGAGACGCTGGCTCTGTCGATGACCATCGGGCACTTCGGGGCCAAGGCGCGCGCCGAAGCCAGGCAGATGCTGACCGCGATGCGGCGGGCGGCCAAGAGCGGAGACTTCGACGCCTGGTTCGCCGCGCACACCGATTACCACCGGGTCTGCACGGCGGCTGCCGGCGAGGCGATGCAGCGGCAGCTGCGGGCCTTCGCCGACCGGACCACCCGCTACATCCGCATCTACCAGCTGTCCGAGCCGAACAGCTGGCAGGCCGCCGGAGACGTGGAGCACGCCGCGATCCTGGAGGCGCTGATCGCGGACGACGAGCAGGGCGCGCTCACCGAGATGGCGCACCACCTGGCCCGCACGGCGCTGCGGGTGCTGACCGACTGCGCGCCGGACTACCAGCCGCTCGCGGTGCCGCACGCGGTGGCGCTCATCGACCGCCAGCGGCCCGCGGCGCTGCGGCTCACCGGGGCGAGCTAGAGCCTCACCGGGGCAACCTTCACGTGTGGGCGAAGGCGGCCTCGGCCGCGGCCTATAGTCGATCCTGGAATAATGATTAGGGGTCCCGTCCGCATCGCGTTCGCCGCCGCCACCGCCGCCGCCGTGGCGGCGGTAACCGCATGCTCTGGGCCGGCCACGTCCGTCGGCTCTGATGCCAAACCGATCCCGGCCAGTTACTACCTGGCCCTGGGCGACTCGCTCGCCCAGGGAATCCAGCCCAACGCAATGGGCGCCAGCGTCGAGACCCAGCAGGGCTATCCCGATCAGGTCTACGCGGCGCTGCGTCCTCGTCATCCCGGGCTTCGGCTGGTCAAGCTCGGATGTCCGGGCGAGACGACCAGCACGATGATCGACGGCGGGATTTGCCACTACCCGGGCGGTTCCCAGCTGGCCGCCGCCGTCGCCTTCCTGCGCGCCCACCGTGGCCACGTGTTCGTGGTCACCGTTGACATCGGTGCAAACGACCTCGAGGACTGCGGCAGCCAGCAAAGTCTGATCAAAGTAATTTCATGCTTCGTATCCAGCGTCCCGGGGGCCGTCAGCCGCCTGGCCACGATCATGGGGCGCCTTCGGACGGCGGCAGGCCCGAGCGTCCGCATGGCCGGGATGAATTACTACCTGCCCGCCCTGGCCGAATGGCGTGACGGCTCGTCTGGTCAAGCCGTGGCCCGGCTCAGCGAGCGGCTGGACGCCGACTACAACGAATTGCTCGAGCACGTCTACGCCGACTACGGCGCCCGGGTCGCGAACGTGTTCGGCGCCTTTGATACTGGGGACTTCGGAGATCAGGTGACGTTGCCGGGGCTCAGTAAGGTCCCGCGCAATGTCGCCCTCCTCTGCCGGTGGACCTGGGAGTGCACGGCCCCGCCCCGCGGGCCGAACCAGCACGCCAACACGGCCGGGTACAGGGTCATCGCCCGCGCGTTCCTGCAGGCGGCTGGTCTGGGCTGAGGAAGGGCTGGACCACGGCCAGGAAGTCGGCGGTCTTCTCGATCATGGTCCAGTGCCCGCAGCCAGAGATGACGTGCAGCCGGGCGTCCGGGAGCAGGTCGATGAGCTGGGCGGATGAGACGCGCCAGGGGACCACGCGGTCGTCGCGGCCGTGGACGAGCAGGACCGGGGCACCGATCGAAGCCAGTTCGGCGCCGGACAGGGCCAGGTCATCGGCCCAGCGCTGGCGCGGCTCGGGGAACATCGCCTGCCAGGAGTCGCGGACCTGCGGGCTGAGGCTGGCCTGATAGCGCATCTCGACGAGCTCGTCGGTGATGAGGTTGCGGTCATGCGCGAACAGGCCGATGACCTCGCGCATCTGCGCCACGCCCGGGGTGTAGCCCCAGACCGTGTTCAGGCCGGGCGGCAGCGCCATCGCCACCCCCATCGACCCCATCAGCACGATGCGGCGGACCGCGTGTGGCCGGGCTTTCGCGACGGACAGGGCGACAGCGCCGCCCATCGAGTTGCCGATAATGTCGACGGTGCCCACGCCGAGCGTGTCGAGCAGAGCCAGGGCGTGCCCGGTCCAGGCCGTTCGGCCGAAGGTGCGCGGCTCACCGGTGGCGGTGCCGCCGAAGCCGAGCTGGTCGGGCGCGAGCACCCGGCGGTCCTCGCTCAGCGCGGGGATCACCGGGCGCCAGTTCGCGGTGGCCGTGACGCCGGGGCCTGACCCGTGCAGGAGCAGCACCGGCGGCTGGGTGGTACCCGTGCCGTTCGGAGTCTGCGGGCCTATGTCGATCAGCGCAGTGGAGACGCCGGCCACGTCTAGGTTCGTTGTCTGCGTGGTCTGGACGGTCATGAGGCCGCGACCTTCGCGGGCCGGACCTGGGGCTGGGTGATCGGACGGGTGGTGGGGCCGAGCCACATATCGATCGAGCCTGGTTCGGCCGGATCGAAGGTGCGCGGCAGCCAGGCCGCGTCGTCCTCGATCCGGCGCACGCCGAAGGAGTACTCGTAGGTGAACCCCTCCGGGCCGAGGAAATACAGGAAGATCGCGCCCGACTGCGGGTGCCGCCCCGGGCCCATCTCGATCTGTACGTCGCGGGAGACCAGGAAGTGCCAGTTCCTGAACACGTCGTCGATGGTTTCCAGCTGGAAGTTCATATGGCACAGGCCCGGGGAGTCGCCGCGGAAGACGGCGAGCTTGTGGTGCACCGGATCGATCCGCATCAGGCAGGCGGCATCCCCGAGCCAGTCCGACACCCGGGCGTTGAAGCGCGTGCTCCAGAACCGGTAGGCCTCGTGCACGTCGGGCGCGTCCAGGCACAGATGGCCGAACTCGGTGATCCCGGCGCCGCGGCTGAAGTTCACCGGCCGGGCGACGGTCTGGAGCTGGTTCACCAGCTCCAGCCGGTTGCCGAACGGGTCGTCGAAGGCGATGAACTCGCGGACGCGCCGGGACCTGGCTTCGGCGGCCGAGCCGCGATGCACGGTGATACCGGAGCGCTCGAGTTCGGTCTCGGCGGCGTCCAGGGCATCCGAGCTGGCCACGGCGAAGCCGGAGGAGATGACCCCGGAGGGCCCTTCGACCAGCGCCAGGCAGTGATGCCGGTGATCGGCGCGCAGGTGGGTGACGCCCACCTCGGTGGGCGTCACCAGCTCAAGGCCGACGATGCCGGTAGCGAACTGGGTCGCGGCGTCGAGGTCAGCGACGCCGGACCTGACGTAGGCGATATCGGTCAGCGTGATCATGCGTTTCTGTCTCCAGGCTCCCGGCTCAGGCGTAGACGGGAGTGACGTCGATGTAAATCTGCCAGTCGCTCACCAGGTCGCCGTCGAAGACCAGGATGTCGGCGTTCGGCACGGTGACCGACTTGCCGTCCTTGCGGAGGTACTCCACGTCGATCTGCGCGATCACCGTCTCGCCGGATTCATAAACATTCAGGATGTGGTGGGTGAGGCCATCGATGCTGGAGAAAAAGCCCGCGACGGCCTCTTTCACGGCCGCGCGCCCGGTGACCGGGTCGGCGCTGGCGAAGCGGAACGTCGCGTCAGGGGTGAGGTGAGCGACGAACTTGTCTGGGTCGAACGCGTCGATGTCGGCGAAGATGGCGGCTACGTCGCGGCTCATGATGCACTCCTTCGGTGGTTTCTGGTTTTAGCTGGCCTTGCTTAGGGCTGGGGTTCGTGGTTGGCGAGGAAGGTCTGCGGCGGCGGCGCGCCCCACAGGTGCGGCGGGACGTCCCAGTCGTTGGCCACCCAGCAGTCGTCGATCTGGTCGATGTCGGAGAACCACTCGATCCACGAGCCCCAGGGGTCCGGGTTGTAGTGGAAGAAGTTCGACCCGATGGTGTGGCGGCCGATGCCCCAGCCGGGGTCGCGTCCCTTGGCGCGCATCCGGTCGGCGCCGACCGCGATCGCGTCGATCGAGGGCACCTCGAAGCTGGCGTGGTGGAAGCCCCGGTGCGAGCTGGCGATGAAGCCGAACACGTGGTGATCACCGGCCCCGGCGTTGAGGAACGTGACCAGGCCGTGGATCGTGTCGCTGACCCGGAGCCCGAGCACCTGGGTGTAGAAATCGGTCATCTGCTGCGGCTGGGCCGTGAACAGCAGTGAGTGCCCGAGGCGCTGGGGCGCGACGTCCCTGGCGGCTTCCGGCCACGCCGCGACGCCGATCCGCTGCCGGCTGCCGCCCATGTTGACCAGGACTTCCGCGGCCGGCCTGGCCGGAGCCTGGGGCTCGTCGAGCAGCTGGACGGGAGTGCCATCGGGATCGCGGATCCACAGCCCGTCCTCGGTGGCGCCGGGCGGCGGCTCGATGGCCGGCCTGCCGGACCGCTCGAGCGCTTCCCGGACCGAGTCCATCGAGCCCGGGTGCAGGGTGAAGGTGACGTGATGCAGCCGCTTGGCCGGCGCTTGCAGAAGCCGTACTTGCTCCTGATCACGGCCCGGGCAGGTGGCGACCAGCGACCCGTCCTTCTCCCCGGTCTCCAGGCCGAAGTCCTGCAGGAAGCCCTCGGCCACCGCTAGGTCCGGCACTTCCAGCGCGTAGTGGTGCAGCCCTGAGATCACGGCTCTTCCCCTTCTCTCTTCCCGGGGGCGCCCGCCTGGTGGCGGCCTGCCCTCGGTGGCCTGCCTTTGTTACGGCGGCTTAAACTGCATACAGTTTAGACACGCCTACGGGCATCTGGGAAGGGGAACTTCACGGTGATTCCGGCATCAGGAGAGCTGCGGGGCAAGCGGGATGAGGTCGCCGAGGCGGCCAACGTGCTGGCCCGGCTGGGGCTGGTCACCGCCTACGGGCACGTGTCCGCTCGCGGCGGGACGTCGATGCTGATAACGCCCGCTGCCGACCTGGCCCTGGTCACCGCGTCCGCCGTGCTGGAGGTCCCGCTGGCGGCCTGCGCCCCGGGGGACCTGCCCGCGGGCGTCCCGGCGGAGGCGTGGGCGCACCTCGCGCTTTACCGCGCCCGGCCGGACGCCGCGGCGATCGCCCGGGCTCAGCCCGCCAGCGCGTTCGCGGTGGCGGCCACGGCGACCTCGCTGGTCCCGCTGCACGGCCAGGCCGCGTGGCTCGGCGAATCGGTGCCCGTGCACGACGGCGCCGTCCTGCTCAGGTCATTCGAGCTCGCCGAGAGCGCCGCGCGCAGCCTCCCGGCCGGCGAGGCGTTGCTGCTGCGCGGCAACGGCGCGCTCACGCTGGGCGCGACGGCGGGGGTCGCGGTGGCCCGGATGTGGCTGCTTTCCGCCGCGTGCCAGGTCTACCTGACGGCGGCGGCCGCGGCCGGGTCCGGCCCGGTCACGCCGCTTTCCGCCGAGGAGGTCGCGTCATGGCGCGCCGTCCGCGATGAACTGCTCCCCCGGCTCTGGCAGCACCTGCGCCGACGTGGCGAACCGGGCTCGCTGTCCCCTGTCGTCGACCTGTCTGTCGCGCGCGAAGAAGAGAGTGAGGCCTAGGATGGCGATCATCGGCGTCCACCAGGTCCACGGGTTATGCCACTGAATCTGAGAGAAGAACGTGAGCACGGTGGCGGTGATGCCGGCGGCGAGCAGGCGCGGCCAGCTTCGTGACGCGGTGATCAGCGCCAGCGCCAGCGGGGGCCACAGGTAGTAGGCGACCATCACGGGCTCGAACACCGAACGCAGGGCCAGGGCCACCGCGGTCCACCACAGCAGGTCCGGCAGCATGGCCGGCCGCCATCCCGTCCGCCACCTGCGCGCGGCCAGGAGGCCGCAGCCGCAGGCCGCCACCAGGGCCAGGATTCTGCCGGGCCCGGCGGCCACCTGGTCGCCGGGCAGGTGCGGAGCCAGGTAGATCCACGGGGTGGGATGGTCGATCGCCGGTGAATTGGGCTGGCTGGTCACCGCGTGGATGGTGGCGGTCCAGTTGGCCGCGGCGGCGACGGCCAGCAGCAGCACGCTGGGAGCGGCGGCCCGGGTGAGAAAGCCGGGCCACCGTCGCGGCCCGACGACGGTAAGCAGGACGGGAAAGGCGAGCAGGACGAGCGGCTGTACCGCCACCGCCGCCCCGGCCAGCCAGGCGGCCCGGCTGGTTCTGCCGTCGGACAGGGCCAGGACGGCGTAGAGCAGCAGGCCGGTCGCCACCGCGTCTTCCGGGTGGCCCCACCGGATCGTGACACTCCACAGCGCGCTCGCGCCCGCCACGGCGAGCAGGAAACGCCTGGGCCGGGTCACGCCGAGGCGTTCGGCGATCGCGTCCGCCGCGAACAGCACCACGGCGGAGATGGCGACCTGATAGGGGCCGGCCAGCCACCACGTGGCCGGATGGGGGCCGAGTGCGCTGGGAGCCCGGAGCGTGAGCCCGGCCGCGTCGATGAGCGCCACCACAGGGACGCAGATGATGGCCGTCCCCGGGAGAGAGACCAGCTGGGTGGGCGTGGTGTACAAAGCGGCCAGGTTCAGGTGCAGGAGCCGCTGGGCCGCGATCAGGGTTCCCCACAGGTCGTCGGGCAGCGCCCAGACCGTTTTCCCGTAATAACGGGGTCCCCAGATCGCGCCGGCCATCCCGACGACGGTCAGGACGACCGTGGCCAGCAGCGGAAAGAGCCTCCTGAGCGGCCACGGCGGTCTCGCGCCGGCGGCCGGGCCGCTCAGGCCGGAGGCGTCCACGCCGGGGTCGGTGTTCACGCTGGGCTCGGTGGTCACGCGTCGCGCCATCGCATGACCAGGCCGCCGGCCAGCAGCGCGGCCGCGGCCCAGGCGGCGAGCACGCCGAGGCCGCCCCACGGGCTGATCGGCAGGCTGCGCAGGCCGATGGTGTCCTGGATGGTCAGCCCGGCATTCATCGGCGCGTACCGCTCGAACCGGTGGGACCAGACCGGGTCGTTCACGACAGAGAGGATAACCGGCGAGAGATAGAGCAGCCCGAGGACCACGCCAGTGGCGACGGCGGCGTCCCGGACCATGGTGGCGATGCCGAGGCTGAGCAGGGCGATCAGGGCAAGATAGAGGACCGAGCCGGCCGCGGCGCGCAGCGTCGGCCCGTCGGCGAGCGACAGGACCGGGAAACCGCGCGCGGCGGTGAAGCCGTGGCCGGGCAGGATGATCCGCCCGGCCAGCACGGATCCGCCGATGGCGACGGCCCCGGCGGCCAGCACGAGGCCGGCGACCAGGACCGCCTTGGCGGCCAGCACGGCGGACCGGCGCGGCATCGCCGCCAGCGTGATGCGGATCATGCCGGTGCTGTACTCGCCGCTGATCACCAGTACGGCCAGGATGGCCACGACCGCCTGGCCGAACTCGATCCCGGTGAGGCTGAGCTTGGTGGTGTCGACCGGGCAGGCGGTCCCGGACGGGCACCGGGCGGCGGCCGTCGCCGCGGCGCTCACCGCCACGGTCGCCGCGATGGTGCCGGCCAGCAGCCAGGCCGACCCCCCTACGGTGCGCAGCTTGGTCCATTCGGCGTGCAGCGCGTCCCGGATGTCCGTCACTTCCACGCGCCGCGCGACGGACAGACCCGGCGGTCCGGCGGGCAGGGCCCGGCTCATGCGTCCCTCCGGCGGAGCAGGACAACGGCCAGGCCCAGGGCGAGCGCGGCGTACCCGCACAGTACGGCGAAGCCGGCCCACGGCGCCAGCGGGAAGTAGCCGGAATTGGGCGAGTAGATGGCGGTGAGCTGCGAGTACTGCGGCGTGGCCTGCTGGATGGCGAAGGCGGCGGCCGGGGTGATCCGCAGCAGCCAGTCCGCGGCGCCGACCGGCAGGATGGAGGCGGCTCCCAGGATGTACGGCAGCACGATCGCCACGATGACCAGGCTGACCGCAGCGGCGCTGCGGCGCAGCATTGTTCCGAGGGCGACGGCGAGGACGGCGGCCACGGCGATCAGCGCCGCGGTGCCGACGACCATGCGCAGCTCGGTCGGCCACGGCACCGGGTACACGTACGAGCCCCGGGCGTGCGCCAGCTGGGCACCGAAGATCACCGCGGCAGCGGCCGCGGCCAGCCCGGCCACGAAGCTGACCGCGCCGATCACGATGGCCTTCGCGGCCAGCATCCGGCCCCGCCGCGGGCTCGCGGCCAGCGTGACGCGGATCAGGCCACGCCGGTACTCGGCGGTGATGAACATGGTCGCGACCACGATCACCACGATCAGCCCGGCGAACGTGCCGATGAGGTGCTGCGTGACAGTGGTGCCGGCATCCCCGGCCTGCCCGGGCACGACCGGCGCGATATCGCCGGAACCGGTTACCGTGAACCGGCCGCTGGCCTGGTGATACCCGCCGATCCCCGAACCGTAGGCGGCGCCCGCATACTCGCCGGTCCACGCGCCGGCCGGCCAGCTGCCGGACCGGCCGAGGTGATCGAAGACGGCGGTGTCCTGGCTGGGGCCGACCAGCCCGTTTTCCCCGCCGCCGAAGCCCTCGGTGATCGCCTGGTATGCGGGGGACGCGGCGAACAGCCCGGCCTGGACGGTCGACGGCAGCCCGGCCAGGTGAACGGTGCCCACCATGGTCCAGTGCGTGCCGTCGGCCGAGTCGTAGCCGGTGACCGTGTCGCCGGAGCGGGTCAGCCGCAGCCAGCGCGGGGATGCCGGGGAAACGGCGCCTGGCTGGCCCGCGGTGTCGCCGGTGTAGTCGTCCTGCATGCGTACCCCGTGGTCTGAGGTGACCATCATCGCCGCGTACGCCGATCCCGGTGCAGTGCCGTCCTTGATGATGACCCCGGCCTTGGCCCACGGCACCAGGCCGGGACGCGTGTCGATCGGCGCGTTCGGGCCGCCTGGGACGTTGCCGTTCGCGGGCGGGAGCAGGCCGGTCAGCGAGGTGATCCGGACGGTGATGCTGCCGTTCCCTGCGAGCGGCTGGCGGACGAAGTAGAAGCTGTCGCTCACCGCCTCACCGCCCGGCCCCACCGGGGGTATGGTCACGCAGCCCTGGCCGGTCCGAACCGGGCCGCCGCTCGTGCTCTGGCACGAGCTGCTGCTGGCGCCGGCGGCGAACAGCCCGAGCCCGAACATCACCAGCACCGCGACGACTGTGCCGATGACCCAGCCGCGGACGGTCCTGAACTTGGTCCACTCCGCGCGCAGGAGCGGCGCGAAGCCGTCTCGCCCGGTCTGCTGGTCCGGCTGGTACGGGGCAACCGTTCCGGCGGTCATCGGGCCGGCTCCTCAGTGTCGGCCGGGACAGCAGTGTCGGCCGGGACAGCAGTGTCGGCCGGGACAGCCACAGCGGCGCGGAACTCGACCGCGTCCCTGGTGAGCTCCATGTAGGCCTCCTCGAGTGACGCGCGATGCGCCGACACCTCCGAGAACGGCACCCCGCTCTCGCCGAGCAGCGCCACGATCTTCTCGGCCGCCAGCCCGGAAATGATGAGGGTGTCCCGGTCGGTGGCGGCGGTGACGGCCCCCGCGTGCGCCAGCACCTCCATAGCCTGCGGCCGGGCAGTGGTGCGCACCGTGACCCGGCCGCTGGACGCGGTGGTGATCAGGTCCGCCACGCTGGTGTCGGCGATGACCCGCCCGCGGCCGACCACCACCAGGTGCTCAGCGGTGTCCTGCAGCTCGCTCATCAGGTGGCTGGACACCAGGACCGCGCGACCTTGAGCGGCCAGCGACCGCAAGAAACCCCGCGCCCACACGATGCCTTCGGGATCCAGGCCGTTGAACGGCTCATCGAGCATGAGCACCGGCGGATCGCCGAGCAGCGCGGCGGCGATGCCGAGCCGCTGCCGCATGCCCAGGGAATAGCCGCCCGCCTTGCGCCGGATCACCGATCCCAGGCCGGCCTGCGCGATCACCTCATCGACCCGCCGAGCCGTAAGGCCCTGGGAATGAGCCAGCCACAGCAGGTGGTTGCGGGCGGACCGGCTCGGCTGCAGTGCGCCGGCGTCCAGCAGCGACCCGACGTGACTGAGCGGGTGCCGCAGGCTGGGGTACGGCCGGCCGCCGATCAGCGCGGTGCCCGCGTCGGCGGAGTCAAGGCCGAGGATGACCCGCATCGTGGTGGATTTCCCGGCGCCGTTCGGACCGACGAAACCAGTCACCTGGCCAGGGTGGACGGTAAAGGACATCCCGTCCAGCGCCAGCGCCGACCCGAATCGCTTGCGCAGGCCGTTGACTTCGATAGTTGCTTCCATACCAGCCAAGGCTAGGGACCGGCAGGTGGCGCGGTCGTCACGCGCAGGAGCGCTCTTTGCCGGCCGCGCATCCCTCGCAGGAGGGACGGCGTCATCCCCGGCCGGGGTGACGCAATCGCCTGGCTGAGCGGCGACAATGAGCTACGTGGGCACAGTAGGTTACCGGCGCAGCGGATGGGCCGAACGGGGGCGGCGGATCGCCGCGAGCCCGCACGCAGCCGCGGTCGCCGGAACCCTGCTCGGGCTGGCGGCGGTGACCGAAGCGCTGGTCCGAGCCACGAACGCCCGGGCCGGCGCGCTCCACCTGGTCGCCGTGTTCATGCTGGCCCTGTTCACCACGGCGCCCCTGGCGTTCCTCGGCCCGGTCGCCGCCGCCGTCGCCATCAGCGCGGCGAGCGTGCTTTCGCTCGCGGTCTTCCAGACGATGACGGTCGCGGGCCTGTGCGCGCAGCTGATCGTCCTTTACCGCCTGGGCCTGAAGGAAGGACCGCGAACCGGCACCTCCGGGAACGGCGTCCAGCCAGCTGAGCAGCGACAGAACCGGGCCCAGCTGCTGGCGCTTGGCCTGGCGGTGCCGTTCACGGTGATCGCACTGGTGGGGGTACAGTCCGCGGGTTCTGAGGAACGCGCGCTGACCGTGCTGCTGGCCGCGCTGGTCCCGGCCGCCGCCCTGGCCGGGATCGCCCGGCGGGCACGCATCCAGGCGCAGGCGGACAGCGCGGCCCGGCAGGTCATCGCCGACTCCCTGTTCGAGCACATGGCCCGCGGGGAGCGAGCCCGGATCGCCCGCGAGCTGCACGATGTCGTGGCTCACCACATATCCATGATCGCCGTCCAGGCGGAGACGGCCCGGCTGGCCACTCCGGGGATGCCGCCGGCCGGCGCGCAGCGGCTGCTGGAGATCGGTAACACCGCGCGGGCCGGCCTGACCGAGATGCGGCGGCTGCTTGGCGTGCTGCGCGAGGACGCACAAGCCGCCAGCCTAGGCGAGCTCGGTGCGGACCGGCATCCCCAGCCTGGGCTGCAGCAGCTCAACGGGCTGATCGACGAGGCCAGGGAGGCCTCGGGCACAGGCACCAGGTTCATCGTGTCAGGGCCGCCGGTCCCGCTTGATCCCGGCGTCGAGCTGGCCGCCTACCGGATCGTGCAGGAGGCCCTGACCAACACCCGCCGGCACGCGCCCGGTGCCGCCGTAGACGTGGAGCTGCACTTCACCGACGACGCGCTCCGGTTGCGCATCCGGGACAACGGGCCAGGTCCGCGGCGTGGGTCCCCGGTACAGGCGGCAGCGGAGGCCACCGGCGGCCACGGACTGCCCGGCATGCGCGAACGGGCCGCCGCGGCCGGCGGCGAGCTGCGCACCGGCACCGCACCTGGCGGCGGCTTCCTGATCGAGGCCACGCTGCCCGCCAAGGCCGAGGTGAGCTGATGAGCACGTCAGCCGGGGCCATCCGGATCATCGTCGCCGACGACCATCACGTGGTGCGGACCGGGTTCGCCGCGCTGCTCAGCACCCAGCCGGACTTCACGGTGGTCGGCACGGCCTGTGACGGAACCGAGGCGGTGCGGCTCTGCCGAGAGCTCTCCCCCGACATCGCCCTGATGGACGTGCGGATGCCCGTCATGGACGGGATCGAAGCCACCAGGCAGCTGGCCGGACTCGGGCGCGGCGGGCCGCGGATCCTGATCCTGACCACCTTCGACCTAGACCATTACGTCTACGACGCGCTGTGCGCCGGCGCCAGCGGCTTCCTGCTCAAGGACGTCACCGCCGAGCGGCTGTTCGACGCCGTGCGGGTCGTCGCGGCGGGCGAGGCACTGCTGGCGCCCGCCGTCACCCGCCGTCTGATCAGCGAGTTCACCCGGCTGCGGCCCAAGCCCGATGACGTTCCGCCGAACGCCGCCCTGGCGACCCTGACCCCACGGGAGACGCAGGTCCTGCGCCTAGTGGCGGCAGGCCTGTCCAATACGGAGATAGCCGGGCGCCTGGTCGTCACCGACGAGACCGTCAAGACGCACGTCAGCCGGATGCTGAGCAAGCTCGGGCTGCGTGACCGGACGCAGGCGGTGGTCACCGCCTACGAGACAGGGCTGGTGGTGCCCCGATCCCACGAGCCTGGTTAGTGCCGCAGCTTGATGTTTTCGGCCGGCTGGGGTTGAGTACTTCCATGTCTGATCAACCTCCCGCCGTGCGTTCCTGGCATGCCGTCGCCGAGTCGGGCGACCTGGCCCGGCTGGACGATCTGCTGGCCGATGATGTGGTTTTCCGGTCCCCGGCGGTGTTCACGCCGCAGCAGGGCAAGGCGCTCACGGTACGCTATCTGAGCAGCGCGATCGTGGTCCTGGGTCCCACGCTGCGATACGTCAGTGAATGGCATGACCCGGTCAGCGCGGTCCTGGAGTTCGAGGCCGAGATTGACGGCATCTATGTCCAGGGTGTCGACATGCTGCGCTGGAACGCCGAGGACAAGCTGGTCAGCTTCACGGTGATGGTGCGGCCGATACGCGGGTTGCAGAAGCTGATCGAGCTGATGGGACGCCAGCTGACCACCGACCACACCTGAGCGC
>OBLT010000620.1_pt1 | contig 22782 bp, 16 predicted proteins | sample 1518721 | NCBI WGS metagenome assembly OBLT01 (sample SAMEA3539307, study PRJEB22396) | soil metagenome | biome: tundra; feature: field; material: soil | place: USA | collected 2010-05 | depth 0.15 m | reverse complement strand
CCGAACGGGACTTCGACGTGCTCGAAGCCGCGTCGTCCTTACTGGCCCTAGCCGCGGGTCAGCTTGCGGTAGGTGACGCGGTGCGGGCGGGCGGCCTCGGCGCCGAGGCGGTCGATCTTGTTCTTCTCGTAGGCGTCGAAGTTGCCTTCGAACCAGAGCCAGTTCGCGCCGCCCTCCCAGGCCAGGATGTGGGTGGCGACCCGGTCCAGGAACCAGCGGTCGTGGCTGGTGATGACCGCGCAGCCGGGAAACTCCAGCAGCGCGTTCTCCAGCGAGCCCAGCGTCTCGACGTCCAGGTCGTTGGTCGGCTCGTCCAGCAGCAGCAAGTTCCCGCCCTGCTTGAGGGTGAGCGCCAGGTTCATCCGGTTCCGCTCGCCGCCGGACATGATTCCGGCGGGCTTTTGCTGGTCCGCGCCCTTGAAGCCGAACGCGGCCACGTAGGCGCGGCTGGGAAACTCGATGTTGCCGACGCGGATGTACGCCTCGCCGTCGGAGATCGCCTGCCACACGTTCTTGTTCGGGTCGATGCGCTCACGGGACTGGTCGACGTAGGAAATACGCACCGTCTCGCCGATCCTGATCGTGCCGGAATCGGCCGGCTCCTCGCCGACGATCATCTTGAACAGGGTCGTCTTGCCGACGCCATTCGGGCCCAGGACGCCGACGATGCCGTTGCGCGGCAGGCTGAAGGAGAGCTTCTCGAACAGCATCCGGTCGTCGAAGCCCTTGACCAGGTCGTTGACCTCGACGACCACGCTGCCCAGGCGGGGACCCGGCGGGATCTGGATCTCTTCGAAGTCCAGCTTGCGGCTCTTGTCCGCCTCCGCGGCCATCTCCTCGTACCGCTGCAGCCTGGCCTTGCTCTTGGCCTGGCGGGCGCGCGGGCTGGACCGGACCCATTCGAGCTCGTCGGCCAGGCGCTTCTGCTTCTTGGCGTCCTTGGCGCCCTCGACCTTGAGCCGGGCCGCCTTGGTCTCCAGGTAGGTGGTGTAGTTGCCCTCGTACGGGTAGGCATGCCCGCGGTCGAGCTCGAGGATCCACTGGGCCACGTCGTCGAGGAAGTACCTGTCGTGGGTAACCGCGACGACGGTGCCCGGATACTTGGCCAGGTGCTGCTCGAGCCACTGCACGCTCTCGGCGTCCAGGTGGTTAGTGGGCTCGTCGAGCAGCAGCAGGTCGGGCTGGGACAGCAGCAGGCGGCAGAGCGCCACTCGACGCTTTTCCCCGCCGGACAAGCTGGTGACCTCCGCGTCCGGCTGCGGGCAGCGCAACGCGTCCATGGCCTGCTCGACCTGGCTGTCCAGGTCCCAGGCGTTCCGGTGGTCCAGCTGCTCCTGCAGGCGGCCCATCTGCTCGAGCATCTCGTCTGAGTAGTCGGTCGCCATCTTCTCGGCGATCTCGTTGTACTCGTTGAGCAGCCTCTTGGTGTCGGCCACGCCGTCCTCGACGTTACCCAGGACCGTCTTGTTCTCGTCCAGCTTGGGCTCCTGGTCGAGCAGGCCGACGGTGAAACCCGGCATCAGGCGCGCTTCACCGTTGGACGGCTGCTCCACCCCTGCCATCATCCTGAGCAAGGTCGACTTGCCGGTTCCGTTCGGACCCAAGACGCCGATCTTCGCGCCGGGAAGAAACGCCAGCGTGACCTCGTCGAGAATGACCTTGTCGCCGTGCGCCTTGCGGACGGCACGCATCTGATAAATGAACTCCGGCATGTCTTAAGCCTACGGGCACACGTCCGTAGGCTTGTCCTCCTCGTTTTGTACTTCAGCCGGGGCGGAGCCTGCTTCATTCCCGGCGGGTTCCTGGCCGGGCGCATACAGCTGGACCTGGTTGCGGCCCGCGTCCTTGGCCCGGTACAGGGCCAGGTCCGCCGCCGCCAGCAACTCGAACAGGTCATTGCCGTGCTGGCCGAGGGCCGCCACACCGATCGAGATCGTGACCTGGATCCGCGCGTGGGCGGCAGGCACGGTTAGCCCGCTCGCGCTGCGCCGCAGCCGCTCGGCGATCCGGCAGGCCCCGGCGGTGTCGGTGCGGGGCAGCAGAACGGTGAATTCCTCCCCGCCGAAGCGGCCCACCACGTCCGTCTCGCGGACCTGCTGCCTGAGCTCGGTGGCCAGAGCCCGCAGGACCTCGTCCCCGATCAGGTGGCCGTGATTGTCATTGACCCGCTTGAAATAGTCAACGTCGACCAGCAGCAGGGCCAGCGGCGTATCTGACCGCAGCGCCCGGGTGATCTCCGCATCGGCTTCGCGTTGCCAGGCGGTGGCGTTGAGCAGGCCGGTCTTCGGGTCGGTGCGGGCCGCGGCGGTCAGTTGCTGGTGCATCATGCTCCGCTGCAACATGATGACAGGCAACAGCGCCAGCAGCAGCAGGAGCAGGAAGAAGCTGAGCGTGCAGGTGATCGCGACCAGAACGCCGACGCAGGTCTCTGTCAGGTCGAGCAGCAGGCTTTCCCGGTCCCAGAACACCTTGGCCAGCGGCGCTGCGGGCTCGGCCAGGTGCGCGGCGACCGCGACGACGCAGGTGTTCACCACGGCGAACAGGACACCGCAGGCGATGGCGGTGAGCACCACCGACGGGCGGGTCAGCCACGCGTTCGAGCCCTTCAGCGTGACCACCACGGCACCATGGACGAACTGATGGAACGTGCCCGACGCCGCGGCGCCCGCCAGCCCGAGCGCCGCTGAGCTGAACATGCACCGGTAGACGGGTATCCGCTGTGCCCGCAGGTAGAGCACTCCGCCCAGGACCATCGGCGCCAGCAGAGCGTACAACGGCGGCAGCAACAGCGCGATCGGGAGCCACCATGCGGAAAGCAGGTCACGGGACACACCGGATGGCTGGCCTAGCCGCCGCATCGCCTCGATGCAGATCACCGCGGCGGCCAGCAGCGCGGCGAACAGGATCAAGTTGTCCTTCTGCGGTTCGCGGAGGCCGGCCAGCTGCCAGCCGATCAAGGCCAGGTCAACGCCGATGACAGCGACGACATACACAATGAGTGATGTGGGCATGGCAAGCAGCAGCCAGCACGACGGCCCCTTGACCAGGCGCGACAAGCACTTCTCGCCTTGTCCTATCGCCTCTTGAACAGCTGACATGCCCTCTGCCCATCATGAGCCACGGCTGCGCGGCCGACGACCGCAATTACTTTAGGTAACATAATAAATGCGATGCGTGCCATCGCGTTGGCGAACGACCATGTTGGCTAACGCGGATTTCCGGGGCTGGGCCTACGAAAATTTCGCGCCAGAACCGAGGGGGAGGCACGCCGGGTCGTTCCGGGACAACTCCGCCGCGATTAGGGCCGCGATTACGGACCGTGTCGTTGGTGCCGCACAGAGTAGCTACGCTATGATCTCGGACGTATCCGCTCCGTGCGGCACCTGACCAACTGGCAAGGCGCCTGACCGCCCCGCGGCTGGCCCGGCCGACCGACTTTGAGGAGAGTGGACTCGATGCGAGGCGTTATCTGGACCTAGCACTCAAAAGGGCGTGGTGGCGTCGGCTTCCTCGTCCTCGTCGAGTGCCTGCGCGGCAAAGCCGGCTTCGTTGAGACTCTCGTCCAGGTCCCGGCCGAACCGCTCGATCGCTTCCTCGTCGATCAACCCGCCTGACCCTCCGGCCGGAGCCGCGGTTTCCGGGGCCGCTGCCTGCCAGTCCCCCGCCGGGCCGCCTTCGGTCTTCACGGGCTGAGGCTGCGGACGCATGTAGTTGGCGACGCCACGGTTCAGGTCATGCCCGACGGCGTCGGCCTGGATGTCGATCACGTTCCTGAGCTGTCCCGTCTTGTCCTCGTAGCTGCGGGCCCGGAATCGTCCCTTGACGAAGACCGGGTCGCCCTTACGCAGGCTGGCCTGCACGTGGTCACCCAGCTTGCGCCAGCAGCTGACGTCGTAGTACGAGGTATCCGCGTCACGCCACTCCTGGGTGGCCCGGTCTTGTACCCGGGTCGTGGCCCCTATTCGCAACTTGGTGAGCCTGCCGCCTTTGGTCTCATGCTGTCGCGGGTCCTGGGCCACGAAGCCGACGAGGGTCACGTATCCGCCCTGACTCATCACGATCCTCCTTGGGATCCCCGGCAGCCCAACGCCACCGGGTCTCCTCGACAATGGCCAAACCGCACTCGGTTGCGCTAAGCCGACCTGACGCCTGTGGATAACTAGAGCCCAGCTGGCATCCCTGTGGACAACTAGTTGCGATCGGCACGACGGCGCGGAACTATGGCTGCCAGGCAGGAGAGTATGGCTGCCAGGCAGGACTAGAGCTGATTCAGGCGGGCCATGTCGTCGGCGGTAAGGGAGAAGCTGAACAGGTCCAGGTTCGACTCGATGCGCTCAGGCCGGGCGGACTTGGGGATGACGATGATGCCGAGCTCAAGGTGCCAGCGCAGGACCACCTGCGCGGGCGTCACGCCGTGCGCGGCGGCGATCTCGGCTAGGACCGGGTTCCGCAGCCTGGTGTTCTTGAGCGAGCTGTAGCCCTCGACCGCCACCTTACGTTTGGCGTGCGCGGCCAGCAGCGCCGGATCGTACTGGGACGGGCTCCACGGAATCTGGTTGACGGCTGGCCGTTCTCCCGTGGCGGCGATGAGCTCGTCGATCTCGGCCACGCTGTAGTTGCTCACCCCGACCGCACGGCACAGGCCCTCGTCCCTGATCGCGAGGAACTCCTGCCACAGCCGGGGCGAAGCGCCCCGGCGGGGCGGCCAGTGCACGAGCCACAGGTCGACGTAGCTGGTGCCGAGGGCGCGCAGGCTCTCGGCGATGGTGGCTCGGGCGCGCCCGGCGTTGCCGGGCGGCAGCTTGGTGGTGACAAAGATGTCGCTGCGGTCCAGGCCGCTGCCGGCGATGGCGCGGCCGACTTCGGCCTCGTTCCGGTAGATGGTGGCGGTGTCGAGGTGCCGGTAGCCGGCCTGCAGCGCGTGCCGGACGGCTACCTGTGCCTGCTGCCCCTGCATCTGCCAGGTGCCGAACCCGACCATCGGCATGGCGACACCACGGCCCAGGTCGACCACAGGAATCTCGGTCATGCCGTCCATTATCTCAGGTGAGGAGGAGGGGTCTCAGGGCAGGAGGAGGGGTCTCAGGGCAGGACGGCGCGGATCGAGCGGGAGAGCTCGCCCGGGACGTCGGGCACCAGCAGGTGAACGCCGTCGCGGACGACGTCGCGGCCGCTGATCACGACGTCGCGGACGTCGGCGGCTGAGGCGGCGAACACCGCGGTCTCCAGGGCCAGGTCGTCGGGGGCGCCCGCGGTGCGGATGCTGTCCAGGGACACGGTGACCAGGTCGGCCCAGGCGCCGGGGACGATCTCGCCGGCGTCGGGCCAGCCGAGGCTGGCGTGACCGTCGCAGGTGGCGGCCTGCAGCAGCGCCTCGGCGGTCAGGTGGCCGCGGGAGCGGCGGGCCAGCCGCTCGGCGTACTCGACGCCACGGGCCTCTTCGAGCATGTCCACCACGGCGTGGCTGTCGCTGCCCAGGGTGAGCGTGCAGCCGGCCGCGGCCAGCGGGCAGGCGGGAGCCAGCCCGTCCCCCAGGTCACGCTCGGTGGTGGGGCACAGGCAGGCGAAGACCTGGGCACCGCCAAGCAACGCCAGGTCGGCGGCGCTGACGTGGGTGGCGTGGACCACGGTGGTCCGGGGGCCGAGCACGTCTTCGTCGTACAGCAGCCGGGCCGGCGAGACGCCGTAGACGGCCCGGCACGCATCGTTCTCGGCCCGCTGCTCGGACATGTGGACGTGCAGCGGAGCGCCGCGGCGGCGGCTCCAGGCCACCACCGGGTGCATGTGCTCGGGCGGCACCGCGCGGACCGAGTGGAGGGCCGCGCCGGCCCGTGCGTGCGGGGAGATCAGGCCGTGCTCGTCGAGCCCGAGCGCTTCGACCCGGGTAGCCCACCGCGCCGCGTCGCCGTCGCTGAACCGCACCTGCGGGCCGGCCAGCGGCAGCACCCCGGACGGGTCGAGGCCGCCGGTCAGGTAGCAGGCGTCAAGCAGCGTCACGCGCAGGCCGGCCTCGGCCGCCGCCTGGACCACCGCCCGCCCCATCGCGTTGGGGTCGGCGTAGGGACGCCCGTCCGGCTGATGATGCAGGTAGTGGAACTCGCCGACGCAACTCACCCCGGCCAGCGCCATCTCGGCGTACACGGCCCGGGCCAGCTGCAGGTAGCTGTCCGGGTCGAGCCGGGCCGCGACCTCGTACATGCGCTCACGCCAGGTCCAGAACGTGCCCCGGTCCGCCTGGGTGGTGGCCCGCAGCGCGCGGTGGAAGGCGTGCGAGTGCGCGTTGGCGAAGCCGGGGAGGGTGAGTCCGTGGAGGCGCGGGGTGGCAGGGCCGGGCGAGGCGGCAGGGACGACGGAGGTGAAGCGGTCGTCTTGGGCTTCGATCAGGACGTGACGGGCCAGGCCCTGGCCGGGCAGCCAGGCTAGGTCGGCGAGCCAGCGCCGGCCGGTCACCTGCGGGCCGGTCACCTGCGGGCCGGACCCGCGAGGCCGGCGAGGTCCTCGAGCACCGCGGCGAGGGCGCGGACGCCGGCCTCGCAGTCCGCCAGTTCGGCGTGCTCGGCGGGCGAGTGCGAGACACCGGTGGGGTTGCGCACGAACAGCATGGCCGCCGGCACCCGGGCGGCCAGCACGCCGGCGTCGTGACCGGCTCCGGTGGGCAGCACCGGCGGGGGCGACCCGGCCGCGGCGAGCACGGCGGCGATCCGGTTCCGCAGGCCTTCGTCGAAACGCACGACCGGAGTGTACGACTCCTGACGCACGGTCAGCGTGACGCCGTGCTCGGCGGAGAATTTTTCCGCGGCCGAACGGACTCCCGTGACCGTGTCCCGCAACGTATCCTCGTCCGGGGCGCGGGCGTCCAGCCAGGCTCTGACCGCCGAGGACACCCCGTTGGACCCGCCTGGCTCGGCGATCACCTTGCCGAAGGTGGCCAGAGCGCCTGCGTGTTCGGCGGCCTGGCGGGCCGCGAGCACGGTGGCCGCGTACGGCAGCATCGGGTCGCTGCGGTCAGCGAACCTGGCCGTGCCCGCGTGGTCGGCGCGGCCGCCGAAATCGAGCCGCCAGCGCCCGTGCGGCCAGATGCCCTCGGCGACGCCGACCGCGGCGCCCAGCGGGGCCAGGGCGCGGCCCTGCTCGACGTGCAGCTCGACGAAGGCGCCGACGGCGCCGAGCAGGTCATCGCGGGGACCGATCCGGCCAGCGTCGAAGCCCGCGGCGGTCATCGCCTCGGCCAGCGTGACCCCGGCGTCGTCGGTGAGCTGCCGGGCCGCCTGGGGCTCGATCGCTCCGGTGAGCAGGCGGCTGCCCAGGCACGGGACGCCGAACCGGGCGCCCTCCTCCTCAGTGAACGCCGCAAGCACCACCGGCCGTTCGGGATAAAAGTTCTGCTCTTTCAGCAGGTCGACGGCGGCCAGCGCGGTCACGACGCCCAGCCCGCCGTCAAAGCCGCCGCCGTCAGGGACCGAGTCCAGGTGGCTGCCGGTCATGACGGCATCCGCGCGTCCCTCGCCCCACCAGGCCCACAGGTTGCCGTTGTTGTCCGGCTCGACGGCCAGGCCTCGTTGCTGCGCCTGACCGGTGAACCAGGCGCGGCAGGCGGCGTCGGCCGGGGTCCAGGAGTAGCGGCGGTAGCCGCCGGTCTGCGGGTCGCGGCCCAGCGGCTCGAGCGCGCGCCACAACTGGGCGAAGCTCATGGGCGAGCCATCGGGACGCGGACGCCGCGCTCGGCGGCGACGGTCGAGGCCCTGGAGTAGCCGGCGTCGGTGTGCCTGATCACGCCCATGGCCGGGTCGTTGGTCAGGACTCGTTCGAGCTTGGCGCCGGCTAGTTCGGTGCCGTCGGCCACGCAGACCTGGCCGGCGTGGATGGACCGGCCGATGCCCACCCCGCCGCCGTGGTGGATGGACACCCAGGACGCGCCGGAGGCGGTGTTGACCAGCGCGTTCAGCAGCGGCCAGTCGGCGATGGCGTCCGAGCCGTCGGCCATCGCCTCGGTCTCCCGGTACGGCGAGGCGACCGAGCCGCAGTCCAGGTGGTCGCGGCCGAGCACGATGGGGGCGGACAGCTCGCCGCTTTTGACGAGCTCGTTGAAGCGCAGCCCGGCCAGGTGCCTTTCGCCGTAACCGAGCCAGCAGATCCTGGCCGGCAAGCCCTGGAAGTGCACCTTCTCCTGGGCCAGCCTGATCCACCTGGCCAGCGACTCGTTCTGCGGGAACAGGTCAAGGATGGCCTGGTCGGTGACCGCGATATCCTTCGGGTCGCCGGACAGCGCGGCCCAGCGGAACGGGCCCTTGCCCTCGCAGAACAGCGGCCTGATGTAGGCCGGCACGAAGCCGGGGAAGTCGAAGGCCCGCTGGTAGCCGGCCAGCTGGGCCTCGCCGCGGATGGAGTTGCCGTAGTCGAAGACCTCGGCCCCGGCGTCGAGGAAGCCGACCATGGCGGCGACCTGCTCGGCCATCGACTCGCGGGCCCTGATGGTGAAGCCGGCCGGGTCTTCGGCCCGCAATGTGGGCATGTCCTCGAAGGCGACGCCGCGCGGCAGGTAGGTGAGGGGATCGTGGGCCGAGGTCTGGTCGGTGACGATGTCGATGGGCGCGTTGCTTGTGAGCAGGGCCGGGAACACGTCGGCGGCGTTGCCGAGCAGGCCGATGGACAGCGGCTCGCCCTTGTCCCTGGCGGCCACGGCCCTGGCGATGGCGTCGTCGATGTCTTCGGCCTGCTCGTCGAGATAACCGTGCTCGATGCGGCGGGTGATCCGGGACGGGTCGCACTCGACGCAGATGACGACGCCGCCGTTCATGGTCACGGCCAGCGGCTGCGCGCCGCCCATGCCGCCCAGCCCGCCGGTCAGCGTGATCGTCCCCGCCAGGGAGCCGCCGAAGCGCTTGGCCGCGATCGCGGCGAACGTCTCGTAGGTGCCCTGCAGGATGCCCTGGGTGCCGATGTAGATCCAGGAACCCGCGGTCATCTGGCCGTACATGGTCAGGCCGAGCTGCTCAAGCCGCCGGAACTCCTCCCAGGTCGCCCACTGCGGGACCAGGTTGGAGTTGGCGATGAGCACCCTGGGGGCCCATTCGTGCGTTCTTAGCACCCCGACGGGCTTACCGGACTGGACGAGCAGGGTCTCGTCGTCCTTGAGGTCCTGGAGGGTTCTTATGATCGCTGCGTACGCGTCCCAGCTGCGGGCGGCCCGGCCGGAACCGCCGTAGACGATGAGCTGGTCGGGATGTTCGGCCACCTCGGGGTCGAGGTTGTTCATCAGCATGCGCATGGCGGCTTCCTGCGCCCAGCCCCGGCAGCTGAGCTGGCGCCCGCGCGGGGCGCGCACCGGTGCGTGCGGCGGGGTCATGCGGGCAGGTCCTTCGAGTCGCTGACGGTCATCTGCCCATCATTCCCCCTGTGGGTCCGGGCGACGCACGGGGTGTCCGCTGGCGGAGCTGCTAGGTTCGGCTACTGTGCAGCGGGTGTCGAGAGCTCTGAGGGCTCGGCGATGACGTCGACCAGGGCGCCGTTGCGCATCACGGTGATCGCGAGCGGGCGGCCGATCGCTTCGGAGAACATCAGCCGCTGCAGGTCCTGGGCGGCTTTTACCGGCTTGCCCCCGGCGGTGAGCAGCAGGTCGCCGGGCCGCAGGCCGGCCCGGTCGGCGGGTCCGCCGCTGACCACCTCGGCGACGAGCAGGCCGGTCGTCCGGCCGAGCCGGTCGCGCCAGCTGGCGGGGACCGGGCCGGGCATCGTAACCAGGCCCAGGTAGGCCCGCCGGACCCGGCCGTCCCGCATCAGCGCGGAGATGATCCGCCGGGTGGTGGCGTTCACCGGGACCGCCATGCCGAGGCCCACGCCGGCCACGGCCGTGTTGATGCCGATGACGCGCGCGCCGGAGTCGGCCAGCGCCCCGCCGGAGTTGCCCGGGTTGAGCGCGGCGTCGGTCTGGATGACATCTTCGATCAGCCGCCCGCGGGCCGGCAGGGACCGGCCGAGCGCGCTGACCACGCCGGCCGTGACCGAACCGGCCAGGCCGAGCGGGTTGCCGACCGCCACCACCAGCTGCCCGACGACGAGCTGGTCGGCTTCGCCGAGCTCGGCGGGCTCCGGGGTCGGGCCGTTCGCACGCAGCACCGCGAGATCGGACAGCGGATCCGCGCCCACGACCGCGAACGGAGCCGACGTGCCATCGGAAAACGACGCGGTACCGTTCGTCGCCTGGCCGACCACGTGCGCGTTGGTCAGCAGGAACCCGTCGCCGGTGAACACCACGGCCGAGCCGAGGCTCTCCCCCGTCCCGCCCGGGCCCCGGCGCGGCACCCGCAGGCTGGCGACCTTAGGGGTGAGGCGTTCGGCGACACCGGAAACGATCTGCGAATAGGCGTCCAGCGGGTGACTAGCCTCCATCACATCTCCTGGCCCGTTACACGAATTGATTACAGGATTACATGTAACCATGAAATGGCAGGAGGGCTTCCCCGGGCCTGTTCCGCCTGAAGCGAACCGGAGGCGCCGGGCCGGGGCATCATCGTGGATAGCTAGCGTGGTCAGAAGAAGGTTTCTATCCACGATCATCGTTCTGCTGGGTCAGCGGGCGGCTAGGCCGATGGGGTTTCCTTCCGGGTCGAGGATGGTGGCCAGGGTGCGGTCTGGGCCGTCGGGGGAAGGGGGCTCGGAGATCTGGCCGCCGTGGGTGGTGACCTGGTGGAGGGTCTGGTCCAGGTCGGCGAAGACGGCCGCGTAGAACGCGGCCGCCCGGGCGGTGCTGACCGCCGGCAGCTGCAGGTAGCAGACCTGGCCATGCGCTAGGCCGAGCACCCGGCTGGTTTCGGAATCCTGGGTCACGCGGGTTTTCTTCCCTCTCCTGCTTGTTCCGGCGCGGGGCGGCACTCGACCAGGTACCGGCCGGACGACTGAGGGCCGGCCACGAGAATGTCGAGGCCGGCCTGACGGGCAAGCTCGGTGAACTGCGTCAGCGTGCTGGTCTTGCCGCCCGCCACCAGCATGTCGATATCCAGGGCGCGCGGCGTCTCGTCGGCCGAGACACCGCCGAGGACGACAATACTGCTGTCGGGCCGGGCGGCCTGCGCGCAGCGGCGCAAGATGGCGACGGTCGGCTCGTCCGGCCAGTCGTTGAGCACGCTTTTCAGCAGGTACAGATCGGCCCCGGCGGGCAGCGGATCGAAGAAGCTCTGCCCCGCCACCGTCACCCGGCTGGTCACCCCGGCTTCCTGCATGATCTGGCCGGCCCGGGCGACCGTGCCGGGGAGGTCAACCAGGATGCCGCGCACCTGAGGGTGGCGGCGCAGCAGCGACGCCAGCAGGGCCCCGGTCCCGCCGCCGACATCGACGACGGTGCGGATCGGCTCCCAGCCGCCGCTGAGCTCGATGTCGTAGCCGGGAACACCATGCCCGGCCGGTCCCATCAGCGCGTCGAAGCCGGCCGCGATCCGCGGATGCGCGGCCAGGTCCTCCCAGAACGGCCGGCCGAACACCTTTTCGTAGGCCGGCTGGCCGGTGCGGACGTAGTCCAGCAGCGTGCCCCAGGTATGGGCCATCCGGCCGCCGAAGCCGTCCAGGTCGTTAAACCGGCTGGCGTCCGCCAGCTGCTGAGCGGGCCGGTTGCACGAGAACCGTCCCGGTGCGTCCTGCGTGAACACCCCGTGGGAGACGAGGTGGCCCAGGACGGCGTGCAGGGCATCCTGGTCGCACCCCGCTGCGGCGGCCAGGTCGCCGATATCGTGGTGGCCGGCGGTGATGTGGTCGGGGATGCCCAGGGTGGCCGCTACCCGCAGGCACCACGGCGTCGCCAGGTCGAGCAGCCGGTCGAGGTCCACGCTGTCCTCGGGGGCACGGTCCTCGGGGGCACGGTCCTCGGGGGCACGGTCCTCGGGGATACGGTCTTCAGCCACGGCGGGCCAGCCGGTCTTCTACCATCATGTCGTGACCTTCCTGCTCTCGCCGCTGCGGCCAGCGCTTATCCGGTTGGCTATGATCCTGCCAGCTGGCCGCGGCCGGGGTCTTGGCGAAAAGGGACAAGGGTAGGCCATGCCGGTCGTCGTCCGCCGACCCGGACCGCCGTTGCGCGGGCTGGTGCAGACGATCGTCTACCGGGCCGGACAGCAGCCGCAGACGTCGGTGGAGAAGATCCTGCCTGGCCCGGAAACCAGCCTGTGGGTCAACCTGAACCGGGACGCGTTCCGGTCCTTCGATGACGATGGCCAGGTCCGCCGGGTACCTGGCGCCATGCTCGCCGGGCCGACGAGCCGCGCCTCGGTGATCGAATTCGAGCAGGGGCACGCCCACGTGTCGGTGACGTTCGCGCTGGGCGCCGCTAGCCGCTTCGCCGGGCCGCCGCTGGCGGCGGCTCGGGACGAGCTGGTGCCGCTAGATCTCCTCTGGGGACGGTCAGGGGCGTGCCTGCGGGAGCGGCTGCTCGAGGCCGGGACACCCGAGGATGCGCTGTCGGTGATGGAAGACGTGCTGCTCCAGCAGCTGACCGGTGCCCTCGCGCTCGACCGGGCGGTGATCGCCGCGGCCGGCGCACTGTCCCGCGGCGTCCCGGTCGGGCAGGTATCTGAGGATCTCGGGCTGCTGCCGCGGACCTTGCGGCGGCGATTCACGGCTCAGGTGGGCCTCACTCCCAAGCGATTCGCGCGGGTGCAGCGGATGCAACGGCTCGTTCGGGACCTGGACGGGCGAACCTGCGTCGACTGGGCGGCCGCGGCCGCCAGGCACGGCTACGCCGACCAGCCGCACCTCGCCGGTGAGTTCCGGTCCCTCGCGGGTGTCACGCCAGGTGAGTACCTACGATCCCGCATCAACGGACCCAACCACCTGCGGCCTGCGCCGCCCGGAAAGCCTGCTTGTGAAGCATGAATCGCGGCTGATGGGCACGTGCGATGAGCGATAGCGCACCGACGTTGACGGCGGAGCTGGTGGTGGACAGTGCCGTGCCCCGCTATCCGGCGATCTCCCCGGACGGCCGCTGGGTCGCCTTCGCGGTGGCCGCGTTCGGCGTGACGGAGCCTCCGCTCAGCGCGCTGTGGGTGGCGGCTGCCGACGGAAGCTCACCGCCCAGGAAGCTGACCGCCGCTGCGGCGCGGGACTGCGTCCCGCGGTGGGCGCCGGACTCGGCGTCGCTCTTCTTCGGGGCGGGCCAGCAACTGCACCGGATAGGACGTGACGGCGGTCCGGCCAGGGCCCTGACCACCTGGCGAGCCGGGATCTCGGACCAGTGGCCGCTCGCCGATGGCCAGGTGGTCGCCGTGGTCGCCGTGGATGAGCCGACCGAGGAGGACGGGCGCAGGCAGGCCGAGCGTGACGACGCGATGGTGTGGGGAGAACGGGTGCCCTACGGCCGGCTGCGGCTGCTCGATCTCGGCACGGGCGCGCTGCGCGTGGTGGACGGACTCGGCGACAGGCACGTCGTCGAGGTGGCCGAGCGACCGGACGGCGGCGCGCTGGCGGTGATCAGCTGGGCCTGCCCGGACACCTATCCCGGCGCGCGCACGGCCGAGTTGCACGTGGTCGACCCAGAGACCGGAGCGGTGCACGACCTTGGCCGGATTGAGCTGGAGGCGCGCTCACTGGCCTGGTGGAGCGTGGATGGCCGCTGGCATGTGGCCTACCTGGCGGTGACTCCTCCTGGTTCGGTCGGCGGCTTGGCTGTTTTCGACCTCACCGTGCCTGCGGCCGGCGCCGCTGCGGAGCACCGCAACCTGACCGCAGACATGACCGTTTGCCCGACGCACCTGGTGCAGGCCGCGGACGGCGTGCCCCTGGCGCTGTTCGCCGACGGACTCGATACCGCGATCTACCGGCTCGACCCCGGCGTGCACCGGTTCCAGCGGGTGTCCACCATGGATGGCAATGTGAACGCGCTGTCCGTGGACCACTCGGGTGGGGTGGTTGCCGTCCTGGCGGCCACGTCATACGAGCTGGGGGACGTCTATGCCGGATCTCCCGGCGGCCGATTCGTCCGGCTCAGCGACACCAGGCCGGAACTGCGCCGGATCAGATGGGGAACCCAGGAACGTTTGTCGTATAAGGCCCACGACGGGCTTGGCCTCGACGGGCTGCTGATCTTGCCGCCCGGCAGGCGCCGCGAGGACGGCCCGTTCCCGCTCATCACCTTGGTGCACGGCGGCCCCAACGACCGGCACGCCGACGAGTGTCTGGCCGGCGATCACGCCTCGGGACAGTGGCTCGCGACCGCGGGGTTCGCGGTCTTCCTGCCCAACCCGCGCGGTAGCACGGGCCACGGTCATGAGTTCGCCGCGGCGGTGGCGGGCAGCGTTGGCCTGGACGAGTGGACCGATATCGTCAGCGGGATCGACCTGCTCATCGCGGACGGGGTCGCGGACCCGGACCGGCTCGGGATCGGCGGCTGGAGTCACGGCGGATTCATGGCCGCATGGGCAGTAGGGCAGACCAACCGGTTCAAGGCGGCATTGATGGGTGCCGGGGTCAGCGACTGGGGCATGCTCACCGCGACCGGGCACTTCGGAACCCTGGAGGCAGATCTCGTCGGTAGCTGCGGCTGGGATGGGCCAGGCCCACATCGCCACAATCAGCTCAGCCCGATCTCGTTCGCTGCGAAGATCCGCACGCCGGTGCTGATCGTGCACGGCCAGGACGACACGAATGTGCCACTCGGCCAGGCGACGTACTTCCACCGTGCCCTGTGCGAGTTCGGGGTCGAGCACGAGTTCGTCGTCTACCCGCGAGAGGGACATGGGGTCGCGGAGCGCAACCATCAGCTCGACCTGATGCAGCGTACGCGTGCGTGGTTCACCCGGTGGCTCGGTGAGCCGACCGCGGGACCGGCCCGGGCGCGTTAGCCGCGAGCTAGCGTGGCGCTGTCGCGGGCGGCGGCGAGCTGGGTGCGGAAGCGCTCGTAGTCGGCGAGTTCACGGCCGACGGGGACCAGGACCAGATCGCTGGCGACCACGGACACCCGGGCCAAGATGGCGCGGGTGGCCAGCTGGCGCTCGCGATCCGCGGCCAGCACCACCATGTTCTGGCACCACGAAGAGATCAGCCAGCCCAGCAGCAGGAGCGCTACGACCATGACCCCGAGCCAGGGCGCCAGGGATACGTCGTTGATCAGGGACGGCGGCTTGTGCACCGCATGGGATCCGCCGAACGCCAGGATGAGCACGATCCAGACCAGGCCGGCCAGCATCAGCGTCATCAGCAACCACTGCGCGAGCGCGATCAGCCGCCACCATCCGGTCACCTTGTCGCGTCGCGGCAGGCCCTGAGCGACGGCGGCGCCGAGGGCCGCCTGAGCCTCCTCCGCCCGCGACCGCGCGACCGCCAGCACGGTTCGCGTCCACGGCTCGGGCAGCGGACCGCCGACCTCGCTGGCGAACACCGTGACGGCGTTGTCGATGTCGGATCGCTGCGCCTGCACGACATCAGCGGGATCACCGGCCAGCACCTTGCGGGCGGGCGGCTGGCCTCGCAGCCGCGCGACCAGCCGTGCGGGCGGCCAGCCGATGTAGCCCGCGGCATTACGCTCACGCACGCCGTTCAGCGTCTCGGCCACCGCGGAAGCCCCGGCCGCCTTCGCGAAGGCGGCGGTGAGCGTACCCGCAGGACCCGCGGGGATGTACACAGCGGGGTCTTCGGCAGGCTGCCCCGTACCGTCACCATCGCGGGTGGCGTCTTCCCACGGCGGCCGTGCGGTGGACGACGGGCGCGTCGGCGCCGCGGTCGTCTGCCACGGCTGCCACTCGGCGACCGCCGCCGGGGCCGGGGCCGGGGCCGGGGACTCGTCAGGGTGGGCCAGGTGGCCGTTCCCGTTACCGGCGTGTTCCTCATCCTCCGCCCGCTCCCACGGCGGGCGGGCCGCCACCGGGGGCGGTTCGGCTCCGGTGACGGTTATCGCCTGGGCCGCCACGGCCGGTTCCGGCGGCTGCCACCCGGGCACGGGATCACCGGCGTACACGGCGAACCGCTCGAGCAAGACGTCGACGTCCGCCTCGATCCGGTCGGTCACGGCCCGCCGGGCGGCCACGGACCCGGCCAGCACGCGCCGCAGATCACCCAGGCCAGCGCCGGTGACCGCGGACGTGACCAGCACCTGAGTCTCGGTCAGCCCTTCCGCGTCGAGCAGCCGGCGCAGGTCAGACTCGCAATCGGCGCCCTGATCGGGGCTGAGCGTGTCCACCTGGTTCAGCACCACCGAGGTCACCGCCGCATGCCCGGCCAGCGGCACCAGGTAGCGCCGGTGCACCGACGCGTCCGCATACTTCAGCGGGTCAAGCACCCAGACCAGCATGTCAACCATCTTGACCAGGCGATCGACCAGGGCCGCCGACCCGCTGACCACCGAGTCGTGGTCGGGCAGGTCGAGCAGGAGCAGCCCGGTCAGCGACGACTCACCCTCGTCCAGGGCGCTGGCCCGGGCATAGCGGTGACGGCGCTGCACGCCGAGCCAGTCAAGCAGCGGGCCGGCCCCCTCCATCCCCCAGACGCACGCGTGCGAGTGCTTGGTGGTCGGCCTGGTCACGCCGGCCGGCGAGAAATTCGCCCCGGACAGCGCGTTGAACAGGGTGGACTTGCCGCTGCCGGTGCCCCCGGCGAGGGCCACGACGGTGTGCGACGCGGACATCCGCATCCGCTCACCTGACCGCCGCAGCAGCATCTCCGCCTCGGTCAGAAGTTCCTGGCTGAACCCGTCGGTTCCGGCCCGGCCGGAACCGATCTTGGTTAGCTCGGTGAGCGAGGCGAGCCTGGCGGGAAGCCGCACGTTCGGCAGCCCGGTCACCCCGATCGTGTTCGTTGTCACCTAACCGCCTCGAGCGAGAATTCTGCCTGGTATAGCCGTATCGCCGCGACATCGTCGCACGGCCCGGCCGCGTCGAGCACCTCGGCGAACCTGACCAGTTCCTCATCAAGCAGCAGCCGGATCCTGGCCAGCAGGTCGGCGCGGGCCCTGGCGAGGATCTCGGTCAGCGGCACCTCACCGAACACCGTGGTGAGCATCCGCCGCGGCTCAGTGTAGACGCTGGCCCCGTCAGCCTCGGTGGCAGGCCCGGCCGTCCGCGGCGCGTCCTCGCCGAGCATCGCCACCAGGACGACCTGGCTGAGCGACTCGTCATCGAAGGAGATCCGCCGGGCCGCCGACCGCAGGTCTCCCGCTTCCACCAGCCGGGTTAGGTGAACCTGCCAGGCCCCGACCGCACGAGCGGCCCGCGTCGCCAGGTCAGCCGAGGACCGGCTGAAGGCCGAGGCCTGAGCCGCGTCGGCGGCCGTGATCATGTCCGCGGCCTTGATGTCCGCAGCCGCCGGATCACCGATTCCGCTCTGGCCGCCAGGGCCGAAGACGGATTCGAACACCTGCTTAGCGCGCACGTCGCGAGCTCGCTGCGCGGCGGCGGCGGCCAGCAGCACGGTACCCGCGGGATCACTCCGCCAGGTGCCGTGCACCTGCTCGGCGGCGCGGTCAGCGACCGACACGGTATATGACTCCAGGGCCGAGCGAAGCGCGGAGCTGAGCGTCGCGGCCCGCGACGGCCCGCGCCGCGCGCGCTTGCCCTTCCTGACCGCGCCCTTCGCCCCTTTAGCCCCGCGGCGAGGCTGCAGGTCTCCGCCGACCATGCAGTCGTCCCACCGCGCGATCACCTCACCGCGCAGCAGCGCGCCGTTCTTCATACCGGTACTGGCCTCGGTGAACGCGTCCTGATACGCGCCCTCCGCCGCCCGCCGCAGGTCCGCGCGCAGCACGACCTGCGCCTCGACGTGGGCGGCGATGGCCGGCACCCTGGTCTTGAACGTGTCGAGCACACCGGACATCGTCTGGGAGAGCACCGCCACCCTGCGGTCGGGCCGGGCGGCGGTATCGGCCAGCCAGTCGCGAACCGGCTGGTAGGCATCGGGCGGCAGCATCCCGTCGATGAGCGGGATTTCCGGGATGACGAACCGGTCCGCGGCGTTGATCCCGTTGGCGTCGAGCATGGACGTGAAGTGCTCCACCAGTTCGGTCCGGTGCTGCTGGGGGACCCGGGACATCACCACGCCCAGCGAGGCCTTCCGGTCCCGCGCGTGCTGCAGGACCTCCCAGACTGGCCCGTCGGCGTACCGGCTGGCACTGGTCATGAACAGCCACAGATCAGAAGCGTCGAGGAACTGGTAGGCGAACTCGTGGTGGGCCTGCACCACCGAGTCGATGTCCGGGGTGTCCAGCAGCGCGATGCCGCGCGGCATGCCCTCGCTCGCCGCGAGGACGAGCAGGCCGTCCCGGCCAGGCCGGACCAGCCCTTCCTGCCGGACCCGGGGCAGCGTCGGCAGGAAGTTGTTCTCGGCGAACCAGTCGATCTCATCGGGATGACAGGCCAGAACCGGGCTGTTCGTTGTCGGGCGGCGCACGCCTGTCGCGCTGACGTGCGCGCCGACGATGCTGTTCACCAGCGTCGACTTCCCGGCCCCGGTGGAGCCGACCAGGGCCACCAGGACCGGAGCCGCCGACCGGCGCACCCGGGGCAGCAGGTAATCGTCGATCTGGCTGAGGAGCTTGGTGCGTTCGGTCTTGACGTCCGCGGCACCGGAGATCTCGAAGACGAGGGGAATCGCGGCGATCCGTTTCCTGAGGTTGAGCAGCGCGGCTTCCAGCAACCGGGCGTCCACGCGGACGTGGGACTGGGTGGCGGCCGGGGACCGGACGGGAACGGCGGCCCCGGTGGGCGCGGCGGCCTCGGGCTCGGTGACCGGCTCGGGCTCGACACTGGCCTCGGGCTCCGGGGCGGTCTCGGGCTCCGGGGCGGTCTCGGGCTCCGGGGCGGTCTCGGGCTCCGGGTGACCTGGAGCAACCATCACGTTACCGTCATCCCCGTTTGGCTCCTGATCCTCACCACCGTCGGCAATATCCCTCGTCACAAGATCCTCGCCAGGGTGATGAAGGTCAGCAGCCACGACGGCACCCGGACCGGGTTCGGCTTGCGTCCCGGCCGCGGGTGACGACGACGCAGCTACGCCCTGACCTTCCATGGTTCGAACGGCCTCCTCAAGCCGGTTAAAAGCCCCTGACCTATAGTCCGCAGCCCCGGAGCGCGCCTATCGGGCCGCGCCGGGTTGATCGTCTGGCACGCGGAGTTTATCCCCTTCGGGGGAGGTTACATGGCGCATCAGTTCCGTTATCTCAGCGGCCACGTTGACGACGTCGCCGACGACGACGACCGCGGGCGGCCGGATTCCCTCCTTGACCACGAGGCCTTCCACTTGTTCCAGCGTCGAATTAATTGTGCGCTGGGTCGGCAGAGTACCGTCTGCGATTACCGAAACGGGGGTATCTGGCCTACGGCCGTGCCGCAGGAGTTCGCCGGCCACCGCGCCGATCCGCTCCACGGCCATCAGCAGCACCAAGGTCCCCGAACTGCCGCCGAGCAGCTCCCAGTTAACCGTGGACCGCGCGTCACCCGGCGGAACATGGACCGAGACGACGTGAAAATCCTGCGCGACGCCCCGGTGGGTGACCGGCACCCAGGCGCTGGCGGGCACGGCCACCGCGCTGGTGACGCCGGGCACCACGGTGACAGGAACGCCCGCTCGCAGGCAGGCCAGGACTTCCTCGGCGCCCCGGCCGAAGACGAACGGGTCGCCGCCCTTAAGCCTCGCCACGAAGCGGCCCGCCCGGGCGTGGCTGATCAGCGCCGCGTTGATGTGCTCCTGGGCCATGGCCCGGCCGTAGGGGATCTTGCTCGCGTCGATGATCTCGACGTCGGCCCGCAGCTCGTCCAGCAGCGAGCGGGGCGCCAGCCGGTCGGTGAGCACCACGTCGGCCTCGGCGAGCAGCTGCCGCCCGCGCACCGTGATCAGCCCGGGATCACCGGGGCCGCCGCCGATGATCGCCACTCCGGCGCGGCGGCCGCGGCCGTGCCTGGCACTAAGCTCGCCCGACCGAAGCCCGGCGAGGATTGCGTCCCTGATCGCGGCGCTGTGCCGCGGGTCACCGCTGAGGACCCCGATCCGGACGTCGCCGGCCTGGCCCGAGGCGGGCGTCCAGGCGCCCGACGCCCCGGCGTCGTCGGCCCGCACGCACCAGGTCTGCTGCGCGACGGCCGCCGCGGCGACGGTCGCGTTCACCTCGGGCCGGTCCGTGCACGCGCAGATCAGCCAGGCGCCGGCGCAGTCGCCTGGCTGATACCCCCTGGCCTCCCAGCGGATCCGGCCGGCCGCGGCCAGATCCTCCAGGGACGGGGTCACGGCCGGAGACAACAGGAGGATCTCCGCGCCCGCGTTGAGCAGGGCCGGGATCCGGCGGGCGGCCACCGCTCCCCCGCCCACGACGACGACGCGACGGCCCTGGAGGCGGAGCCCAAGCAAGTACGGATCCATGCTTCCTTCGTATGACTTAAGTCTTGTCGGCTACGCCGGCGGAGTCGAAGGTGGCGACGTCGCGCAGGGCGCGGGCCGCGCTCTGCACCAGGGGAAGGGCCAGCACCGCGCCGGTGCCTTCGCCGAGCCGCAGCCCGAGGTCGACCAGCGGGCGCAAGCCCAGGTAGCTAAGCGTAACCGCATGTCCGGGCTCGGCGCTGCGGTGGCCCGCGACGCAGGCGGCGATCGCGTCCGGGGCCAGCGCGACGGCGGCCAGGGCGGCGGCCCCCGCGATCACCCCGTCCAGGATCACCGGCACGCGCAGGGCGGCGGCGCCGAGGATGAACCCGGCCAGCGCGGCGTGCTCGAAGCCGCCGAAGGCCGCGAGGACCCCCACCGGGTCGGCGGGGTCGGGCCGGTGCCGGGCCAGGCCGCGGCAGACGACCTCGATCTTCCGTGCGTACATGGCCGCGTCGATGCCGGTGCCGCGGCCCGTCGCCTCGGCCGGGTCGGCCCCGGTGAAGGCGCAGATCAGCGCGGCGGACGCGGTGGTGTTGGCGATGCCCATGTCGCCGGTGACCAGGCACCGGTTGCCCGCGGCGACCAGGTCACGGGCGATCTCGATGCCGGCCGTCAGCGCCGCCACCGCCTGGTCGCGGGTCATCGCGGGTCCTTCTGTGAAGTCCGCGGTGCCCATCGCGATCTTGCGGGGCAGCAGCCCAGGGACCGGTTCCAGCTCGGCGGCTACGCCGATATCGACCACCGTCACCTCGGCGCCGACCTGAGCCGCGAACGTGTTGACCACGGCCCCGCCGGCCAGGAAGTTCGCCACCATCTGGGCGGTCACCTCCTGCGGCCAGGGGGTGACCCCCTGCGCGTGCACGCCGTGATCGGCCGCGAACACCGCGACGCAGGCGGGCTCGGGCAACGGCGGCGGGCAACGACCCGCCAGGCCCGCCAGCTGGACCGAGACCTCCTCGAGCACGCCGAGCGAACCACGGGGCTTGGTCATCCGGTCCTGGCGCTCGCGCGCGGCGGTCATCGCGTCGGCGTCCAGCGGGGCGATCGCGGCGATCACTTCGGCCAGCGGGTCCACCGCTTCCTCCCCGGGCAGTCCGCGGTGACCGTACTCCTCGGCGTGCACCGCCCAGGACAGCGGCCGGCGACGCGCCCAGCCGGCCGTCGCGAGTTCTGGTTCGGACGCGAACTGGCGCACGTAACCGACGCACAGGTAGGCGATGACCTCCAGGTGCGCGGGCAGGCCGAGCTCGGCCGCCAGTTCGCGCTCGTCGAAAAAGCTCACCCAGCCAACCCCGAGGCCCTCGGCCCGGGCCGCCAGCCACAGGTTCGCCACCGCGAGCACGCTGGAGAAATCCGCGGTCCGCGGCTGGGTGTGCCGCCCCAGCGTGTGCCGGCCGCCACGGGTCCGGTCGCAGCTGACCACGATGTTGACCGGCGTATCGGTGATCGACTCGATCTTCAGCGAATCGAACGAGCGGGCCCGCGCGCCCGGCAGCCCGGCCGCGAACTCGTCCCGGTGGCGGCGCGCCAGGGCCGCGATCCGTTCCCGCCGGGCCAGGTCGGTGATCACGATGAAGTCCCACGGCTGGGAGAAACCCACGGACGGCGCCTGATGCGCCGCCGTGAGCACCCGGCCGAGCACGTCGGCGGGCACCGGGTCGGGCCGGAAGCCCTGCCGGACGTCCCGGCGCTCGGCGATCACCCGGTACACCGCGTCCCGCTGCCCGGCCGGGTAACCCGGATCCCGGTCAGTCATGGGCGTGGGCGTGGGCGTGGTCGTGGGGGTGGTCGTGGGGATGCTGCGGCTCGCCGACGCGGTGCTCGAACCCCGGCATCGCGATCCGGTAGACGCACATATCGCAGTTCATCCGGATGTCTCCTGACAGCGCCTCGTGGTAGCGCTCGTAGACCAGGCCGGCCATCTCATCGCAGTCACCGAGCACGTCGGTGCACCTTATGTCGAGTTCGGGGTGCGCGGCGGCGAACGCTTCTGCTTGGCTGACCACCCGGTCGGGCAGCACGCCGGGGAACAGGAAATACCTGGCCACCACGATCTGCCGCGCGCCGAGCAGGCGGCACCGATCCAGTCCCTCGGTCACGCTGGGCCGGGTCAGCGAGACGAAGGCGGTCTCCGCGAGCGGGTAGGCCCGGCCCTCCCACAGCAGCCGCGCGGTCTTGACCACGTCCGCGTTGGCGTCCGGATCGGAGGTGCCGCGGCCCACCACCAGGACCGCAGGGGCCGGGGAGGAGGGAGCCACCTCGCTGATCCGGGCGGCGAGCAGGTCCAGGAGCACGGGATGCGGGCCGAGCGGGCGGGCGTAGGTCCAGCTGAGGCCGGGATGCCGGGTACGCTCACGGGCCAGGGCGGCGGGAATGTCTCCCTTGGCGTGCCCGGCCGCGGACAGCATCAGCGGCACGGCGACCATGTTGGCGGGGGTATGGCCAGCCAGGGCGGTG
>OBLT010000619.1_pt1 | contig 22791 bp, 21 predicted proteins | sample 1518721 | NCBI WGS metagenome assembly OBLT01 (sample SAMEA3539307, study PRJEB22396) | soil metagenome | biome: tundra; feature: field; material: soil | place: USA | collected 2010-05 | depth 0.15 m | reverse complement strand
TTCCTCACGACGGTGAGGTCGAGGGGACGGAGACGGTTTCGTTCTCCTTTGACGGCACTGCCTACGAGATCGACGTGTGCTCGCCGCACGCGAAGGAACTTCGTGAGAAGTTCGGGCCGTATACCGATCATGCACGCAGGGCCAGCGGCACTGGCCGTCGCCGTCGCGCTAGGACCGGCCCAGGCCGGGAGCGAAGCTCGGAAATCAGAGCATGGGCGAAGCAGCGTGGTTACAAGGTGAGCGAGCGAGGCCGCATTCCGGCCACGATCATCCAGGAGTATGACGCCGCTCACTAGTCTCACAGCGCAGGGCCCGCAGGCGGCTCGCGACGTACCGGCTATTCTGGTAGTGCTGACCGGTCTCGCGCGACGTGTGCGGGCCCTGTGGCATGTGGTAGGGCCTTCAGGGGGTCGCTAGCGTGCGTGTCCGGCGCCTTCGTTTGAGCGGTAGGCCGGCGCTCGTTGAGCGGTACGCCGGCGTTCGCTTGCGGCGTACTAGGGAACACCTTCCCCCTTGGCCGGAGTTGGATGGGATGAACGCCCTCCTGCCGGGGAACGTTTTATGCATGTGCGGCATATCACGCGGCGCATCGTCCGGCATGCGGGCTAACATGCGGAAGGGACGGGTCCCGGACATCCAGGCCTCTGGGTCCCCCCAACCGCTCTGTGAGGAGCGACGAGATGTTCGAAAGGTTTACCGACCGGGCGCGGAGGGTCGTGGTCCTGGCTCAAGAAGAAGCCAGGATGCTCAACCACAACTACATCGGCACGGAACACATCCTGCTTGGCCTCATCCACGAGGGCGAGGGTGTCGCGGCCAAGGCCCTGGAATCGCTGGGGATCAGCCTGGAGGCCGTACGGCAGCAGGTTGAGGAGATCATCGGCCAGGGGCAGCAAGCGCCTTCCGGGCATATCCCGTTCACTCCGCGCGCCAAGAAGGTGCTGGAGCTCTCCCTGCGGGAGGCCCTCCAGCTCGGGCACAACTACATCGGCACCGAGCACATCCTGCTCGGCCTCATCCGCGAGGGTGAGGGCGTGGCCGCTCAGGTGCTCGTCAAGCTGGGCGCGGACCTGAACCGGGTGCGCCAGCAGGTCATCCAGCTTCTGCACGGCTACCAGGGCAAAGAGCCTGCGGCAGCGGGTACGCCGTCCGAGTCCGCGCCGTCCACCTCACTGGTGCTGGACCAGTTCGGCCGGAACCTCACCGCTGGCGCGCGTGAGGGCAAGCTCGATCCGGTGATCGGCCGGGAGAAAGAGATCGAGCGGGTCATGCAGGTGCTCTCCCGGCGGACCAAGAACAACCCGGTGCTCGTCGGCGAGCCAGGGGTGGGCAAGACCGCCGTGGTCGAAGGGCTGGCGCAGAAGATCGTCAAGGGCGAGGTGCCTGAGACGCTGAAGGACAAGCAGCTTTACACGCTGGACCTCGGCGCCCTGGTGGCTGGGTCGCGCTACCGCGGTGACTTCGAGGAGCGGCTGAAGAAGGTCCTCAAGGAGATCAGGACCCGGGGCGACATCATCCTGTTCATCGACGAGCTGCACACCCTGGTGGGCGCGGGCGCGGCCGAAGGAGCGATTGACGCCGCGTCGATCCTGAAGCCGATGCTCGCCCGCGGCGAGCTGCAGACCATCGGTGCGACCACGCTGGATGAGTACCGCAAGCACCTGGAGAAGGACGCGGCGCTTGAGCGCAGGTTCCAGCCGATCCAGGTGGCCGAGCCGACCATCTCGCACACCATCGAGATCCTCAAGGGCCTGCGTGGCCGCTATGAGGCGCATCACCGGGTGTCGATCACCGATGGCGCCCTGGTCGCGGCCGCGCAGATGGCGGACCGCTATGTCAGTGACAGGTTCCTGCCGGACAAGGCGATCGACCTGATCGATGAGGCCGGGTCACGGATGCGCATCCGCCGGATGACCGCCCCGCCGGACCTGCGCGAGTATGACGAGAAAATCGCCGGCGTGCGGAGGGAAAAGGAGTCGGCGATCGACTCCCAGGACTTCGAGAAGGCAGCCGCGCTGCGGGACAACGAGAAGCAGCTGATCGCGAAGAAGGATGCCAGGGAGAAGGAGTGGAAGGCCGGCGACATGGATGTTGTCGCCGAGGTGAATGAGGAACTCATCGCCGAGGTCCTCGCCACCGCGACCGGCATCCCGGTGTTCAAGCTGACCGAGGAGGAGTCGCAGCGGCTTCTTCGCATGGAGGACGAGCTTCATAGGCGCGTCATCGGGCAGAACGATGCGATCAGGGCACTATCGCAGGCCATCAGGCGGACACGTGCCGGGTTGAAGGACCCGAAGCGCCCAGGTGGGTCATTCATCTTCGCCGGGCCGTCCGGGGTCGGTAAGACCGAGCTTTCAAAGACGCTCGCCGAATTCCTTTTCGGTGACGAGGACTCGCTGATCCAGCTCGACATGAGCGAGTACATGGAGAAGCACACGGTGTCGCGGCTGTTCGGCTCACCGCCCGGGTATGTCGGCTATGAGGAGGGCGGCCAGCTCACCGAGAAGGTGCGCCGCAAGCCGTTCTCCGTGGTCCTGTTCGACGAGATCGAGAAGGCCCACCCGGATATCTTCAACTCCTTGCTGCAGATCCTTGAGGACGGCCGGCTGACCGACGCTCAGGGTCGGCTGGTGGACTTCAAGAACACCGTCATTATCATGACGACCAACCTCGGCACCCGGGATATCTCGAAGGGCGTGTCCGTTGGTTTTGCCAGGAACTCTGAGTCCCGCGGCTCCTACGACCGGATGAAGTCCAGGGTTCAGGAGGAACTGAAGCAGCATTTCAGGCCCGAGTTCCTGAACCGCGTGGATGACACGATCGTCTTCCATCAGCTCACTCAGGAGGAGATCGTCACGATCGTCGACCTGATGATCGCCAAGGTGGACGAGCGGCTGAAGGACCGCGACATGGGCCTGGAGCTGCTGCCTGCGGCCAAGACGCTGCTCTCTGTGCGTGGCTACGATCCGGTGCTTGGCGCGAGGCCACTGCGGCGCACCATTCAGCGGTCGATCGAGGACAGCCTGTCCGAGAAGATCCTGTTCGGTGAGCTGAAGGCGGGCCAGATCGTCATCGTGGACGTGAAGGGCACCGGTGAGGACGCGCAGTTCACGTTCAAGGGCGTGGCCAAGCCGGACGCAGTGCCCGACGCGCCGCCGGTAGAAGTCGAGAGCAGTGCCGCGGCCGAGGGCAGGGTGGCTGGCCCGCAGCCGGACTGATCCCCCGGGTCACCGGGGAACGGTTAAGGCTTAAGAGCCTGGCCGGGGCGGATCGCCCCGGCCAGGCTCTCTGCTGTCGGGGCGCCGTCCCCGGGCAGCGCGAACCGGCCGTCTGGCAGCGGATCGACGAGTCCGTCCGTGACCAGGCTGTCGAGTGCCCTAGCGCGCTGCTGTGGGTCCGGCCAGACGGCGTCCAGCCGGGGCGCGGCCACGGGGCCCGCCGCCTCGCGAAGGACCGCGAGCAGCCGGCCCCGGCACTGCCGGTCGGTGCCGTCATAAGCCTGGCTTGGGCGCCGGCCGTCACTGGCGGCTGGGCTTCCGGCCAGCCGCCAGGCACAGGACCCGGCCACTGGGCACCCGGCACAGCCCGGCCGCGCGGCGGTGCACACCAGTGCGCCCAGTTCCATGACCGCCACCGACCATCGTGCCGCCTGTCCGGGATGCGCCGGGAGCAGCGACTCGGCCAGCCGCACCTCGGCTGCCGATGGGCTCGCGGCCGGTCGTTCCTGGCCGTTGACCAGGCGCGCGAGCACCCGGCGCACGTTGGTGTCCAGGACCGCTTGCCGTTGCCCGAACGCGAAGCTCGCTACCGCGGCGGCCGTGTAGGAGCCGATCCCGGGCAGTGCCAGCAGCGCGTCCACCGACGCGGGAACCTCGCCGCCGTGGCGTTGCGTCAGGATCCGTGATGTCTCGTGCAAGCGGAGCGCGCGCCGCGGGTATCCCAGGCGCCCCCACGCCCGCACGGCGTCCCCCGCCGACGCGGCCGCCAGCGATGCCGGCGTGGGCCATCTGGCGAGCCATGCCTCGTACACCGGCAGCACCCTGGCGACAGGCGTCTGCTGCAGCATGACCTCACTGACCAGGACGGCCCAGGCGGTCGCATCTGGGCGGCGCCACGGCAGGTCCCGTTGATGAGAGGCGTACCAGCGCAGGATCTGGGCCACATTCCCGCTTGCCATGATGCCTTGATCCTCGCACGGCACCGGTGCCGCCGCGAGGTGGAAGGCGGGAGGAAGAGAGGTCGGAAGAGAGACGGGAAGCGAGATGGGAAGACGAGTTACGGATCGTAGTCAAAAGCCCTGCCCGTAGGGCGTTCAGGGTGTGTCTGTCCGTGAAGATACCGTCCTTGAACTGCGAAAATGTAATGTGGTTGCCGGCGGGTCGCCGAGCACTCTACGTAACAATCTTGCATACTCGTGGCATGGGCCCGAACGCGCCTCGCGACCAGCAACGCGCGCCTCAGCCGGACATCTTCTGGCGGCGCCGGCTTATCGCGCTCGCGCTTGGCATCGCGATTATCGGGCTCCTGGCATGGGCCGTGAACGGGGTTGTCGGCGGCAGCAACGCGACTAGTTCGGCCGCGGACGTCGGCCACCCGAAGACCGCCCCAGTGCCCCAGGCCAGCACTCCAGTGACGCCCACAGTGGCCCCATCCGGTGTCGGCGCCTTCGCCCAGGCCTCGGCTACGAACTCGCCAGGGCCGAGCCATTCGCCGACACCGACACCTTCGCCGACCCGCAAGACGGTGACGACCGCACATGCGGGCGACGGCTGCGTCGCAAGGGACGTTGTCATCACCCTGACCGCTGCTTCGTATAGCTACGGCTCGGGTGTCCTGCCGAATTTTGACGCGACGGTCGTCTCTACGTCCGCGCACACGTGCGCCTTCGACATCGGAGCCAAGGAGGGCGTACGGCTGGTGATCAAATCGGGTCCGGCCAGGGTCTGGGCCTCGTCCGACTGCCCGGGCGGCGCCGGTACCCGGATCACCCACCTGGCCAGGGGCGTGCCCACGATGCTGCACATCTCATGGGACAGGAAGACGTCTGTGCCCGGCTGCCAGCCGGCCGCCTCCGTGGCGCGTCCGGGCACCTATACGGCCACCGTCTACAGCGGCTTGATGAGTAGCAACACCGTGGTCTTCGTGCTCCGCGGGGCGGGCGTCGCGGTGCCCTGATCAGCGGTGCCCTGATCAGCTGGTCAGACGTACCGTTCCAAGATTGACACCTCAGCCAGCCTGGACAGGCCCTCCCGCGCGCCGCGGGCGTGCGCTTCGCCCACGCCCTCCACTCGCTGAAGCTCATCGACGCTCGCAGCAAGAAGTTTCTGCAGTCCGCCGAAATGCCCGACTAGCCGTTCCACCGCATGCCTCGGTAGCCTCGGCACTTTAGCCAGCAGGCGGTACCCGTGAGGGCTGACCGGATGGTCCAGCATTCCTGATCCGCCGAACCCGAGGACGTGCGCCACCGTCGCCACGTCCAGCAGCTCTTCCGGGGACAAACCGGCCAGCTCATTGAGCACTTCGGCGGTCCGGCTGGCCAGCTGCTCGCCAGCCTCGGGCTGGTAATCCTGGACGATGAGCTGCCGCTCGAAGTCGCTGCCCGCGACCAGCTCGTCGAGCTGCAACGCGAGCAGCCTGCCGTCGGTGCCCAGCTCCACCATGTAGCCCTCGATCTCCCGCGCGATGCGCCGGACCATCTCCAGGCGCTGGGCCACGGCGGTGACATCGCGGACGGTGGCGAGATCCTCGATCTCGAGCGCGGTTAGCGCACCGGAGACTTCGTCCAAGCGGAGCTTGTACCGTTCGAGAGTCGCCAGCGCCTGGTTGGCGCGGGACAAGATCGCGGCCGGCTCCTCCAGCACATAGCGGGTGCCGTCAAGGTACAGAGCGATGATCCGCATGGACTTGCTGACGGCGATGACTGGGTAACCGGTCTGCCTCGCGACACGTTCCGCGGTCCGGTGCCGGGTGCCGGCTTCGTCAGTGGGCAGGGCCGGGTCGGGCACCAAGTGTACGGCGGCCCGGATGATGTAATCGGCCGTCGCGTCCACCACGATCGCGCCGTCCATCTTGGCCAGCTCACGGAGCCTGGTCGCAGAGAAACCGACCTTGAGCTCGAAGCCGCCGGTGCACACTTCATCGACCACGTGCCCGTCACCGAGCACGATCAGGGCGCCGGTGTTGCCCCGCAGTATCCGCTCAAGGCCGTCCCGCAACGGGGTGCCTGGAGCGAGTGCTGCAAGGGCGGCCCAACGGCGCTCATCTGTGCCTCTGATGATTGGGCCCTTGCCTGGCGACACCGAACCCCCGGGAGATTGCTGGTCACGGTCAGTCTATCCGCGCCGGACGCTCCGTGCTGGCCGCTCGGCCAGCTGCCCCGCCCGCTCCGGCTCACTGAGCGCCGTCAGCCACCGAATGCCAGCGCGATGGCCTCCCGTACGGTTTCCACCTCCATGACGTCGATGAGCGCTGGCTGCCCGTCTCCGTGTCCGGCGCGCTCCTGACCGGTGCTGCGCGGCCCAGCGCTGTGCGGCCCGGTGCTGTACGGTTCCGTCCCGCGTGGCCCAGCGCTGCGCGGCGCGGTGCTGCCTGGCCCGGTGCTGCGTGGGCCGGTGCTGCGCGGCAGCCCGTCGGAGCCAGCGGGCACAATTGCCCGGCGGAAGCCCATCCGCTCGGCCTCCGCCAGCCTTCGCTGGACCCCGCTGACCCGCCGTACCTCGCCGGCCAGGCCCACCTCCCCGACTGCCACCAGGCCGCCCGGCACGCTGAGGTTGGCTATCGCGCTCGCCAGGGCCAGCGCCACGGCGAGGTCAACGGACGGCTCGGTCAGCCGCACGCCGCCGACGGTCGCGGCGTACACGTCCTGTTTGCCGATCTTGAGGTCGGCGCGCCGCTGCAGCACCGCCAGGACCATGCCAACCCTCGACGCGTCCAAGCCGGAGGTGACACGGCGCGGGATGTCCAATGCCGACCCGGCCACCAGGGTCTGCACCTCGGCCAGGAGCGGCCTACGGCCCTCCAGGGTAACGGTCACGCATGTCCCTGGCACCGGGTCGCGCCGCTGCGACACGAACAGCCCACTGGGATCCGGCAAGCCAATCAGGCCGGACTCGCCGAGGTCGAAGCAGCCGATCTCGTCTGTCGGGCCGTAGCGGTTCTTGAGCGCCCGCACCATGCGAAGCTGCGCGTGCCGGTCACCCTCGAAGTGCAGGACCACGTCCACCAGGTGTTCGAGGGCGCGGGGCCCGGCGATCGACCCGTCCTTGGTGACGTGGCCGACCAGCACCGTGGTGACTTCCTGCTGCTTCGCCACCGCCATGAGGGCCGCCGTGACCTCCCGGATCTGGGTGACCCCGCCCGGGGTGCCGTCCACCCCGTCCGCTGTGATCGTCTGCACCGAGTCGATGATCAGCAAGTCCGGCTTGACCGCCGCCACATGGGCGAGTACCGCGGACAGTTCGGTCTCGGCGGCGAGGAAGAGGTTCTTGCCTAGCGCGCCAACCCGGTCCGCGCGCAGCCTCACCTGGGCCGCCGACTCCTCGCCGGTTACGTACAGAACCGGTCCGGCCGCCGAGGCCAGCGCTCCCGCCTCCAGGATCAGCGTCGACTTGCCCACCCCCGGCTCACCGGCAAGCAGCACAACCGCGCCGGGCACCAGGCCGCCGCCCAGCACCCGGTCAAGTTCGTCGAGCCCGGTGGGACGGGCGCTCGCGGCGCTGGCGTCCACTTCCCCGATGCGGAGAGCGGGGCGGGCGGGCGCAGCGGCCAACACCGGCCCGCTCGCGGCCAGCCGGGACCGGGCCGACGCCGGGATCGTGGTTTCCTCGACCGTGCCCCAGGCTTGGCACTCGCCGCATCGCCCGGACCACTTGGTCGTGCGCCAGCCGCATTCGCCGCACCGGTACGCCGCGCTCGCGGATGACTTCGCCATGGCAGGCACCGTACCGGCCCGGTCTGACACTCCGGGCGGGACACACCACGGGCCGTGCGGTGAACGCTGTGGCTGGCCGCGGCGCATAAGCTGGTCATGAGGCCCGAGACTATTCCGTGTGCCTGGAAGGAGCCACGTTGAGCAATGTCGCCGTGACGCCCAGATGTCAGGTGGCGCTCTCCACCGCATCGGTCTTCCCGGATAGGGCGCCCGATGCGTTCGAAGCGGCGGCCCGCCTCGGCTACGACGGCGTCGAGGTAATGGTCTCCGCCGACGCGGTCAGCCAGGACGTGGACGTGCTCCGCAGGCTCGTCGACTACCACGGCATTCCCGTCCTGGCTATCCACGCTCCCAACTTGCTGGTGACTCAGCGGGTCTGGGGCCGCGAGCCATGGGGCAAGCTGGTCAAGGCCAAGCAGGTCGCCGAGGAGCTTGGCGCGCGGGTGATCGTCGTGCATCCGCCGTTCCGCTGGCAGCGGGAGTACGCCAAGGATTTCATGGCCGGGCTGGCGCGGATGGAGGAAGAAGCCGACGTCGTCTTCGCCGTGGAGAACATGTTCCCGCTGCGGGCGGGCGGCGCGGAGGTCGCGCCGTATGCCCCGGGCTGGAACCCGGTCCCCGAGGACTACCCGCACGTCACCCTGGATCTCTCGCACACCGCGGTGTCCGGGTCTGACGCGCTGGAAATGGCCGACGAGCTGGGCGGCAGGCTCGCGCATGTGCACCTCGCCGATGGAACGGGCGTTCCGAACCGGGACGAGCATCTGGTCCCTGGGCGCGGCACCCAGCCGTGCGCGGCGCTGCTCACGAGGCTGGCATCGGAGGGGTACACGCGAACGGTCGTGCTTGAGGTGAATACGCGCCGCGCCGCGACCAGGGAGGAGCGGCAGGCGGACCTGGCCGAGTCGCTCGAGTTCGCTCGGAAACACCTCGGCCAGCCGGACCCACCCCGGGCGGGCGCGGCCCAGGGTTCCGCCTCATCAGGCCGGCGCTAGCCCGCCCTGGCCGGTGGCCGGCGCCAGCCCGCCATGGCCCGTGTGCTGGACGACGGCCGGCTGAGCGGGCATCCTTCCCCTCATGACTTCGAGCAGTCCGGCAGAACCGCTGCCCGCCGTCGTGACCGGCCAGGCAGCGACGCTCATCACGGTCGCTCCTACCGGGGCCGAGTCCGACAAGGCGGCGGTCCCGGCGCTGCCCGTCACTCTCGGCGAACTGGTCGGCGCCGCGAAGCAGTGCCGGGCGGCCGGAGCTGCGGTGATCCACGTGCACATCAGGGACGATCAGGCACGCCCGACGCTGGACCTGGCCCGGCTGAAGGACACGGTGCTGGCGCTGCGCGAGAGCACCGACCTGATCGTGCAACTCTCGACCGGGGGAGCGGTCACTGACAGCCTCGAAGACCGGCTGGCCGTGCTGGACGCGGCGCCCGACGCCTGCTCGCTCACCTGCGGGACCGTGAATTTCGGTGATGAAGTGTTCGCGAACCCGTGGCCGTTCATCCGTGACCTGTACGCCCGGACCCAGGAACTCGGTGTGGTGCCCGAGTTCGAGATCTTCGATCTGGGCCACGCGGCAACGCTGCACAGGCTGCTGGCCGACCTCGGCGCCCCGCATGGCGGTCATGTGCACTGTGACCTGGTGATGGGGGTGCCCGGAGGGATGCCAGGCGACGCGGCGACACTGACTGCGGCGGTGGCGGCGCTGCCCGAGGGGGCCACCTGGTCCGCCACCGGGGTGGGCCGGGCCACCCTCCCGGTGCTGCTCGCCGCGCTTGCCGCCGGGGGCCACCTGCGCGTTGGTATGGAGGACACGACCTCGTTCGCGCGAGGCCGGCCGGTCACCGGCAATGCGGAGCTTGTGGAACGCGCCGCCGCACTGGCCTGTCTGGCCCAGCGGCCGCCGATGCGGCCCGATGAGGCTCGCGTCATGCTCGGGGTGAACGGCCGTCGCTGAGAGCCCGATCCTGGCCGAGGTAGTCCGGTCCGGCTTCACCGAGTCCAGGCACCGTGGTGCCGTGGTCGTGCTGGGTGCCGACGGCCAGGTGCTGCATCGGGCCGGTGAGGTGGCTGAGCCGCTGTTCCCCCGATCGTCGAACAAGCCGATGCAGGCTGCCGGGATGGTCCGCTGTGGCCTGGACGCCGACGGCAAGCTGCTCGCGCTGGCGGCCGCCAGCCATTCCGGTGAGGACTTCCACATCGCCGGGGTACACGAGATCCTGGCCCGGGCCGGCCTCGGCACTGGTGCGCTGCGATGCCCGCCCGCGCTGCCTATGGACGAAGGCGCGCAACAGGCGCTGCTGCGGCTCGGCGGTGCCGCCGAGCGCGCGTACATGAACTGCTCAGGCAAGCACGCGGCCATGCTCGCCACCTGCGTCCTGGCTGGCTGGCCGACGAGCAGCTACCTCGATCCCGATCACCCGCTGCAGGTGGGAATCCGCGCCGCGGTGGAGGATCTGGCCGGTGAGCGGGTGGCCGCGGTCGGCGTGGACGGCTGTGGCGCCCCGCTCTTCGCGCTGTCCCTGATCGGCGTGGCCCGCGCGTTTCGCGCCATGACCCAGGCCGAACCTGGATCGGCGCAGCGCAAGGTCGCCGATGTGATGCGGGCTTACCCCGACTGGACATCGGGCAGCACACGGCCGGAACGCGCGCTGATGGCGGCCGTCCCTGGACTGCTGCTGAAGTCCGGCGCCGAAGGGGTCGAGGGGTTCGCGCTGGCCGACGGCCGCGCCGTGGCCTTCAAGATCGAGGATGGTGCCGCCCGCGCCAGGCCACCACTCACCGTGGCGCTGCTGCGCACCCTGGGCATGGCCGGCGAGGCCGGCGTAGACAGTGCCGCGCTGGAGCGGATCGCGGCCGTTCCTGTCGTCGGCGGGGACAGGGTGGTGGGTGAGGTGCGGGTAAGGATTCCGTTCTGACGCCCGGGTCCCGGGTGCTAGCCAGGGCGTTTGCAATTGCAAGCGGAGTTTGATTCACTGTCGGCGTGAGCCCTATGAACGTGAGTTCGATCGGCGAGTACATCCGCGAGCAACGTGAGCAGGCGAAGATTTCGCTTCGCCAGTTGGCGGCCGCAGCGGGTGTCTCCAACCCGTACCTCAGCCAGATCGAACGGGGCTTGCGCAGACCGAGCGCCGAGATATTGCAGCAGATCGCCAAGGGCCTGCGGATCTCCGCCGAGGCGCTCTACGTGCAGGCCGGAATCCTGGAGGAACGGCCGCCGGACTCAGGGGTCCGGGTAGCCGTGCTCGCCGAAACCGGCCTCACCGAGCGGCAGAAACAGGTGCTCCTGGAGATCTTCGACTCCTTCCGCAAGGAGACGGCCGCTCGCGCGGCCGCGGCTGCTGACGAGATTGCGGGGGCGGCCGCGATTGAGGACGCCGGCATGACGGCGGAGCGACTGGTGGCCAGCGTGGGCCACGGCCGGGCGCGGGGGCTGGTCGTCGAGGACGACGACGACGATCCGCTGGCGGGCGAGGGACCGCAGGCGTCCGGCGACGACTCGTTCCCCGGGCGGGCGCGATCAACCGAAACGTGAGGCCTGCCGTTGCCGGCAGGCCGGGAGAGGGTGACGTGGCATGAATCGTGCCATCGACGTGACAACCGAAATGCGCAAACTGACCAGCAGCAAGCCGCTGCAAGCGGCGGCCGGCGCTGGTGCGCTGGCTTCTGAGGCGCTGCGCGAGCTTCCCGCGCGGATCGCCCGGTGGCGGCCGGAGGTATCCGTGACTGCACTGCCGAGCCGGGCCAGCGAGATCGCCCGGTGGCGGCCGGAGGTATCCGTGACAGCGCTGCCGAGCCGGGCCAGCGAGGTCGTGACCACCGCGCGGGCCAAGGCGGCGCGGGGCTACGACCATCTGGCTGTCCGTGGCGAGCGCGTGCTGGCCGGGAAGGGCGCGCTGGCTGGGAACCCCGCCCTGGGCCAGGGCGCTCCGGCTGGCGAGAGCACGGTGGCTGCCAAGAGCGCCGTGGTTAGCAAGAACACCTCGGCCGCCAAGAGCGCCGTGGCTGGCAAGAGCACTGCGACTGGCAAGAGCACTGCGGCCGGCAAGAGCACCGGGAACGGGAAGGCCAGGTAGGGATCGTGTTCGCGGCAGGCTTCTGGTCCGGGCGGAACGGGCGGAATCGGCACTCGTCCCCAAGTTCCGCCCGGACCGGATAGCCTGGAATCGTGTTCGCGATGTCTGGGGCTTACACCCCGCTCTACTGGTTCTTCGAGGTCCTTTCCCTCGGCGCGTTCGTCGCCGAGGTGTGGGCCTTCATTGACGCGCTGCGTCGGCCCGCGCAGGCATTTGTCTCGGCCGGCAAGCAGACCAAGCCGCTGTGGCTGATCATCCTCGGGGTGGCAGCGGTGATCGGGCTGTACTTCAGCGCCCTGGCCACTGGCATATCCGCGATCGGCATCCTGCCCATCGCGGCGTTCGTGGCCGCTGCGATCTACCTCACCGACGTCCGGCCCAAGGTCGGCGGGCCCAAGAGCGGGGGCACGAACTCCGGCCCCTACGGCCCCTGGTGAAGTAGTCCTGGCGGAAATAGCCCGCTGGCTGGCCCTCGGTGAACTGGTCTGCGATGCGATGCGCGGTGAACTAGTCCGCGATGCGGATGCGCAGCCGCCGGAAACCCTTGCCCTTGTTCTCGATCTTGACGACCTCGATCGTGCCCACCTGGCTGGTCGAGGCGACATGGGTGCCCCCGTCCGCCTGCTGATCCAGGCCCACAATGTCGATGATCCGGACGTCGGGTACATCGGGCGGGATCAGGTTGGTCGCGGTCCGGATGATGTCAGGAATGGCGAGCGCCTCATCGCGGGGTAGCACCCGCACGTCGATGCGCCGGCCGACGGCGATCTCCGCGTTGCATGCCGCCTCCACTGTCTCCTTGAAGCCGGCCGGCACCTCCGGGAGATCGAAGTCCATCCGTGCGGTCAGCGGCTCCATGTTCCCGCCGGTGACCAGCGCGCCGAAGTCCCGGAACACAACCCCGCAGAGCACGTGCAGCCCCGAATGCGTCCGCATCAGGGCGGTCCGGCGCTCGTCCTCGACCGCGCCGCGCACGGCCGTGCCCGCGGCCGGCAGCGGATCGCCCGGCTCCGGGATCAGGTAGAGGTCATCGGCCCTCCGTGCGCCCGCGATCCGGGTCTGCACTCCGCCCCAGAGCAGGACGCCGTGGTCGGGCGGCTGGCCGCCGCCTCCGGGGTAGAACGCGGACCGGTCCAGCACTATCCCGTCGGGTTCCGCGGCCAGCACCACGGCATCCCATTCACGCAGGCTCTGGTCGTCGAGTTCGAGCCGATGCGTGCGCCATTGAGTTTCACCCACGCCGGAAGCCTACTGCCGGGCCCCGGCCAGATACCGGGCAGCTCAGATCGGAAGGACTGTCAGATCGGGAGGACAAGCAGCGCTGCCGGGATGGCGACGAGCAGCACGGCGGCCACGCCAACCAGGGTGAGCGCGGGCGCCGAGAGCCCAGGGGCGGGCTCAAGCAGCCGGGCCACCCGCGCGGCCACTTCGCTGTCCTGGGCGCCTATGGCGAGAGCACCGGCCGGGGTGCTCCCGGTTCCGGCCGCCCCGACCCGGATCAGCGCGGTGACAAGCTCCCGGGCGGGGCGGTGCCTGAGCGCGTGATCATCGGCCAGCATCTCGACCAGCAGCGCGACCGCGGTATGAGCCTGGCGCGCCGCAGCGGACCGGGGGAAGGCCCGGCGCAGGGCGGTGAAGGGCAGCAGCACCAGGTCGTGTCTTTCCCGCAGGTGGGCCCGTTCGTGGGCGAGGACCGCGGCGAGTTCAGCCTGATCGAGAACGGCCAGGGCGCCCGCGCTGATCACGATCCGGGAACGCAGCCCGGGGACGCAGTAGGCGGCGGCATCCGGGTAGTCAACCACGAGTGCCCCGGGAACCTTGGGATCCCCGTGCGCCAGCAGGCTGAGCAGTGCGCGCTGCCGTCGCCGGGCGCGCAGCACCGCGGCGGACACGGCCAGCAGAACCCAGCAGAGCAGGGTCAGCAGCGCGGCCCCGGCGGCCAGGCAGAGCAGCCGCAGCGCCGCGACGAGATCCGGGGGCGCGCCGCTGGACCCCATGTCCCGGACGGCCCCGGTAGCCACCGCGAGAGCACCTCCGGCCACCCCAAATCCCCCGGGAGCCGCGCCCAGCCCGGCCAGGGCACCGACCGCGGCGAGGCCCCAGCCGAGACCGAGTGCCTGCCACAGCAGGATGGCTGCGGCCGGGGACCGGCGCGGCCAGCCCGCAGCCGCGAGCCCCGCGGCGGCGGGGACGATGCCGACCGCGACGGAGGCGAGAACGAGAACAGGGGATAGCACGGACCTTCAGCTCCTGGCGGACTTTCCGCCTGCCTCCAGGGCACGGCGAAGTACCTGTGCCTCAGTATCCGTCACCCGGCTCGCGAAACTGGCCAGGGCAGCCGACCTGTCGCCAGTTTGGTCAAGCGCGTTCAGCATGAGTTCCGTGACGTATGCTTCCCGGCTCGCCGCCGCACGGTACAGCCACGCACGGCCATCCCGCTCGCGCCGGGCGAACCCCTTCTTGGCCAGCCGGTCGAGGACCGTCATCACGGTGGTGTGGGCAAGGTCGCGATCAATCAAACGACCGCCTACCTGGCGCACGGTGAGTGGTGCCTGGCTCTCCCAGAGCACGTCCATGATCGCGCGTTCGAGATCGCCTAGTCGGTTCACTCCGTCACTCTACTAAGCCGTAGCCACTCAGGGTAAGTGTCATGGGTGCTATGTCCGCAGTGCGGCACCGCCCGTGCCAGGGTGGACGGGGCGGCATCCTGGGTGGCGGAGGCCCGCAACGCGGCTGTTCAGCGAAGAGATGCACGCGACGTTCGGGCAGGTTCTGCGATCATTGGCTGAGCCATGAATGCCAACGGGAGGACACCAGTGTCAGGAGGATCGCCCAGATTCCGCCGCGTCCTGGATCAGTTTGCTCCCTACCAGCCGGGCCGCCGGGTGAGTGGCCCGGACGGCAGGTCGGTCAAGCTGTCCTCCAACGAGTCCCCGTTCGGCCCCCTGCCGTCGGTGTCCGAGGCCATCGCAGCGGCCGTGCGTGGCGTCAACAGGTACCCCGACAACGGCGCGGCAGCCCTGACCGAGGCGATCGCGCACCGTTTCGCCGTCCCGCAGGACCACGTTGCGGTCGGCTGCGGCTCGGTCGGCGTCACCCAGCAACTGCTGGAGGCGGTCGGCGAACCAGGGGCCGAGGCGCTCTACGCATGGCGTTCGTTCGAGGCCTACCCGACGCTGGTCGATCTGTCCGCGGCAGCATCGGTCCGGGTGCCGCTGCACAACGAAACCCATGACCTCAACGAAATGGCTCTGGCCATCACGCCGCGCACGCGGGTGGTCTTCGTGTGCAACCCGAACAACCCGACCGGGACCGTGGTGCACTCAGCCGGGCTGGCGGAGTTTGTTGACCAGGTGCCCGCTGACTGCCTGGTGGTGCTGGACGAGGCCTACGCGGAGTACGTGCGCGACCCGGATGTGCCCGACGGAATGGCCTTCTACGCCGGCCGGCCGAACGTGGCGGTGCTGCGGACCTTCTCGAAGGCCTACGGCCTCGCCGGATTGCGGGTTGGCTTCATGGTGGCGCACCCCGCCGTGGCCGGGGCGGTCCGCAAGACGATGCTGCCGTTCACGGTGAACGCCATCGCGCAGGCCGCGGCGATCGCCTCGCTGGCCGCGGAAGCTGAATTGCTGGAGCGGGTCGCAGTGGTGGTCAAGGAACGGGATCGGGTCCGTGACGAACTGCTCGCCCAGGGCTGGACTGTGCCGCCGACCCAGGCCAACTTCGTCTGGCTGCGGCTTGCGGAGGACACCCAGGACTTCGCCGCGGCCTGCGAGCGGGCCGGGGTCAGCGTCCGGGCCTTCGGCGCGGAGGGTGCTCGCGTCTCGATCGGTGATCACGACGACAACGATGCGTTCCTCGAGGTGGCGCTGGCGTATCCGCGCCGTCACTAACGAAGGGCGCCGACCGGGGTCAAAGCCGGCGGCGACCGGGGTCAGGTCGCCGCGACCGGGGTCAGTCGGGCGACCGGGGTCAGGCCGCCGCGCCGGTGCCGAGGGCCTTGTCGTCCTCGGTGAAGTCCGGGTCCGCGTCCTGCGGGGGCGCCCCCGGGCTAGCAGGCATCAGCGGGCGGCGCGGCGTTCCAGCTTCTCGGTGACCAGCCGGTAGAACTGGCGCGGCCGACCTGGCTGCGGTGTCCGGCTCGGCGGCAAAGGCCACGCCAGCCCTTCCTCGACCAGGCCGTGCAGCAGCCGCCTGGCCGTCCGAGGCGTGACGCCGAGCAGGCGGCCCGCCGTCTCCGCGTCCACGCCCAGCGCCCCCCCCGCCGCCGCCAGCTTGTCCGCCAGCCGGGCCAGCGTCTCCAGGCCCCGCGGCCTGCTGGCCGCCGCCGCGGCGGCGGGGGCGGGGGGGGGACGCGGCGCGGGCACCAGCGCGTGCCCCTCCCGGTCCAGGGCAAATCCGCGGGTGCCTGGGCCCGTATGCGAGCGGGAAAGCGCCGCGTGTGCGTGCGTCTCGGCATCCTGCGCGGTCCGCCCCATGCCGACACCTACTTCCACCACGATGCCGAGCTCGGTGCGGGCGCGTTCGGTGAAGGGCGGCACCCGGAATCCGTCGGTCGCCGCGGCCAGGGACCCGCGGGTGGCAGTGACGAGAAAGCAATGGTCGCTCAGCGGGCTCACCGAGGCGTGCATCCGCTGGGCTTCCTGCACCAGGAACCGGTGCACGGTGAGCCGCAGTTCCTCCCGTGACGGCCGCGGCGCCGACCGCCGCGTCGTGTCGCGTAGCGTTGGTACCTCCACGACGGTCACCGCGAGTTGCGCCTCTTCCAGCCTGCGATGCGCGCCGAGCAGGGTCGCGGTGCGCAACGCAGACCGGATAGCGCTGCCGGTGGGCCGCACGGTGAGCACCGGAATCCCAGCCGCCGACAGCCGCTGGGCGACCGAGTCAAGGCACGTGAAGGCGACCGAGATCTCCTCCCGGCGCCAGAGCCGCTCGTGGAAGGCGGCCAGCGTGGCCGCGCTCGCGGCATCCTCACGCACATGCACGTTCCCGGTGGCCACGCCAAGCTCGGTGTACGCGTCCTCTACATCGATCCGGCTCAGGACGTCCACGCTGATCCGGCTCAGGTCATGGCCGCCGTCCCGGGTGGCGCGCAGCAGCGCGGCGTACAGGGCGCTGCCGCTGAGCGGCACGTAGGTCGCCGGCGCCCGCAGGGCGCCCGCCCGGCGGGCGTACTCGTAGGGCACCTGGCTGGCGAAAAGACAGGCGTCGACAGTTGTCCCGAGCCGGAGGACCTTGTCGGCCGCCTCCTGCTCGCTGCGGTACGCCGCGGCGACAAGCCGCCTGGCCAGCCCTGTCCCACTACCGGCCTGCCCCGGCGGCAGGCCGGTGCCGGACTGCGCCGACCCGGTGCCATGCGGTCCCGCAGCGGCCGCACCAGACAGCATGACCCGCTCGACGAGGTCGTGCGGGCCGATGACACCTATGGTGAGCTCAGCCGAGGGCTGTCGCTGGCTTGTCACCGCAGGCCACCCGGGCGACCGGCGATCCTGCCCGGCACGGGCACTAACTGGCCGCCAGCCATGCGCGGTGTCACTTCTTGAGCACTCACTGTCCGACCCTTACGCTGTGCGATTGCACGATCGTATATTCGCAACTAGCCCTCGAGGCATCAGAACGGAATCTATGTCACAAATTCGGGCGTTCACTCCGGATCCGTGCGGGATCTGGCGCTTCAGGCGGGCAGCCCGCAGGGCCAGCGGACCCGTGGAGCGTCGCGGCCGGCTGGTCAGCCGCTCGGCTCGGCGGTGATGTCGGCGCCCAGTGCGGACAGCCGCTCGGCGATGTTGGCGTGCCCCCGGTCGATCAGGTAGCCAGGGGCGACCACGGTCTCTCCCTCGGCGGAGAGCCCGGCCAGGATCAGCGCGATGCCGGTGCGCAGGTCGTGGGCCACGACCTTGGTCCCCTTGAGGGTGGACGGGCCGTGCACGATGCCCACGTTGCCGCCGTCCACTTCGACCTTCGCGCCGAGCTTGTTGAGCTCACCGACGAGCGTGTAACGGCCGTCAAAGATCGTTTCCCGGATATAACTCGTACCATCGGCCAGGGAGGCCAGCGCCATGATCGGCGACTGCAAGTCGGTGGCGAACCCGGGATACGGACTCGTGATCACGTTGATCGGCCGCAGCGTGCGCTCCCGCCGGACCTGCAGCACCGCGCCGGTGGACGAGAACTCCACGCCCATCTGCTCGAGCTTCCAGCGGACCACGCCGAAGTGCGCCAGGGAGGCGCCCACCAGGCTCAACTCGCCGCCGGTAATGGCCGCCGCCATGGCGAATACGCCCGCGTCGATCCGGTCGGACATCACCGTGTGCTCGGTCGCGGTCAGCTCAGGCACGCCGTGGACCGTGACGAACCCGGTGCCGCCCCCCCTGATGTCCGCGCCCATCTTGGTGAGGAAGGCGATGACATCCAAGACCTCGGGCTCCAGCGCCGTGTTGTCGATCACCGTGGTTCCCGGGGCCAGGGACGCCGCCATGATCAGGTTCTCGGTGCCCGTGTGGGACGGGGTATCCAGGTAGAGATGGGCGCCGCGGAGATGGCCAGCCTTGATGTGGATCCTGTCCTCGCCCTCCTCCACAGTGGCACCCAGGCGGGCGAAGCCCCGGTAGTGGAAGTCGAGGTTACGGTCGCCCAGATTGCATCCGCCGATGCCTTCGATGACGGCCTCGCCCAGCCGGTGCAGCAGGGCGGGAACGAACAGCACCGACCCGCGGAACCTGCGCGCGATCTCGGCCGGCAGCACCGGGCTGGTCAGCCGGGATGCGTCCACCACGAGGGTCCGTTCGGCCTCATGGAACTTGACCACCGCGCCGACCGCCTGGGCCAGCTCCACCGCCCTGCGCACGTCCTCGATCGGCGGCACATTCCGCAGTACCGTCCGCCCCTTGGCGGTCAGCAGGGACGCCGCGATCATCTTGAGCGCAGCGTTCTTGGCGCCCTGCACGAAGACCGTGCCCTGCAAGGGGATACCGCCTCGCACGCGGTAGCAGGTTTCGGGGCCAATGGTCATAGAGCTCAAGCTCCTGTCCCTCCGGTACGCGATGCCTGACTCGCGGCCGGGCGTCGCAGTGGGTTCGCCAGCGTCAGCCTGCCTGGCCAGCGGGAAGCCTGGTGCATACAGGTCCCAGTATTCCACCGGCTGGCGCGGGAATCGCTCGTCACCCGGGTGCGTGGCGTGCTCACCACGCACAACTGGCTGCGCGGCGTCCCGCTGGGCTGTCACAGAGGTCACTCCCATCGTCGTCCGGTGATGCGCTGATAAGCCTCGATGTAGGACTCGCGGGTCCGCTCGACCACATGGCCGGGCAGCGGAGGCGGCTCGGTGTCCCGCCGCTGCCAGCCGGCCTCCGGTGAGTCTAGCCAGTCGCGGACGATCTGCTTGTCGAACGAGCGCTGTGGCCGGCCTGGCTGCCACTGGTCAGCCGGCCAGAACCTGGACGAGTCCGGGGTCAGTACCTCGTCTGCCAGCAGGAGCCTGCCCTCGGTATCGAAACCGAGCTCAATCTTGGTGTCGGCCACAATCAGGCCCGCCGCGCCGGCGACGGCCGCGCCGCGCCGGTACACCTCCAGGGTGATGCGCTCAAGCTCGCTGGCGACGTCGGCGCCTACCGTGGCGGCGACAGCAGCAGCGGAGATGTTCTCGTCATGCTCACCCCTGGGTGCCTTGGTCGCGGGGGTGAAGACCGGCTCGGGCAACCTGGACGCCTCGACCAGCCCGGGCGGCAGCGCGACTCCGCAGACCGCGCCTGCCCGCCGGTACTCGGCCAGCGCGGACCCGGTCAGGTAGCCGCGGGCGACGCACTCCACGGGCACCATCGACAGTTTCCGGCAGGCCATGGCCCGCCCGGCGAACTCGGCCGGGATATCGGCGGTCACGAGGTGATTGGGGACAACGTCGGCGAGTTGCCCGAACCACCACAGCGAGAGCTGAGTGAGGATCTTGCCCTTGTCCGGTATCGGGGTGGCCAGCACGTGGTCGTAGGCCGAGACCCGGTCGGTGGCGACGAGCAGCAGCACTCCGTCGTCGGTCTCGTAGACCTCCCGGACCTTGCCGGAATAGAGGTGCTTCACGCCGCCCCCCGGAAGTGCCGACCGTGCCCCGGGCCTCTCCGCGAGGGCGCGGCCCGGGGGGTGGCGTGCTTCATGCCAGGCGCTCCAGCCGGTCGAACACCGGCCCGAGCCGCTCGACGTAGCGCCGGGGCCGGCAGGCCTCGTCCAGCCTGGCCTCATCGAGTGCCTGACCACGCGCGGCGGCCTCGGCGCGGAGCGTCTCGCGCAACGGCGTCCCGGTCTCCCAGGTGACCATGGCAGCGGCCTGGACCAGAGCGTAGGCGTCTTCCCGGGACATCCCGGCGGCGACAAGCTCGAGCAGGACGCTGGAGGTGTAGATCAGGCCGCCGGTGGACTGCAGGTTGGCTGCCATCCGGGCCTTGTCTACGACCAGCCCTTCAACCAGGCCGCTGGTCAGGTGCAGCAGGTAGTCGGTGGCGATGGCCGCGTCAGGCAATGCCACCCGCTCCACGCTGGAATGCGAGATGTCCCGCTCGTGCCAGAGCGCCATCCCCTCCATGACCGGCGTCACGTAGCCCCGGACCACCCGGGCCAGGCCGCAGATCCGCTCGGAGCGGATCGGGTTCTTCTTGTGCGGCATCGCCGACGAGCCCTTCTGGCCTGCGGAGAACGGCTCGGCCAGCTCCGCGACCTCGGTCCGCTGGCCGTGCCTGACCTCCAGCGCGATCGCCTCGCACGCCGTGGCCAGCAGCGCGAGCACGGACACCCACTCGGAGATGCCGTCTCGGAACACCACCTGCGTGGCCACGTCGGCCGGACGGAGCCCGAGTTCGGCCATGACCGTGGCCTCGATGGCGGGATCGATGTTGGAGTACGTGCCGACCGGGCCGGACAGCTTGCCGACCGCGACCGCGTCGCGGGCCCGGCCCAGCCGGTCCCGGCAGCGCGCCACCGCGAACGCGAAGTCCGCGACCCGGTGCCCCCAGATGTCTGGTTCGGCATGAATGCCGTGCGTCCGGCCCACCCGCAACGTGTCCCGGTGCGCGAGAGCATGCTCGCGCAGCGCCGCGACCAGCCGGGAAGCCTTGGCCAGCAGCAGGTCGCTGGCCTCGGCCAGTTGCACCGCGAGGGCGGTGTCGAGCAGGTCCGAGGAGGTCATCCCGTAGTGCACCCAGGCGGCCGCGGAACGGGGGGTGGTGTTGTCCGCCCACGCGGTAAGGAACGCGATCACGTCGTGCCCGGTGACGGCCTCCACCGTCGCGACCGCCTCGGGAGTGGGCGGAACCGCCGCGCGCACCGCCGGAACGGAGTCTTCAGGAACTGTCCCGGCCTTGGCGTGCGCCTCGAGGACGAGGGTCTCCACCTGGCACCACAGCTCGTACTTGTGGGCCTCGCCCCAGACCCGGCCCATCTCAGGCAGCGTGTAGCGGTCAATCACATGCTCTATCCTCCCGCACCGGCGTGGTCCGGCGCGTCCCGGTGCCGCTCCGCCGCCAGCATCGCCACCAGGGCCGCCAGGAGCACGGCCAGTTGCGCCTCGATCGCGACCGTCGCCCCGAGCGCCGTGGTCGCCAGGGCGAACACGGCCGTGGCGAAGCGAGGCCATCCCGGCCCGATACGCAGTGCCCGGCGGAACATCGCGTTCCCGGCCAGGAACAGCGCCGTGCCCCCGCCGAGCGCGAGCGCCTGGTCCGTCGGGTGTGGCTGCGCCGCGTTGCCAATAGTCAGCCGCACCCCGGCGGCCAGCGCCACGATCCCGAGCAGCATCGGGATGTGCGCGAAGAAGTACGCCGACAGGGCAAGCGCAGGCCGCCGCTCCCGGCTCGCGGCGGTCATGGCTCGCTCGGCACGGTCGTCCTCGCCGCTGCCGAAGTACGTCCACCACAGGCCGGCGGACAGCGCCAGGCCGAGCAGTGCGACGGTCACCACCGCAGCGCTCAGGGTGCGCCGGCTGGCGCCGATGCCGACGGCGGCGACGGACTCGCCCAGCGCCACGATGATGAGCGCCCCGTGCCGCTCCACGAAGTGCGCGGGCTGGATCTCGAACCGGCCGGCCACCCGCACGATCAGCGGCGAAAGGACCTGGATGGCGAGCGCCGCCGCCCACAGCACGTAGGCCGTGGGACCGCCGAGGACGCCCGCGAGGATGACGCACCCGGCCGAGGCGAGGTTGAACGGCGCGACCCGGGCGATGTTCTGGTTGACCCGGTAGTACAAGGTCGCGTGGACCAGCACGACGACCAGGTAGCCGAGCCCCAGCGCGAGCCCGGCGCGGCTGAACCCGCCGTGGCTGAAACCACGCGGGAGGGCCAGCCCGACGACAAGGAACCCGGCCATGCCGACCAGGAGCAGGAGCCGCTCCGCGGTCCGGTCCGGGGTGCGCATGTTGGTCAGCCACGCATATCCCCCGTACATCCACCACAGCACGCCGAACACGAGCAGCACCTGCGCGATCCCGGCCAGCGAGAGGCGGTCCGCCAGCAGCGCGGTGAGCTGGGTCAGGGTGAACGCGAAGACCAGGTCGAAGAACAACTCCAGGGTGCTGACCCGCAGTGGCGCGCTGCCCTCACCGGGGACGGCCTCGGCCGGGTGCGGCCCGGCGCGGTGCGGCTGGCTGGGAGCTGCCTCGGTGGGAGCTGCCTCGGCGGGATCTGTCTGGCGCGGATCCGGCGGGGATGAGGAAGGCACCGGCTTAGACCACGGGCCTAGATCGCCGCGGCCGCTGCTTCCGCGGCGATGTCGCCGCGGTACCAGCCACCCCGCATCTCGATCTGGG
>OBLT010000618.1_pt1 | contig 22825 bp, 18 predicted proteins | sample 1518721 | NCBI WGS metagenome assembly OBLT01 (sample SAMEA3539307, study PRJEB22396) | soil metagenome | biome: tundra; feature: field; material: soil | place: USA | collected 2010-05 | depth 0.15 m | reverse complement strand
ACGATTATGCATGACACGAGAGCCGAGATCAACTGAGGACTTTTAAATAATCTTCAAGGTATCGTTTGTACTGAGGTACCGCACCAGGCTTGGTCTGAATGATTCGCCCTGCGGCAGTGAGTTCCTGCATCCTTTGTTTGCTATATCGCCAATATCGGGTTACCCCCATTACCTCATATTGAGGGTTTCCTTTTGCCGCGCCCCCCGGACCAGTGAGGTTGTCGAGCCGATATCTGCGTCCCGTCTCGGATTCAACATAGGAATAGTGAGATGCGAGATATTTTTCGTCGTGATTTTCACCATGGGGTTGGTTCCACAAATATTGGTCGGAGGCAGTGTAGAGCAAAATACAATCGTGAATACGACCGAGATGACGTGCGCCTTGGCCAACGTCACTATGGGCACTCGTCCGCTTCCAAATGATCTCCGCACGGAAGTTCGCTATCCCGAAGACCTCATCCAAGCAAGAACGTACGAGGTGACTCACGTTTGGTCCAATATGAACGTATATGCTTCCCTGTTCACTTAGCAGGTCACGCAACACGGTCATCGTGTCATAGATCCACCGCACGTATCGGTCCAGAGATGTAACCCCTCGACGACGATCCTCCGGACTCACGCCCCAAGTATCCCGGTACGCCTTCTGCTCGATTACACTTGCTTCCTTGGTGAAGGAGTTTTCTTCCAGCTTGATCGGAAGCGAAAAGTCTGCTCCCGTCGCAAACGGTGGATCGATATAAATGAGATCGACCGCTCCCGAGAACTCACCTAGCAGCGAAGGCAAAACGTACTTCTTGTCACCCCAAATTAGTCGATTGCGCCAATCAGGTGACCGTTCGTCAACAAAGAAATCAAAGGCACGTTGACGTTCCTGTGCGGACTCATTCACTGTCTCAACGGTCTGAAACGGCAACGGCAGCCGAGGTGGAGCGACTCGGCGGTGCGCTGCATCGTACTTCCCATCCCAAATCAGCTCAGGCATCCTGCTCCCCTCCAGAGGGCGAACCACCCTTGCACGGACATAAGCCCCACTGGCTCACCCCAGCAAGCATGCGGAATCCTACGCCTAACCCTCGGTACCTGCCCCCATGTCCACCTAACCCCGTGTCACTAACGTGCCCCTAACGTGCTGCCTAGGTCCGACTGATCGTTGACGGGGCGCGTTCAACCGGTGGACGCAACCTCGGCGAGTCGACGATCCGTCGGAGTCGGACAGTGCCACTAACGTGCCGCTGTGAGAACTTTCTCTACGGTTTCAAGGGCGCGCCGAGCGCGCCGCGCGCCGTGCGGCGCGTGACCACGTACGCGACATGGCGGGAGGAGCTGGTGCTCAAGCGAAGGCGGGCGCGCGGCGCCCGCGGAAAACTCGCCGCACCACCTGGCGGCCGCTCGCCTTAGTGCAGTAGCCACGGCGGCGGCCGCCAGTGCACAGGTCCCGGGTACTCGCCGCACCGACTGAGCGCCGTAAATCCGCCACGCGTACGCGAACGGGGCCATCCTCCCGGTGCGGCCATTCTTGAAGCCGAGCCAAGACCGCCGTCAAGGTCGTCTATGACCGCAGGACAACCGGTCACCGTCAAACGCATGGCACATGTACACACGAAGACGACCTTGACGGCGCTCTTTCCTCGGTTCGACCTGGCGCCTATCGGAAGAACGGCCAGGACTGGGACGCTATCCGCGTGGAGGCCGAAGGCTCGGAAAGCGGTGACGTTAGTAAAGCCTAAATCGTCAGCATGAGCGAGGAAGTTTGGTTCCTCCCGAACCCGTCGTAGAAGGATCTGTGACTCCCGGAACCTGTCAGGACCGTCTGTGCCGCAGGGCAACCGCTTCGTGTAGTGCGCGCCCTCGCTTCGACGGCAGAACCCCTGCGTTCAACGACGGGTCAGGGATCAGACCGTGTAAGCTGTGCCAACCGCACATCAGTGACAGTTCTGGTCGGGGAGGCTGACTTGCGAAGAAGCACGTCTGAACCAGTCAGACGCCCAGATATAGAGTCTCAAGTTCACCATGTTATAGAAAGCTGGCACGGACGAGGATCATTGACCATAGTTCTCCACGCGCCTGGAGGATTCGGCAAAACGACGCTCGCAGATCTTATTTCAACTACAGGGTCGATAATTAGCCTATTCCCAGATGGAGTGTACTGGATTGGCCTAGGCGAGACGATTGACCTCTCGTCCCTTGTCGCCAAAACTAATGATCTATCGTTCCTGCTTTCTGGAACGCGACCGGATCTTCAGGACGCCTACCTGGCGGCTCAGAATCTAACGAACACATTGCTTGGCAAAACAGCACTACTAGTCCTCGATGATGCTTGGAAGCTTGAAGATGTCAGCATGTTTGTTGGTGGCAATTCTACCGTCAGACTGATAACTACTAGAGACCTACGTGCGGTGCCGGAAGATTGTGTAGTTATACGTATTCCGGAAATGACCACTAGCGAGTCTAGGTCGCTTCTTTTGAGCGGTATCCCAGCAAATGAGGATTCTACAGACCTTAGGCCTCTAGAGCAACTTGCTAGGGGTTGGCCAGTTCTTCTGAAGCTGCTCAACGCTCATCTTAAAGAAGACATACAAGATGGTCTATCACTTCATACCGCAGCGGACTCCATTCTGAGCGCTTTCAGACAGCGTGGGCTTTCTGCGTTTACGTCCGAAGAAGTACAGTATAGAGATGCTGTGCTCGCTTCAATACTTGATGATTCGATTAACCGGCTGTCCGCTGATATTAGAAGGCGTTATCTCATGATTACAGCCTTCCCCGATTCTGTGGATATCCCTACGTCAGTACTTGCTATTACATGGAATGTAACTGCTTCAGAAGCTGAACAAATCTGCCGTAGATTGTACAGGGCTTCATTGATTCAGACTTACATTAGATCAGAATCAGGACAATCCTCCGTACGACTTCATGATATCGTCCGAGCAATTCTGAGGAATCGCGTCGGCGAGGAGCTAGCATCGATAGAGTCAGAAATCGTAGGGTCATGGCGGGCGCAACTGGATATTGGAAGACGTAATTGGTGGCAATCTCTTCCACTCGACCAACCGTATATGTGGAGATACCTGGGTTGGCATTTGACTAAAGCGGCCCAATGGTCTGACTACACGGAGCTGACGAAAGACCTATGGTTTCTCAGCCGCCAATCGGTTATCTGCGGGCGCAGTGCCACTGAGGCGGAGCTGAGCCGAGCCCTCAGAGTCAATGCACAGGTCAAGTCTCTTCACAGCTTTTTTGAGGACATGGGCCACATTCTTGACCCTCTTGAAGACGCAGATGATCGTGAAGCAACCCTGGCGAGCTGGCTTACGATTCCCCAGTGGCCGGAGAGTACTCATCTTGCTATGACCGAGCATCAGGGTAAATCCGATGCAAGCATCGAACCCACTGACCTCAAGCATACGGGTGGAGTGCTGCGGTGCAAAACGGCAGACTTCAATGGTGAGGCTGTCGTTTCAGTGTCAAGCGACAGATCAGTCGCGTTGTGGGCCGTTCCCTCTAGGCAAAGGCTGGCGACTTTCCTCGGTCATACTGATTGGGTACGTGCCTGTGCGGTCGATCCGGCAGGTGCGTGGATCGTTTCGGGGTCCGACGATGCCACCTTGCGGATGTGGGATCCAGGCAGCGGCGACTGCATCCGAGTGCTCCGGGGCCACGGGGGCCCGGTACGTGCCTGTGCGGTCGATCCGGCAGGTGCGTGGATCGTTTCGGGGTCCGACGATGCCACCTTGCGGATGTGGGATCCAGGCAGCGGCGACTGCATCCGAGTGCTCCGGGGCCACGGGGGCCCGGTACGTGCCTGTGCGGTCGATCCGGCAGGTGCGTGGATCGTTTCGGGGTCCGACGATGCCACCTTGCGGATGTGGGATCCAGGCAGCGGCGACTGCATCCGAGTGCTCCGGGGCCACGGGGGCCCGGTACGTGCCTGTGCGGTCGATCCGGCAGGTGCGTGGATCGTTTCGGGGTCCGACGATGCCACCTTGCGGATGTGGGATCCAGGCAGCGGCGACTGCATCCGAGTGCTCCGAGGACATGACAGGCCAATCCGCGACTGCGCCGTTGCACCCGATGGTCGCACAATCGTGTCTGCGGGTGGCGACGATCGATCAGTCCGACTCTGGGACCCGTCGCAGGGTACTGAGCGGCTTAATTTGCCTGGTCACCGAGGCTGGGTAATGGCATGCGACATAGCTCCATCAGGAGAATGGGTCGTCTCTGGCTCAGTGGATGCCGCCATCCGGTTTTGGAACCCGCATTCTGGCGATCTTATCGGCACTATTGAAGGCGAACCCAGTATGCTCTGGGATTGCGTAAAAGTCCCAAATCAACCACTGCTTGCCGTCGGTGGAGTCGACGGCAGAGTACGTCTGATCGGAGTTGGCGCTGCTCGATCTAGCCGTGATATAGGAACTCACGAAGCTACAGTGAGGCGCGTCGCAGTTGGGCCTCAAGGTGACATTCTCGCATCGGTCTCTGATGACGGTACAGCCGTACTATGGGATATCCTTTCCAACAAGCGCATCCATACGCTTGTGGGCCATACAAACGGTATAAGAAGCTGCGCCTTCAATGCCGATGGATCTAAGTTGGTCACTGCATCGCACGATAATACCCTGCGAACATGGGATGTTCGTACCGGTGCGCTGGAATCAGTTTTGCAAGGCCACAGCTCTGAGGTCACCGACTGCTCCTATCTTGGAAACGGCAAAATACTGTCCGTATCCTCAGACGGAACACTTGTGATCTGGTCGGCTTCAGGGGAGATCATGACTCGGCTTCAAGCAAATGAATCGTTGACGACATGTAGTGTAAACCCAAACGATCCACAAATCGTGGTGGTGGGATCCGAGTCCCATCACTTGACAGCGTGGAACATCGAAACTGGTCGCATCATTAGCAGCCACTCTGCTCATAAAGACTGGATTACCAGATGCACCTTCCGGCCCGATGGTCACCTAATAGCCTCCTCTTCGGATGATCACACACTACGCATCTGGGATCCATCAAAGTCGCAGCTAGTCTGCGCATTGGCCGTAAACGAGCCACTATATTCAGCAGCTTGGCATGACACAGAGCCCGACCGCCTCTACGCTGTCGGAGCCGGTGGCGTATACTCTTTCAGCCTGGTAACGATGCCGGTGGAGACTAGAAACGCGCCAAGGAGCACGGAGTTAGTAACATGGAGGAGCCTCACATATTTTTCCTCGACGGCGCGAGCGGTGCAGGCAAGACTACGCTCGCGCTCGCAGTCGCCGCGAGGAGATCCGATATCGCTCTGATACCTCGTTTCACAACACGCCCAAAGCGTGCCGACGCGGATGAGCGAGAATACGTGTTCATCTCTAGAGCTGAATTTGACGCAATGAAGAAATCTGACGACTTTGTTGAATATCGTGATTATGATTTTGACATGTCGTACGGCTTGCCTATTGCACTCATCAGAAATGCTCTTAAATCGGGCAAGCATGCACTGGCGATCATAAATCTCGGACGAATTAAAGTTGCCCAGAGCCGCTGCCCGGAAGCAATATCGATTTTGGTCGATGTTCCGATACCCATTCTTCGCTCCCGACTTACCGAAAGAGGTGTGCACTCCGAAGCCCAACTAAAGGAAAGACTCGAGAATGCTGCCTCTGTCGATAAGTACAGGGATGCTTACGACCGTATCCTTCTAAACGTAGGCGAGCCCGCTAAGGCAATAGCTGAACTCGACTCCATTATAGAGGAGTACTCATAATGTCAGATTCTACGGTATCAGTCTTTATCGCGCGGTCTGAAATGGGCACGGCTACCGTACCAGGGCTCGCGTTTATATACGGAAACCCCGCCGACGCAGATGAGGCGTACCGGATCGCTGTTTCACCTATAGTAGAAGGCCGCCTGCCTCCCACGCATATCGAATTTAATCGATCCGCCGACAGCAATAATGCAAAGTTTGTTTTCAAGGTTCAGGGCAGAGAATCAGATCTGAATGTCGAGATCGACGATTTTTCATGGTCCCATGTGGAGTTGCTGCGGTCCGCCCTGGGACGCGTGCTTTATTTCTTTATAATTTTCGGTTATGTAGTCGAGGGCGGAAGCATAGAGCTACTCGATCCTACCGAAAATGTTCTTTTTAAGAATCTTCTCGAAATTGACGGCGAACTCATCAGCGGTCAAAGAGTAGATGAGGTCGACTGGAACAATGTATTTGGCGAGGACGCCCAGATTCTTCTTGGGTCTCTTGAGGCATGACGTGTCCACCACAGTTGGAGTTGCAGTCTTCGTCAGGAGACAACGGGAGGTTCTTCTAGCCCAGCGTTTGCGTACAGCCCTAGCTTCCGGTACCTGGGGAGCGCCAGGCGGTACCGTCGAGCCCGGCGAAAGCATCGAGTCCGCGGCCAGGCGAGAGGTGCGTGAGGAGACCGGTATCGTGCCTATCGACCTTGCGCCTATAGGAGAGCTTCGTTTCCATGTGGAGAGTTCTCATAACTCTTGGCAGGAATCTCCATTCTATATTGGCCACTTCTTCGAATCGCACTACTTTAATGGCACAATAATGGAATCTTCCGAGGCACGTCCTGAATGGGTAGATGTAGACCATCTGCCGTGGGGCACGATGTGGCCGGCGGATGAGTACTGGCTGCCACTTGCTCTATCTGGGCGAAGAGTCAAAGTTAAAATTGTCATGTCTGCGGAATCGCTGGCTGCACAAACGATGAGTGTGTCGACGCGAGTAGACAGCCCACACATGGGAGAGGAAACGCGGAGTACCTCAGCCCCAAGGCTTGTACTAGTTACGGGTCCACCAGGCGTTGGCAAAACGACCTTGTGTCCTACCGTAGCAAAAATCTTGAATGAGAAATTTGGAACACACGCTATCTGTATGTCGACTGACGATGTTGTCCGGATCCAGTACCCCGACAAGCTCGTTGGGACACCGACGTCCTTCCATCCTCCTTATACGCGTGACGGTGATGGAATTATCTTTCAAGATGCTCATCGGTCAGAACTCACTGCGCGTGCCATTGCTGGCTTGGCGGTACTGTGTGAGCATGTCGTTGAACAAGCAGAAAAAACCGTCGTAATCTGCGAACTTCCAAGACGACAGCTGAGCTTCGCTATTCAATGCCTAAATAAGACTCAGGTCTTGCTGAGCGGCCGCGTCGTAGTTATTGAACTTTTCGCGGACATGGCTACCTGCGCCGCCCGTAACGCTTCACGGAAAGAAAGTGCTCGACTCCCCGAACAGGCGTACCGTTATATGTCTATGAGCTCTGAACCGTTGTTGCCAAGACAAACTTCACGCGAGTTTAACGACGTTAATTGGTTGGGAATCGCCGCTGTGAGCACGGTCGGGCCTCTTGAAGCAGCCAGGGAAAGAGTTTCACAGTCACTGCAGGCTGCGCTGAGTGGTTAGGACACACGTTGGATATCGAATCTCGGCCGAACGTAGAATCCCATCCAAGTCCTAAATCTGACAAGACCGAAACTAATCATTGGCCTGTCTCAGCCTTTGTCACTACGTTGCTTCTTGGATCTGCCCTAGTTCTTCTACTAGTGCTGTGGCTTATGACCCCGAAACGGGGCATTATAGTCAAGGCCGACACGCTTAGTACATTGGCCCTGTGGGTGGCAGGAATTGGAACACTATCTGCTGTCTTTGCGGCGATGTATGTTTTCTCCCGAGAGCAGCGACATACACGCCTAACACTTAAGAATGGACTTGAAAGCCTCGAGGTTAGTCGTCAGTCTCTAGCGCTACAGCTAGAGAGTCGCGATATGGAACAGGCAGCAAGAGTAGCCGCCTGGATCAGCTGCCGTATACGCGGTGAACGAAGTGACCCCCTTTGGAGCCCGGTTGATGATCGCTTGGAACAGATCTGGACTGCTGGTCAGATTGACTTGCGCGCCCTAGTGGATACGGATGACTTTGGACCCACAGAAGTCCACAGCCATTCTCCCGTGGGGCCAGAGTTCAATAAAATGCTTCAGCATTTCGGCGATTCTGGACCAGCCAACTCGGCATGGATAGTTTTGACCTGTCAAAACATTAGCAATCAGCCTATTTTCGATGTATGTGTCGAAATAGTAAGTGATACGGTCGGGGCAGTTGCATGTTCGTTCTCTTGGGCTATGTGGTCACCTGAAAGGCCAATATTTCACGATCGGGTAGTCGGTTATGATGGTGAAGATTTTGTCTTGAGTCTTGAAGAGGCAGAGAACCTCTGTAAATCGTGGCGCCCCCGTATTAGCTTTACTGATGCTGCTAGCAGGCGGTGGTTGCGAACCGAAGAAGGACATCTATTGCCGAAGAACGAAGACTGACACTCTTGCACGTTTGGCTTTACATGACAGTTGCTTATCAGAAGGAAGCTAAACTTAGTTGGCAAAACTAATTTACTATTAAACCTTGATAATAAATACTTACCTATGTATAATACGGCATTAACAAAGTTAATCCCTAAGTTGCGGGCGAAGGTAAGAATGAGCGAAGTTGAGATGCTACAACTAGTCGGGTCTGTGCCTGTCGTTGAAGTTAACTCAATCGAAGCCGATGTGGAGCGAGCCTCAAGCACCTTTTCTCGTCAGCTCGACGAGTGGGGATTCATGGCACTGGAGATTCCAGGCATCCGTGCTATGAACGCCGAGGTAATGGAAAACTTCCGTGTAGCGTGCCAGTCCGCAACCCCGAGCCTAATGGATTACGTCTACACCCGTGTTCCTCAAATGGCTGTGGGTGGAAATCATGGCTTTTTCCCTATGTTCTCGGAGATCCCAAGGCTGGCACAAGGGGTGGCGGACCCGAAAGAATTCCTTCATATTAGCGGCGCCATAATTGAAGATTTGCCACCAGGTAGCGGTGCAGTCCTCGAAGCATTTAGTGACTTGGGGCACAATGCTGAATCGCTTTTTGATGTTGGATTTAACGTTGCATCATCCATTGGACGAGTGATATGCCAGATAATGACAGATGAATCTTCTGTAAATCTAGGATTGTCGCGCTATTCAAGCATTCTCCGGCTTGTGCATTATATAGTTAGCGATCAGCGCGACGTATTGGCGCATGAACACTCGGGTATTCAGATGCTGGGTGTGCAGTTTCCTCCATCTGATCGTGGATTGCAATACATCTTGAATGATGGTCGGTGGGCGGAGCCTGAGATACCCAACACCGATATTGTTTTGTGTAATATTGGCAGAATGTTGACCAAGGCATCCGCGGGCCGATTCCGTCCATCTACTCACCGCGTCCATAGATCGTCAGGCGAAGTCACATACGAGCGGTGGTCTAATGTACTATTCTGTCATCCAGATCACCGGAGTCAGCAATGGATTATAGAAGAAGGTTCGCGTTCAATTACGGTGCTGGACTCGCTTTGGGGCGAATTCGTTGGTGATATGGTGCGAGGCCTTGGTATCGAAGCGGAAGCTGGCGACTAGACATCGTTATCCGGCTTCGTGCTGCGCATCACTTTCAACGGCCACAATTGATGCCAAGTGGGGCCTAGTCGCGTGTCATATAAATGCCATACACTACGGCAATGGCCGGTTAAACATGGTCGCTCAGGAGGGTTTTCCTGTCAGTAACCAGGACTCGTTACCACGTCATCTGGTGGACTCTGCTGGAGATCTTCCGAGCTAGATGCTAGACCCCTGGGAACGGGCCGCAAGTTGGGCACACTGTTGACTTGTCAAGTTGCTGTCGCTGAGAGCGGGCTACGAGGCTGCTCCTCTGCGATCAAATGGGAGGAACTTGGGAGATCGCATCTCGCGTCAACATTGCCCAACCCCTCTCAACCGAGCTGAAGAAGAAGGTCCGACCTGGCCTTTCACCAAAAGGCCTTGGCCAGCAGAATGACCGAACTCCGTTCACACCGAGGAGGTCACTGGTTCGATCCCAGTATCGCCCACCACGTCAGACGCCTATCCCGGGCCTAACGGACAACCCCAGGCTTCCGGTACAGCAGCAAGTACAGGGCCGCAACTGGTCCCCGGTTTGCTGCGCGCGCCCTGTCCCCTCCTGAGCTTGAGCGTGGCCTGAAGACTCAGACTAGGGCGGCGACGTTCTCAGCGAGCGTCTGATAAATGGATCCGCTGGACCCGATCCGCTGGACCCGATCCGCTGGACCCGATCCGCCCGGCGCCGCCTCCGCAACCTAGCCTCGCCCCCATGCTGCCTCACCAGCCCACCCCGCCCCACCAGAATCATAATTCGATCGCCAGTACGACATGAAGAAGTATTTCCGCGGAAGATCCGGCTTCAGTGGAAATAAAGGTACCCCCCCGTTGCCCGGATCATCCGCGGAAGCCAGATCTTCCACGATCTTCCCGGAGCCTGGCATACCACCGCACGCTGGCGTACCACGACGCACACCGGCATCACCGCGGGACCAGGCCAGCACGCAGGAGCGGGCGCTAGGGCTGGCGGACAGCGAAGAACAGCCCAAGCTCCGCGAGGAGCTTGCCGGTGTCCGGACTGGCTATCGCGAGCGGTCCGGTCCACATCCACCACGAGGAGGAGAAGCAAATGATCGGGAAGCTGCATGACGTCGGCCTGAAGTCCGAGTATGCCTACATCGCCGGCTTCGCCAGCATTGGCCTGTCGTTCCTGGCCTGGGCGACGTCCGTGAAGGCCGAGGACGCAGGGACCGACCGCGCGGACCGGTGGGGGATTTTCGTCGGCCACTGGGCCCCTACCTTCTTGGGCCTGGGCAACGCGCTGCGTTCGTACCAGAAGTAAGGGAGCCAGAGTGGGCGATTATCAGCACTCTCAGGCCGTCGACGCTGCTGCGGGCCAGTTGTTTGACTACCTCAGCGACGTCGGCACCTCGCCACGACTCAGGCGAGATTGACCAGGGCATCATCGACACCCTCGCGGCCGTCAAGCGGCTTGTGGAGGTCGGCCCGGCCCCTGGCCCGGTCTGGGCGGTCAGCGAAAGGTGGCGAGAAGAAGCTAGCGGGGCACGGCCGATGGGGACACCCCATCGGCCGTCTCTGCCTGCCGGGCGGCCCTCATCCAGCGCCATCGGCTGCGGAGATCAGCCGCCGGTCATGGTGGTGATCTTGAACAAGCGGTCACTCTGGGGGAGCAGATTGAACCGGAGCATCGCGTTGACCACGCGCTGCAGCCGCACCGCGTCGACTCCCACCGGGAACGAGGGGAGCGAGATGAGCGCCGCGGCCGTGTGACTAATGCCGAGATACGTCTCGACGGCTTTCTCCACGGCGGCGCGGTTGATGTCGGCGATTTCCTGGCCCTGGGCCAACGCCGTGGTGAACGCCTTGAGGGTGTTGGGGTACTTCTTCGCCCACGCTTGCGTCACCGCGTAGCCCTGGATCGGGAAGTCCTGGGTGGAGCCCTGGTCGAGATCGGCCAGTTCTTCGAGGCCGGCGCCCTGCTCGTCGAGGCTGACGAACGGTTCGGGGGAGAACGAGGCGCTGACGGTGTTGGCGCTCAGCGCGTTCCCCGCCGCAGGGAAGGCCACGTCGTTATTGAACTTCACCTGGTTGGGGGTGATGCCATGCTCGACGAGCAGCGAGTCGACCAGCAAGGTGCCGATGTCGTTCTGCGCGTTGACCGAGACCGTCCTGCCCTTGAGCTGGCTGATCGTGCTGATAGCCGACCCGCCCTTGACGAGCAGCGCCAGGACGTTCGGCTGCAGGAAGGACGCCTCGGCGATGATCCGCAGCCGCGTGGTGCCCGCTACCTCGTTGTCGATGTAGGTGACGTAGTCCCCGGCGGTGATGTCGTAAGCGTCCTTGAGCTGGCCGTCGATCAGGTCCTGGGTGGAGGGCGGGATCTTTCCCACCGGCACGATCTTCACGTGCAGACCCTGGGCGGCAAACAGGCCGTCCATCTGGGCGATGTACAGGCCGGCCGAGTCGATGGCCGGGAACGCGTCGACGACGATGCTGGTCTTCTCGAGCGGGAGCTTCGCCGCGCCGGCACTGGACCCGCTGGAGCACCCTGCGGCGAGCATCGCGATCGCGACCGCCGATGCGATGAGCATGTTCCGGGATTTCATCCTTGCTCCAACAGAAAGTGCGGAGTCCGCTTCCTGCTCCGCGGGCGGCTGGGTGAGCGCCAAGACCGGTAACTCGAAATGCGTCACGGGCCACCATAATGATCTTCACCGCTCGTCAGATGCCAAACGGTACGACCTGTCCGAATCTAGTGTCACTCAGTTACCAAGATTAACTCATCGTCGCCGATCTGGGTACCGGGCCCGGCGCAGGGGCCCAGGTGCCTGCTGGTGACGGCAACCTCCTTGTCCGCTACGGTGGCGTGATTTCGCCTGAGCCTCGCGTGACGAGGCGGGTCGGGACGATGTGCGCCCGTGGCTCTGAGACGTCTCCGTCGATCCTGCGGAACAGGATCTGCGCGGCCAGCGTCCCGATGGCCGCCACATCCTGGGCCACCACCGTGACCGGCGGGTCGAGCATGTCAGCCAGCGGCACGTCGTCGAAGCCGACCATCGCCATGCGGTGCTGGACACCGCCGGCCCGCAGCGCCCTGACCGTGCCCAAGGTGATCAGGTTCTGCGCGCTGAACAGCGCCGACGGAGGCTCGGGCCCGGCCAGCAGTTCGGCCACGGCCGCCTCGGCCGCCGCGGCGGTGTGCAGATCGCGCCGGACGATCCGGAGATCCTCGGTCAGCCCCGCCTCGCGCAGCGCCTCGTGGTACCCCGAGTAGCGATCTTGACAGGTCGCAATCGAGATCAGGTCACCAAGAAAGGCGATGCGGCGGTGGCCGTGGCCGATGAGGTGCCTGACGGCCGCGATGGCGCCGTCCCGGTTGTCGGCCATCACGCTGTCAGCGGACAGCAGCACAGGTGGCCGGTCCACGAAAACGACGGCGGTGCCCACCTCCTGCTCGTCGCGCAGGTAGCTATGGTCGCGTCCGGCCGGAACGACGATCAGCCCGTCGACTCGCCGCGCGACCAAGGTGGCGGCCAGCTCGCGTTCCCGGTCCGGATCCTCGTCCAGGCTGCCGGCCAGCAGCCCCACTCCGCGCTCGCGCGCCACATTTTCTACCGCCCGGTAGATGCTCGACGAGTACGGGTTGCTGACATCCTCGAGCATCAGGCCGATCATGAAGGACTTGTGATCCCCGCGCCGCAGGTTGCTTGCGGTCATGTTGTGCCGGTAGTTGAGCTGCGCGGAGGCACGGCGCACCCGGGCCGCCAGGTCGGCATCCACGGTCGTGGCGCCGTTGACGACCCGGGAGACCGTCTTGAGGCTCACCCCGGCCAGCGCCGCTACGTCCCGCATCGTCGCCCGGCCCGGCGGGGGCGAGGGCACGGGCAACGGCGCCAGCGGCGTGACCACCGGCCGGTGGCCCGGAACTGACTCCATGACAGACGACGATACTGACTGCGATCCTGATGAACTCGCAGTTCTTGGTGGCATCGAGACCCCCTTCGTACCGGCCCTAAGCAGACTCTTACCACAATAAAGCGTACGATCACGGCGCGATCTCGCCCGAGCCGCGAGAAATGAGCTTGGTCCGCAGGTAGACACGCTGGGTGGGACCATCATCGCCGCCGAGCCGGCGGAAAAGCAGCTCTGCCGCCGCGCGTCCGATGCTGGCCGCGTCCTGGGACACGACGGTGACCCCAGGGGTCAACATATCGGCGAACTCGAAGTCGTCGAACGCGACGAGAGCGGGCATGACATGCCCGAGGTTACGGATGGCACGCAGGAACATCATGGTGATACGGCTGTTGCCGGTGAAAACCGCGGTCACGCCAGAAGGTGGAGCGAGCATGCGCTCCAAGGCGCCGGTCACCCTGCTCTCCGTGGGGGGCGACATTTCCACCAAGCCCGGATCGAACTCCAGGCCACCGTGCACGAGTGCGTCCTTATATCCGCGCAGGCGTTCGGCGGCGGTGAAAATCTCCGCGGTGTCGGCGATAAAGCCGATCCGCTGGTGCCCGGCCGCGATCAGGTGGGCCACTCCCTCGCGCGCGCCTTCGACGTTGTCGGCCAGGATCGTGTCGGCGTCGATACCGCGCGCGGGCCGGTCCACGAAGATGGTCGACACCCCCGCGCGAATATCCGGCAGCAGGTACTTGTGGCTGTGCGCCGCCGGAACGATGATCAATCCATCCACCCGGCGCGCGCAGAACGCGCGGACCACCTGGCGCTCCCGCGCGGGGTCTTCGCCCGAGGACGCCGTCATGAGGATCGAGCCGTTCGCGATGGTCACTGCCTCCACGGCGCGTGTCATCATCGACTGGAACGGCTCCGCGATGTCTTCGAGCACGAGGCCGATGCTCGCCGAGGATCCCTGGCGCAGCATCGCGGCGCTGTCGTTACGGCTGAATCCCAGCTCCGCGATGGCTTCGACGATGACTCGTTTGGTCTCCGGCCGGACGTATTCACCGTTGACGACCCGGGAAACGCTCTTGATGCCCACGCCCGCCCGGGCGGCGACGTCACGCATGGTCGGGCGCGCGGCCCCGCGCCGCGCGGCGCGCGGCACGGCGTCACCCGTCACCCTGCGCCGTCCCGCTGTGCGGCCAGCGGCTGCTTCACCCTTTGCCATGGCCCTTTGCACCTTACCTGTGCCGACATCGTTGTCCAAGGGTCCTCCAGGACTCAGCGGCAGGGTAGCGGGATAGGCCTGTGCCGTTCGGGTCACGATCTTTTCCTGCCGGATGAGCGGGCTTGAGCCAGGCCTCGGAAGTGCATAGGGCCAGGTAGCCGACCTGTCCAGGCGTCATCGGGTGGCTGAGCCGCCCGCTGTGACTGATGAGCGTCGCAGCGTAGAGGCCCCTTGCTCCGGGCGCCGTGCTTCGGTAACAATTTCATAACAGCATGGAAACAGATTGGCCAACGCTGTCGGCTGCATTGGGGGCAGGCCGCAAGAAATAGTCCCGATATCAGATCGTATCCCTGGAACATGTCAGGAACTATTGACACCGGTGGCGTATCGGCGCAAAGTTCGGACAACGATGTCCGCAAGGTGATGCGGCGAGCGTCACCTCCGCTGCGGTGCTGCGCACGCGCATCGCAAAAGTTCAATCTGACGGTCCCGCCGGGGACTATCTCAAGGAGGAGAATAGTGCTCATCCGCCGAAGTAGACGAAGCAGGATGATCGCGCTGCCTGCTATCGCGACCACAGGATTGCTGGCGCTAGCCGCGTGTTCGTCATCAGGGTCATCATCGGGGAGCGGAAACTCCTCGGGCCCGGTGACGATCACGGTGGCGGTGACCGCGAATCCGTTGATGACCACGATCGAGCAGCTAACGGCAGGCGGGTTCGAGGCCAGCCACCCCAACATCAAGGTGAAGTTCGTTACCTACGACGAGAACACCGAGCGCGCCGACGTCGAGAAGGACGTCGCCGCGGGCGGCGGCCAGTACGACGTGGTCATGATCGGCCCGAACGACATCGCCTCGTGGGCGAAGAACAATTGGATCAGCAGCCTCACGAGCTACGCCAGCAGCGACGCCAGCTACAACGTCAACGACATCCTTCCGCCGATCCGGTCGGCTCTGTCGTCCAACGGCCAGCTGTACGCCGTGCCCTTCTACGGCGAGTCGTCTTTCATGATGTACAACAAGGCGATGTTCGCCGCCGCCCACGTGACGATGCCCGCCAACCCGACCTGGGCCCAGATCGCCACGCTGGCGCAGAAGCTGAACAACCCGGCCAAGGGCGTCGCCGGCATCTGCCTGCGCGGCCTGACCGGCTGGGGCGACAACCTCGCCTCCCTGGACACCGTGGTGAACACCTTCGGCGGCCAGTGGTTCAACACGAGCTGGAAAGCGCAGCTGACCTCACCGCCGTTCGAGCAGGCGACGAACTTCTACGTCAACCTGATCAAGAACTACGGCGAGAAGGGCGCGGGCAACGACAGCTTCAACCAGTGCCTGAACATCATGCAGCAGCAGAAGGCGGCCATGTGGTACGACGCCACCGTCGCCGCGTCGACTCTTGACGCCGCGGGCAGCCCCGTCCAGGGCAAGATCGGCTTTGCCCCGGCGCCCGTCGACAAGACGACCTCGTCAGGGTGGCTGTGGAGCTGGGCGCTGGCCGTCGAGGGCGCGTCCAAGCAGAAGTCGCAGGCCTGGACGTTCATGGACTGGGCGACATCCAAGGCCTACATCGCCTATGACGCCTCGAAGAACGGCTGGGCCAGCGTCCCGCCTGGCACCCGCCTGTCGACCTACCAGAACCCGAGTTACCTGGCCGCGGCCGGGGCCTTCGCCAACCTGACGCTGAAGGAGATCAACTCGGTCAACGTGACTAAGCCGGGCCTCCTGCCGCAGCCCGTACCCGGCGTCCAGTATGTCGGTATCCCCGAGTTCGAGGAATTCGGCAACCTGGTCTCGGCCAATATCACGGCCGCGATCGACGGCCAGATGTCGGTCGCGACGGCCCTGCAGAAGAGCCAGACGATAGCGCAGCAAGCCGTCATCACCGCCGGTTACAAGTAGGAACCACAGATCGCCGCGGCGGCGTCCCAGCCGGGACGTCGCCGCGGGCCAAATAGCACGGCTACTGCGACCGCCGGATCCGTCAGAGAGGACAACGGCGTTGGTTAATGTGATTGACTCCCCGCCCGCGGTCCCGCAAGTTCAACCTCCGCCCGCGCGCGGGACCCGCGCGAGATCATGGATTCGCCGGGTGCCGCTGGTCCCGGCGCTGGTGTTCATATTCATCGTGACCCAGATCCCGTTCGTGCTGACCCTGTGGTACAGCTTCCAGCGGTACAACCTGAATTACCCCACCGCGCCGAGAGACTTCCCCACTCTTTATAACTACGATCAGGTCTTCGGTGACCCGATCTTCCGCTCGGCCGTGGAAAATACCGTGATCCTGACCGCGTTGCCGGTCATCCTCTCGGTTTTGTTCGGCGTGGGCATCGCGCTACTGCTGAACCGTTACGTGTTCGGCCGCGGTTTTCTCCGGACCCTGATCATCAGCCCGTTCCTGGTCATGCCCACGGCGGCGGCGCTGGTCTGGAAGTTCACGATCCTGGACACGACCTTCGGGGTCCTGAACTACTTCCTCAAGCCCTTCGGCCTGCACAGTACGAACTGGATCGGGTCATATTCTCAGGCCACCATCATCGCGTTCCTGACCTGGGAGTGGACGCCGTTCATGGTCCTGCTGGCGCTGGCCGGCCTGCAGTCTCAGAATGAGGACATCCTGGAGGCCGCACGGGTCGACGGGGCCGGCCCCTTGCGGATATTCCGCTCGCTGACGCTGCCCCAGCTCCGCCCGTACATCGAGCTCGGCGTCCTGCTCGGATCCATCTACATCGTGCAGGCCTTTGACGGGATTTACATCATCACCGCTGGTGGTCCCGCCACCGATACGACGAACCTGCCCTATTACATTTACCAGATCGGCTTCCAGGGATTCGATATCGGCCGCGCGTCGGCCATGGCCGTGGTGGTCGTCATCGCGACCATCCTCATCGCGACGGTCGCCCTCAGGACGATCTCCGGTCTGTTCAGTGACGAGGGGATGAGAGGACGATGAAACGGCCAAAGAGGACCGTAGCCGAACGTCAGACCAAGCCCCTGACCCGCCTGCTGCTTGGCGTGCTGACCTGGGTTGTCGTGCTGGTGTTCTTTTTCCCGGTGCTGTGGATGGCATTGACGGGCCTCAAGACCGAGCCGACCGCTGACACGCCTACTCCGCATTTCATTTTCAAGCCGACGCTGGCGGAGTACCAGTCGGTGTGGAAGGGAGCCGGCGGCCTGAACGGCCTGCCGCCTTATCTTGAGCATTCCGTGATCATCACGGTGGTGTCTACGCTGCTGGTGATCATCCTGGCGCTGCCCGCGGCCTATGCGCTCTCGATACGCCCGGTCCCCAAGTGGCGTGACGTGCTGTTCTTCTTCATCTCCACCAAGATGCTCCCGATTGTGGGCGCCATCATCCCGCTCTACGTCATCGCCCGGGACCTGCACCTGCTGGATCATCTGCAGCTGCTCATCATTCTCTACACCGCGATGAACCTGCCGGTCGCCGTGTGGATGCTGCGATCGTTCCTGCTCGAGGTGCCGCCGGAGATCATCGAGGCCTCGCGCGTCGACGGTGCCGGGCTGCTCAGGCAGCTGCGCTCGGTGATCCTTCCGATCATCAGTCCCGGCCTGGCCGCCGCGGCCCTCATCTGCTTCATCTTCGCCTGGAATGAGTTCTTCCTCGCCGTCAACCTCACCACGATCAACGCGGCGACCATCCCGATTTACCTGGTCGGCTTCGTTCAGCCCGAGGGTCCCTTCCTGGCGCACCTGTCGGCGGCCGCGACGATCGCGTCGCTGCCCGTGCTGATCGCCGGATGGTCGGCGCAGGGCAAGCTGGTGCGTGGCCTGTCGATGGGCGCGGTCAAGTAGGCCCTGGCCGATCGATCATCATGTCTGAACTGGGGGCAGGATGGAGAAGGTGACGGCGCGATGCGAGCCGCGGTTATCAGGGAATCCCGGCAGGTTGACGTGATGACCCTCGAGGATCCGGCGCCGGGCCCGCGGGAGGTGGTGGTTCAGGTGGCTGCCTGCGGTATCTGCGGGACCGATCTGCACATCCTGGAGGGCGAGTTCGCGCCGTCCCTGCCTATCGTTCCCGGGCACGAGTTCGCCGGAGTCGTGGTCGCCGAGGCGCTGGCCCTGTTCGAGCGCGGTGAAGGGCGGAAGATTCAGGTCCTCCCCTTAGCGTGTAGTCGCCTGACGGACAATTCGCAGAGAGGATCAGCCGGGATGACGATCAGGGAGGAACTCTCATGCGTGCCGTTATTGTGCTGACCCCGGGTCAGATCGGCCCCAGAGGTACCGGACCCCATGAGTCCTTGACGGATAAAGCCAGGGAACCCGCATGATCACTGTCGCGGGCGAGGCCCTGATCGACCTGATCGTGGATCCAGCCGGCCACGTGGATGCCCGGTTCGGCGGTGGCCCGTTCAACGTCGCGCGCGCCATCGCCAGGCTCGGCCAGCCCGCCGTCTTCCTCGGCCGGCTCTCCGGAGACCGGTTCGGGCGGCTGATGCGGGCCGACCTTGACCGCCACGGGGTGTACGTGGCGATCGAGGCCGCCGCCGAGCCCCCCACCACGCTGGCGGTTGTCGACGTCGATCCGGCTGGCGTCCCCGGCTACCGGTTCTACCTGACCGACACGTCGGCGGCCGCGATCGGGCCCGGCCAGGCCAGCCTCCCGCCGGGTACGACGGCGCTGCACATCGGCAGTCTCGGCCTCGTCATGGAGCCGATCGGCACCAGCCTGGAGCAACTGGTCGCCTCGCTCCCGGCCGGGATCACGGTCATGCTCGACCCGAACTGCCGCCCGGGCGCGATCGCGTCACGGCAGGCTTACCTGGACCGGCTGGACCGGATCGCGGGCCGGGTCGACATGATCAAGACGAGTACGGAAGATCTCGCTTACCTGTTTCCCGGGCAGGACGCCGAGACCGCGGCGGCCGAACTCCTCGCCCGGGGTCCGGCCTGTGTGGTGGTCACCGACGGCGCGGCGACCGTGCGAGCCTTCGCCGCGGGGCAAGAGATCCGCGCCGAGGTCCCGCCGGCCCCGATCGTCGATACGGTCGGAGCCGGTGACGCGTTCGGCGGAGCCTTCCTGACCTGGTGGATGGGCAACGGGCTTGGCCCAGCCGACTTCGGCGATCTGGCGGCTGTGCGCAGCGCGACCACGGCCGCGATCTTCGCGTCGGTGGTCACCTGCACCCGCCGCGGCGCGGAGCCGCCCTGGGCCTATGAGCTGTCCGGGCATGACGGCTGGAGCTGGCTGCCCCCGGCCCCGCAGTCCCCGGCCCCGCAGTCCCGTGAGCCCAGTCAGGACCCCCAGGAAAGCAAGCCGGCCGGCCACGTCTGACCGTGCCCCCGGACCCCTGTATTCCTGAGCACTAGCCCTTGCGGAGCAAGATTCCGCGGATGAACGCGGCCTGGCCGGCGTGCTGCAGGCCGTCGGAGATCACGCTGACCAGCCGGACGCCTAGCGTCACGGGCGGATCCCAGGCTCCGTCCACCACCCGCCACAGGTCCGCGTCGGTGACGCCAGCCACCAGCTGGACGGTCTGCTCGTGCACCAGATCCTGGTACCAGCTGAGCACGTCACCTGACGAGACCGTGACCTGGGATACCTGCCGTGAGCTGTGTCCGTAGCCGATGTCGGACGGGGCGAACGGCAGCTCGAACCGCTTTCCGGCCTCGATCCATACCTGCGGCACGCCGAAAGCGCCCGCCACGTGATCGTCCTGGACCCGGGTCAGGTGCCAGCACAGCCAGGCGATCGAGTTGGCGTCGTCGTCGAGCCGGGCCGCCAGCTGGCTGGCTGTCAGCCCTTCGACCGCCTCGTGGACGGTCTCCCGGATCCGGCCGAAGGCGTCCGTCAGAAGGTCTGCACTGGTCATGTCCTGCCCCTCCTTCAGTCAGAAAGCAGAATCTACCCGAACGGTCCTGCGTGACACGCCGTGCCTACCTGGCCTCGTGCCCGCGTATTCGCCGCCCCGGGCGGCACGCGATAGCGTTCGAACGTGCCCCCAGGTCGCGACCGGACGTCATCCCCCAAACCCACCCCCGGCGACCCCGCGGCCAAAACCAGCCCCACCGCCAAAACCAGCCCCACCGCCAAAACCAGCCCCAGGGCCCCTAGAGCCCCCAAGGTCCCGAAAGCCTCCGCCAGCCCCGAGGCCGCCCCTGAGGTTTCCGGCAGCCTCAGCAGCACCCCTGCTCTCAGCAACGCTGCTCTCAGCCAGGCCGTCCCGGATGTCGCGGATCTTCTCGCGGCGGCGGTGGACGGCATCGGCGGTGCGGAACGGCCTGGTCAGGTCGCGATGGCCGAGGCGGTGCAGCGGGCCATCGACACTGGCGAGCACGTCGCCGTCCAGGCCGGAACTGGCACAGGGAAGTCGCTGGCGTACTTGGTCCCGGCCGTCCGGCACGCGATGACGACCGAGAACACGGTGGTGGTGGCGACGGCCACCATCGCGCTGCAGCGTCAGCTGATCGACCGAGACCTGCCGCGCCTGGTCACCGCGCTCAAGCCGCTGCTTGGCCGGGAGCCGGAGTTCGCGATCCTGAAGGGCCGCCGCAACTACCTGTGCCTGCACCGGCAGCGTGGCGGCGCGGCCGATGATCCGCAGGACTCGCTGTTCGATCCGGTGGCTCTGTCCGATCAGGAAGGCGGTCCGGCCTCGCCGCTGGGCCGGCAGGTGAAGCGGCTGCACGAGTGGGCCGAGGAGACGACCACGGGGGATAGGGACGAACTGGTCCCCGGCGTGCCAGAAGCCGCCTGGCGCCAGGTCTCGGTCAGCGCGCAGGAGTGCATCGGCGCGCAGCGCTGCCCCTACGGCTCGCGGTGTTTCGCCGAGCGGGCGCGGGACGCCGCCGCTAAGGCGCACATTGTCGTGACCAACCACGCGCTGCTGGCGATCGACGCCACGTCCGACATCGACGTGCTGCCCGAACACGACGTGGTCATCATCGACGAGGCCCATGACCTGGTGGACCGGGTCACCTCGGCGACTGCGGGGGAGCTGTCAGGTCCCGGCATCGACGCCGCGGCTCGCCGCTGCGCGCGCCTCACCGATTCCGCGGCGGCGGAGGGCTCAGCCGCGGAGGGTGCCGCTGCGGTGGCGGACCGCTTGCGGCAGGCGGCGGCCGCCCTCACCGTAGATCTCGGCGACGCGCCCGCGGGCCGGATGGACGTGCTGTCCGACGCGCTAGCCGCGACGCTGACCTCGGTGCGAGACGCGGCCAGCGCGTGCGCGGACGCGATTCGCGCCAGCGCGCCGGGTCAGGAAGAGGACCCGCAGCGGATGGCGATGGCCCGGATGACGCTGGCGGCGCTGGACGAGCTGCAGCGCACCGCCAGCCGGGTGCTCGACGCGTTCGGTGCCGACATCACCGCGCGTGATGAGGTGGTCTGGCTCGACCGGCCGTTCACCGAGGATGCCCGGCGTGCGCCCACGCTCCGGGTGGCGCCGCTGGAGGTCGGCCACGTGCTACGGACCCGGCTGTTCGGGGAGCGTACGGTAGCGCTCACCTCGGCGACGCTTGCCCTCGGCGGATCCTTCACCCCCCTCGCCCTCCAGTGGGGTTTGCCCGCGCAAGCCGCTAATCCTCCCGGGCGGCCGGCGGCCGACGAGGATGAGGAGCACCTGACCTGGTCAGGCATCGACGTGGGCTCCCCGTTCGATCATCCACGCAGCGGCATCTTGTATGTGGCCAGGCATCTGCCGCCGCCGGGCCGGGACCAGCTGCCCGAGGCGTACCTAACCGAGCTCGAGGAGCTGATCGGGGCAGCTGGCGGGCGCACGCTGGGCCTGTTCTCGTCCATGCGGGCGGCGAAAGAGGCGGCCGGGGCGCTCCGTGACCGGATCCCCTATCCGCTGCTCTGCCAGGGCGACGACGGCACCGCCCAGTTGGTCAGGCAGTTCGCCGAGGACGAACCGACGTGCCTGTTCGGCACGCTGTCGCTGTGGCAGGGCGTGGATGTACCAGGCAACTCGCTGCAGCTTGTCGTCATCGACCGGATCCCGTTCCCGCGGCCTGACGACCCGCTGGCCTCAGCCCGCCAGCGCGCGGTGGCCGCGCGCGGCGGCAACGGGTTCATGACGGTGGCCGCGTCGCAGGCCGCGCTGCTGCTGGCCCAGGGCGCCGGGCGGCTACTCCGGACCATGACCGACCGCGGCGTGGTGGCCGTGCTCGATCCCCGGCTGATGACCGCTCGTTACGGCGACTTCCTCCGGGCCTCGCTGCCGCCGTTCTGGACGACCGCGGACCCCGCCCTGGCCCGGGCCGCCCTGCGCCGCCTCGCCGCCGCGTCCTAGATCGGAAGAGCACACGTCTGAACTCCAGTCACCTTGTAAT
>OBLT010000617.1_pt1 | contig 22830 bp, 17 predicted proteins | sample 1518721 | NCBI WGS metagenome assembly OBLT01 (sample SAMEA3539307, study PRJEB22396) | soil metagenome | biome: tundra; feature: field; material: soil | place: USA | collected 2010-05 | depth 0.15 m | reverse complement strand
GGAGAGTTGGCGCCGTTGAACCGCTTCCGGTCCCTCGTAGGTCGCTTCCAGTTGCGCGTCCATCCACTTGTTGCCGAGGAAGCCTGGGCAGTCCTCCGTGATGCCGTACCCGCCCATCAGGCTGACCGCTTCGCGCATCATCTGCGCGCCCCAGCCGGTGTTCCACAGCTTGGTGGCGGGGCAGAGCACGTCGGCCAGCGAATCCAAAAGAACGAAACGCAGAAGCGGATCCGATTCCAGTTGCGCTCGGTTGGCGTCGTTGGCAGGCAAGCCGGCGGGCAAGCGGACGAGATCCGCCGCCCGTTCCGACGCTTCACGTTGCAGCTTCGCGCGCGCTCTCGCGCTGGTGACTCCTTGCGCAGCCAGCAGTTTGTCAGCCTCGCGCTCCAGCGGATCGAGTTCATCAAAGGCTCGCGCCGCCGCAAATCCTAGCGATGCGCCGGCCTCGCCCGTCGCCCAGACGTCCACCAACCGATGAAGCGCGTCTTCGCGCGCCTGCAGCCCGAGTTCGTAACGCACCGATCCTGGCGTCGCCGTCTCCGCGCCACGGAACCGCCCGCGCTGATACCGTATGACCGGCTCAACCGCGGAGAGCAATTTCGCCGCAGTCATGATCCCGACGGTTACGCGCGTACGGCGAAACACGGCTTCAATGACCTCGCTGTGGTTGTAGCGCGGCACGATGACACCATCTTTCACGTCGTAGCCGCCGACAATCCGGCTGGCCGGGATGCGCAGGCTGAAAATCGGATCGCCGGTCGAAGAAAGCTGATGCACCAGCTTTCGCGTGGGCGTGCCGCGATCGAAGGTGCCGGGATCGCCCTCTTCCAGAATCACCATGCAGCTTCCCTTGATGCGCTCATCGCCCGAATCCACCGCCGCCGTGACAAAATTAGCAAACCCAATATTAGTGATGAAGCGCCCTCGCTTTTCCACCTGCAGCGTCGGCTCCTCCCCGTCTTTCCACTCGGCGATGCGGATTTTTCCGTTGAGCATGCCGGTATCCACGCCGACATAAGGAATGGGTTCGGTCAGGCAGAATGCTCCCCGCCAGGGTTTGCGGTCCTCTCCGGGCTGAGGCGGCGCGGCCAACTGCATGTATTTTGTTTGCTGCTCCGGCGTGCCGCGCTCGTGAATCGGCGACAAGGCCAGACAGCCGGCCAGGCTGGCAGTTGCGGCTCCGCCATCCACCCATGCCAGTTCAAACGCTACCAGCGCCAGTGCCAAGTTCTTGGGGCCGGCGATGAATCCACCCTGCTCCGGCTCCATGAAGACCGCCGTGATCCCGGATGCATCAAAGGCTGACAATAATTCGGCCTTGGCCGGCGTCCAATCATGCGAATTGCGGCCACCGCTGGCGACCAGGCGCGCCACCGGACCACGGGCCACCGATCGCGCCGACTGCACCAGCATCTGTAGATCGTAGCGGTCGGCGAATCGCCATTGAATCTGGCGCGCGGCATCGGATGGAAGCGTTCGTAGCAATTCTGGCTTGATGGGAGTGGCAGCGGAAGCCATGGCCTTACTCCTTTTGCGAAATGGTCTACCCATTCTGCCGTTGTGTGACCGCCGGGTCTGTGATGTACGTCATGAGGGCCTGTGACCCTAGGCACGTCGAACCGCGAACTGCATGGCTGCGGTCAAAGGGAGCCGTGCGGGAGTGCGCCTAGCGGCGATCGGCTGGCAGTAATACTTTCTTCGGGGCATGACTTGCGGGCCCGCGTCCCAACAAGGTTGCACCAGCCGAAGCCCAAGAAAGCTGTTGACTTCGGCATTATTTCGTTATTACTTTTTATTCCCTTAGGTATGGATAGATGTAACGAGAACGTTTCCCAGTAATCCGGAAACACTGGCCCCCGGAAAGCGATCTGCCTGCTGAATGGCGTGCCATGAACAGCGATTTGGGGGCCAGGGAAAACTCATTCAGCGAGGATGTACCCTATTTCATCCCCCGCTTTTGTGACGCCATTACGGAAATCCCGGACACGCAGGCCATCGAGCGATTCCAGGTAATGGTGCGGCCTCCAACAGTACTCAGGCGCTTTTCTTTGAGGCAATGGCGGAGAAGACAGACTAGTGGCGCTTGCGTATTTTCGACACGGCACTGCTTCTATACTGGTTCTATGGCGGTGATGATAGAGATGCATCTCACGGGCTGCGCGCCTGCAGTGCGGTCGGAAATTGCGGCGATTATCGAGCATGCGGTGGCGGATCGGCCCGGGGATTGGCGGGTTTTGATCATCGGCTCTCAGGCGAACGACCGGTGGGAAATGAAGATCACGGGACCGCACGCATTCGAACGGTCTTATGTGCTGGAAGGCTCGTCCGGCGAGCATGAACCGCAAATCATCGGGAGGATTGTTGCGAGGATGGTGTCGGTGACGGGACGTTGATCGAAAATTTCACCAGTTGCTTGTGCCTCTGACTGTGCCGGGGCCTGAGTTTCCAACTTCTTCCGAAGTGCGGAGCATTCTGGAGTTGGCCGTACTGGGGTTTGCGTTTAAGCGGCTTGCCAATTGCGACCAGGAAGATGGCACTTTTGTCTCCTGCGTGCATGTTTCTTCTTGTTCCGTGTCTTCATGAATTGCACGCTGGACGCCCTCGACCGTACCGATTGTTCGTCCGAAGGCAATCTCAGGCGAACTGCCCACAACGATTCGCAGCGCTCCTTTCCAAGCCAAGCCTTTCCTAGAATCCGGTCGTCTGATATTGCAGGACTGCCAGGGCGAGGCGGTAATCGTAGGCGGCCTGCGCGTTACTAATTTGAGCCTGCGTCTGCTGGAGTTGTGCTTGACTGAGTTCAACAATGGAACTCAGCCCCAAGCGGTAACGTGTTTGGGCAAGATCGAGTGCGAGGCTTGACTGATCCAACAGTTGCTGAGTGACGCTGAGTCGCGCGTAAGCGGTATTTGCATTAAGCCAACCGGTGCGCACATCGCGTGAAATCTGATTACGAAGGTCAAGCAGTCGATCGTGGGCCGCTTGCGCTCTCAGACTCGCCTCACGAGATCTCGCCGTATAGAGAAAACCGTTAAATAAAGGGATTTCAACGTTCACACCCACTGCACCATACCAATTCGAGAGAACCGGGTTTCGTACTGGTGTGTCCCCTACGGCACCCACCGCACGGATATTTGGGAGAAGTAAATCGCGTTCGGCGGTCTGAAACTTCTTAGCAGATTGCTCCCGGAATTCCAGCGACAATATTTCCGGGCGCATTGTGAATGCCTGGGAAGTAAGATCATCCACATTGCTGGGAGGGGAACCGATCGCCGTCACGTCCTCGACTAACTTAAAATCCTGTGTCTTGGAATAGCCCAGTATCATAGACAGCGTAGCGAGTGCCCCGTTCTCGTTGTTCTCCGCGTCTAAGACAAGCAGTTTGGCTTGAGCGAGGTTGACGTTGGCAAAACTGAAATCCAGTTCGGACCTTAGCTTGCTCTTGAACAATGCTTCTACTTGATCGGTAACTGTCTGCCGTGCACCCACGGTTTGCCGAGCCACGGTCAGCACCGCATGAGCTTGCAGCGCACCGTAAAAAGCTTGATCCACCTCCAGAAGAATCTGCTCTTTCGTAGCTGCGGCATTTTGATCCTCAGCTTTGGCCGCTAGGTTGGCACTTGAGACCAAATTCGTGGTACGTCCGAAGTCCGTGATCAGCTGGCTGACCACGACACCAGCTGCGGCACGTTGATAAATGATGGGATTGTTGAGTCCACCCGCCGTAATGCGACTGTTAGCCTGGGAATCTACGCCCGTCAGATTAGCGTTTGCAGCGGGCCACAAACTTGACCGCACTTCCCGCGTGACCTGCTGCGATGCCAGAGCCATCAGCCGAGCCACGGAGATCTGAGGGTTGTTCTTCAACGCAAGTGCTTCCGCTTGCTTCAACGACAGAGATACTGCTGGCCCAGGATTATCCTGGGAAGCGGAGGCTGGCTGCCCATTTAGAGACGTACTGGACGCAGTTCGATCGGGAGCTGCCTGCGGCGCAGGGGCCGAAGGCAAATTCTGAGTCGCCATGTCGAACGATGCCTGCGCATGACTGCCGAGACAAAGGAACAGAATAGATAAGACGACCAAAGTGTTGCTCCTCACGCTGGCACCTCTGGTGGTTGTAATTCCTCTCTCTGGTGTACCCAGAGATAAGCTGCCGGGACGAGATAGATCGTAACTACCACCGAAAGGGAGAGTCCGCCGATGATGGCCCGCGCCAGTGGCGCATAGGCCTCGGCGCCCGTACCGAGCTTGAGGGCCATCGGTATCAAGCCAATCACGGTGGCCAGCGAAGTCATCAGTACTGGACGTAAGCGAATCCGGCTGGCGACCGTCACTGCTTCCTTCAAGAGTGTCCCTCCACGCCACAAGCTGCGTGAAAAATCCACGATCAGGATGCTGTTCGAGACCACGATTCCAACCATCATCACTAGTCCCATTAGCGACATGATGTTCAGCGTCGTCCCGGTGAATAGCAGCATGAACAAGACCCCGGCAAGTCCCGGTGGAACAGCGAAAAGAATGATGAACGGGTCGAGGAAAGACTCGAATTGTGCGACCAGGATCAAGTAAACCAAGGCTACAGAAAGCAAGAGTCCCAACCCGAAACTCTTGAAGGAAGAGAGCATGCCCTGCACGGATCCCCGCAAGTCCACGCGAACTCCTTCCGGCAACTTGGTTTGAGCAACAAGTCTAAGAATCGAGCCACTCAGTTCACCCAGATCTTCGCCTTTAGGAGCCACGTAAACATCGATCACGCGCCGTAGCTGGTAATGGTCGACTTCCGTGGGAGAGTCGATAGGAGCGATGTTCGCCACCGCATCAAGTTGCGTTGTTTGACGGCTGGACAAGCCACGGATCGGAATCTGCTTCAAATCGTTGAGCGAATGCACCTCGGCTTCCGGATATTGCACTGTTAACAAGTAGTCATTGCCACTTTTTGGATCGACCCAGTAGCTGGGAGCGATCATCCCGTTGGAGGTGAGGGCGGTGATGACGTTGTCAACCACCTCCTTCTGGCTAAGGCCCGCCAGGCTGGCCCGTTCGCGATCAATATTGAGGCGCAAGGCGGGATAATCAATGTCCTGAGGAATCAAAACGTCACTCACCCCTTTCAGATGGCGGATGTTATTGGCAATTCCACTCGCCGTCTGGTAAGTCTTGTCCATATCCATCCCACTGACTTGTACATCAATCGGCGCGGGTAATCCGAGATTCAGGACCGAGTCAACCAGGCCGCCCGCTTGGAAATACGTGCTGAGTTCGGGCAGGTCATTGCGTAATGCCAGCCGTACGCGGTTCATATACTCGTAACTGCCAACTTTGTGACCCTCTTTCAGGCTAACTTGGATAAAGGCTGTGTGGGCTGCGGAGTTTGGCGTATAGATCGCCGAAAATCCGGGCGTGACCCCAATGTTGGAGACAATCATGCCTAGTTCATTGGGAGGGACTATCTGCCGGATCTTGTCTTCCACGCGCTTCACACTTTGTTCCGTCAATTCAATCCGCGTCCCCGAAGGAGCCTTCAAGTTGATTACGAATTGGCCAGGATCGGTGCGAGGGAAATAGGCCACACCGACTAGCGGGTACAAGGAGAGGCTTAGAAGCGCAATGCCCACCAAACCAACTGTTGTGGCTGCAGGCCGCAACAAAGACCGGCCGAGTGTGTGGTCGTAGTACCGGACAAGTTTTTCAAAATAGCGGTTAAACGTGGAAACAACATGGCCGAAACGGGACCAGGTTACCTGGTGTTCGTGCACAAGGTGAGGCGACTTGATCAACTTGGCGCAGAACAACGGCACCACCGTCATGGCAACGAAGAACGAGGCCAACATCGAGAGCACAACCGCCATTGCCAGTGCGATAAACAAGAATCGGCTCACGCCATAGAGAAACACGACCGGGAAAAAGACCACAATCGTGGTTAACGTGGCGGCGAGAACTGGCCGGGCGACTTCCTGGCCTCCTTTGTCGGCCGCCACTTCCGGCGGTTCGCCCATTTCCATGTGCCGGAATATGTTCTCCAGGACAACTACCGAGTTATCAATTAGGCGTGAAAAAGCGAGCGCTAAACCACCGAGCACCATGGTGTTGACGGTTCCGCCAGTTGCGCTAATCGCGAGAAAAGTCGCGAACACCGAAAGAGGAATCGACAGAAAAACGGCAGCGGTCGCTCGCATGCTTCCGAGGAACAGCAGGATCATCAAGCCCGTGAGAACCAGTCCAATGGCGCCTTCATGTAATAGGTTGTCAATCGCCTTCTTCACGAAAACGGATTGGTCGAATACGACTTTCGCGACAAGTTGTTTGGGAATACCGGTCAATCCGCTGACGGCATCCTGGATCCCGTTCACCACCGAGATTGTATTGGTATCGCCCCCCTGCTTGAGGATGGGCAGGTAGACCGATGGCTGACCATCCACCCGCACGATGTTGGTCTGGATGGCGTGCCCGTCTATCGCTTTTCCGATGTCTTGCACCATAACAGAGGAATTGCCGACTGTTTTCAGGGGCAGGTGATCGATTTCCTCCGTAGTCGGCAACTGACTGTTGGTGTACAGGTTGTAGTCGATGGGGCCAATTTTCACGTCCCCCGCGGGCAGAATCAGATTGCTGTCGTTCACTGTCCGGACCACATCCATGACACTGAGTTCGTGCGCCTGCAGCTTCAAGGGATCGACATAGACCATGATTTGCCGGTAGCGGCCGCCGAACGGCTGCGGCACCGAAGCGCCGGCAACATTCGCGACTTGGTTTCGCACGTTGTATTGACCGAGGTCGCGAAGCTGCGTCTCGTTCAGCCCCTCTCCCTTGAGGGTAATGAGGCACACTGGCAGGCTGGAAGCGTCGAACTTCAGAACAACCGGTGGCAGAGTACCGGGAGGGAGCTTTCTCAAGTCTGCCATGGCCAGATTTGAAATTTCGCTCAGATCCGCATCAGCATTTGTTCCTGGCTGAAAATAGATCTTGATCAAGCTGACGCCTGGCAAGGAACGCGACTCGATGTGATCAATATTACTGCCCAGCGTGAAGAAGCGTTCGAAGCGGCCCGTAATGTCAGTTTCAATCTGTTCGGGCGGCATCCCCGAGTAAAAAGTGGCAACCACAACCACCGGAATGTTGATGGGTGGAAACAAATCCACTGGCATACGGACCAGCACAGCGGCGCCGACGATGGCGATGACCAGACAGCAAACAATGATGAAATATGGATTCCTGATCGCAAACCCTGACATTAGTACTGGGCCTCTTTGCTTTCCGCAATCGCTTTGGGTTTAACCTGATCTCCAGGCCGGAAGTCGCCACGGGAACCAATCACCACACGATCCTTCGGGGCGAGGCCGGAGACAATTTCCACCTGATTCACGCCCTCCATACCCAAGCGCACAGCGCGCTCTTCAATGCGGTCTTGCGAGTTCACGAGGAGTACAGTCGTCTCGGAACCGTTGCGGTTGACCGCTTGGATGGGAACGGCCAGCACATTGACCTTGTTCGCCAGGGTTAGTGCGACTTCGGCGTACATACCTTCGACGATGGTACCGTCGGCATTGTGAACGTCCACCTCGGTATGCATGGTGCGCGTCTCTTGGTTGACCGCGTCGGCGAAGCGAGCTACCTTCCCTTCAAAGTCGCGGTTCAGCGCCTGCACATGGACTGTGACGGTCGTGCCCAGCCGAATCATCGGAACGGCGGATTCTGGCACAGGCAGCGTTAGCCGGAACAGGTCGGTTTGCGCCACGCTGACCACCGGCTGAGCCTGGGCATTTGAGCTGGTGCCGGCCTGCACCAGCGCACCCGTATCTGCGCCGCGTTTGGTAATGACCCCGTCGAACGGAGCAACAATGCGGGCGTAGCCACTCATAGCGCTCAACTGTTTCTGTTCGGCGAAGGCTACGTCCAACTGATTCTGTGCCTCGGAGAGTGCGGCTTCATCAGCGGAAATCTGAGCTTCCCCTTCCTTGTCCTTAGCCATTGCATTGTCCAATTCTTGCTCCGCGACGAGTCCCGGGCGCGCTTCGGACGCCTGCTTCAGGCGGGCATAATCCAAGTGAGTGGCGTGATGCATCGACTCTGCCCAATCCTGATTGCCCTTGGCCCGGCGCACCGCGTCTTTGCTACGCCGTATCGCCGCGTCCGCACCCTGAAGTTGGGCATCCAGTTCCGGAACCTCAAGGACGGCGAGGGTCTGTCCGGTTTTCACGTGGTCTCCCACATCCACGTAGATCTTGCGGATATAGCCCGCGACCTTGGCGTGCACGTCAACCTCCTGGAAGGGGCGGAAGTCTCCGGACAGAGTAACCGTGTTGGAGATGGGAGTAAGCTCTGCTAAGGCTACGGCGACAGGACGGAGGGAGGTCTCCTCGCCTTTTTCAGTTCCGGCATTTGTTTTCCACAGCCCCAGAATCACGATCAGAGCAAGCGCAGCGATTCCAACGAGAATGAAAAATGATCTCTTACGCATGTTTGCTGTCACCCATTTCCAACTCGACCTACCTGGATTGAAGGTCGTGCAAATTAACGGCCGGCCTTACAAGAATCCCCCGCAACGGGATCACGCCGGACGATGCGAAGCTTGACTTCACCGGTGCCCGGAACCTTGACATATAACCAGGGTTTTTCGGGGCTGACTTCAACGGACTGGCCTGCCACAAACACACCGGGCAGGTAGTCGATTGCTGATTTGTAGCGGCCGAGATACACCACACAGTTCAAACGGATCGAGACGTTGGCATCGTATTCACTCAAAGGCGCTGGGGCGTCCGTGATCTTCCTATGAAGAGCAACTTCGGGTTCATGTTTCTCCACCTTGACTACGACCGCCGTCTGAAATTGCCGGGTCGAGGCATTTGACAGAACGGCAGATCCGCCAAACACGATTAAGCAGCAAATCGCTAAGCCACAAGTTCTTCGCACAATAACCTCCGCGATGCACGGTTGACAAAAATGGAGAATGGGATAAACGGGGCGTCGCGCGATAGTGTTCTTCGGGCCACACCCCGCAAGGACTAGTTCCTGACCATGCAGGATTCGTCCTTAACACTGCGGCGACCGTCGATCCCCATCCGCAGCGTACGATCACCGGGAAGGCTCACATCCATGACACGTTTTCGCAGATTGACTTCGACTGCGTGATTGGGAGCAAAGACTGACGGCAGATAGTCGAAAGCCGAGTCATAACGTGTTCGGTAGACAGTGCAGCCCAGTCGTATGCCGATGTCATAGGAGTAGACCACCGACTGAAGCGGCGCATCGGATGGGTTACTACCGGCGTAATTGGATGGAGTCTCGTGATTTTCGACACTGACCACCGTTGCCGGTTGATATTCCGGTTTCGTTGTGGCGTGCATGCTTACTAGCAGCACGCAGGAAATGACCGCAAATAGTACGAAAGTCTTCTTCATATCTCCTCCTGGAGAAGGCCAGCGAACGCTGTCCGCAGCCTGAGTCCCCGGAAATGGCGAGCAGTTCATCGCCCGTGATCCGAAGACTCATTTTTCGCACTGCGATCGAACTCGATCAAGCCGCGCTCGACACTCAACCCCAGTCATGGAAATTGACTGAGGCAGCTCCGCTTGATCAAGGCGCAGTGATTGACTGCAAAAAGGGGAAAGCTAGCAGGTAGGAGGAGGCCGGTTATAAAGCCAGCTCTCGGAACTAAGGTTCGTAGATGGTACGACCACTGAGACGGCAAAGACGGAAGAACGTGGCGGTTGAAACAGGGTGAGACTCGCAGCCGGAGCCGTCCACTGCACTGCGTTGCTAAGCAGGCGCTGCCTATGAGCGTCGGGAGATTGAGATTTGACGGTTGCTACATTCTGGACCTGGTCACCCAGCGAAACGTAACGAGTCGCGACGCTTGCCGTGAGAGAAAAAACTGCTAGAACAACAATCGCGATCCGGCACCAAGACCCAATACTTACTCGCGCGCGAGAATGTTTTATCGTAAGCATTTCGAATCTATGCGAGGATTGAATACTAGCACATTGTACATTGGCGCCGCAGCACGGCCAGATCACGCACACGCCAGATCACGCAAGTCACTGCTATCCACTTGCTTTGACGCTTCGAGACCGGCTTAGGGTGCAAGCACGAATTCCGCATCCGGCGTAAGCCCGTCCGCGCAATGGCAAATCGCTCCAATGTGGTGGTTTCCACATTGGAGCGAGAGATGCCGTTCCGGCTTTAAAAACAATCCCTCGTCCCCAATTGGCAAAAGGAGAGAAACACAGGGACGAGGGTACCGCACTACGGCAAGTAGTAGCGGAACGAGGTCATAAACATGTTGTCGATTCCGTGCGGCGCACCACCGCTGCCCGCCCACGCATTTCGGCTCACGTAGGAATACTGGGGGCCAAATTGCAATCTTCCCTTGGGACCGCTATGCAGTTTGATCCAGAACCCGAACGTACCCTCGAGGACGCTTTGAGTATCGGCCTGACACTTCGAGAGCGCTCCGAAACCGTAGCCGTTGCCCGATGAGGGCAAGGGTTCGGCGTAGCAGTCCGCGACGGTTGTGTCAAAGCTCGGGGCCCCGTACCCTACCGTCTTAAGGGAGACGGGATCAACTTGATATCGCCGGCGTAAGTATTCCTCACCGCCATTAAGGTACACATCGAATCTAGGCATGTGCCACTCCAGCGTGGCCAGACCCTGATAACTCCGCAGCGGAGCCAGGGTGCCATTGGGGTTTACAGTGGCATCCGGCAGACCCGACGTGCCGTATCGACCTACGCCGTTCCCGTAGAGGGCGTGAAGCCCGAAATCCACATGCTTAAACAGAGTGAAGCGGGCGTTTCCTCCCACTCCACCGCCATTTTTCGAACTGTTGTAGGCGCCTTGGGTGGAAACGACGCCGCCATTGCACAGAGTGGTATCAACGGGCGGTTCCTCGCAGGGATAAACGCGATCGCGGAAGCGGCTCAAGATGCCGAAGATTTCATAGTGGCCGAAACCGGGTTCAAACGCCGCCTTGACGATGACGTCCGGCGTCGCGTTGAAGGAATAGTTGGCGTTTAAATTATACAGTCCGCCGCCGACGCCGGCACTGCCGAAAGCGAAGTTCGAGGCATTGTTGCGTGCCGCGAAGATAGTCTGCGGATTCTCCAGCGATGCTGCCAGCCAGACGTGATCGTTGAAGTTCTTGGAGACGCGTACACCCCACTGCCGCGCCCAACTGAAGCCGACCGTATACTGCGGGTCGATGGTCATGGGCAGAGCCTCACTGCGGTTGTCGACCCCCTTTTTGGTCTCTGTCACCAAGCTCCACATCTGACCGCCAGTGAAGGTCCAGCCGTTCGTCAGAGCCGCCTGACCCCAAGCCTGCCGTTGGCGCATGGTGTAGCTGTTGCTCTGGTTGTTGTTCGAGGTTACGCCAGCGGAAAGAAAGTCAGCTTCCACATAACCGGTGAGCTTGACGTCGCTGAACTTGCCCTCAGCCAGCATCGAAACTCGCGACTGGCGGCCGGAGCCAAAGAATTCAGAAATCGCGTTCTGGCCGCTTCCGGGAAAATTGAGGCTGTTGAACGGAGTGTTGATGTCCGCTCCCAGCGCGCGAGTGCGATACACGGATTCTGCCGCCATGAACCCGCCGGGAGTGATCGTGATTCCCTTAAAGTGAATGGCGAGCGGGCTTTCCAGATCCCCCATACGTTTCTGAGTCTCTTGCAGAGTCAGCGCGGAGTTCGTAGCCGTCGTCTTCAAGTCGGTGACGTCGCTCTTAAGCGCCATAACCGATTGCTGTTCCTCCGCCGTTTGGGCAACAGCAGTATCCGCCTTGCTCTGCGCCTGCGCAGCCACCGTTTGGCTCTGATCAAGGCGCTGTTCCAGTTGCTGAATCTTCTGATCGCGGCCTTGAATCAGATCGCTCAACTGCTTGATCTGTTGCTGCTGCGCATCAATCGCCTGCTTCATCTCACTGAGCTGCGTTGAAATAGTCGGCCCAGACGCTTTTGGATCCGCCTTTTTCCGCACGCTTTTCGCCGTCGTTGCAGTGGCCGTACCTTGCTGAGCCTGCGCCGCGATTACGCTGCCCGCAAGCGCCATCGACAGAGCCACAGCCATGATTCGTTTCATTGTTTTCATCTCCTGAGAAATAAACTTTTTAGATGGCAGACAAAGCGTGACGACAACTCTTCAACCCACATTTCATGATTTTGCGAACTCTTAGCCTAGCCCTCCGTTTGTTAATAGCTGATTACAATTTGTTGAATATTCGGTGAATCGGATTCTGAACACAGATTTCCGCGTGTGGACCTGGGCGAAGTAGATTTGGCGCGAACGATCAGGGTTCCGACGCAGACGTTGCTTTGTGAGCAGTAGAAGTCGGTAGATCGAATTTCTTTCGTACCACCAGCCGAGAGTTCTCGGTCAAACCCGAATAATCATGACCTCGGTTGCTTTAATGAGAGCTGCCGCGGTCTGCCCCGGCTTGAGTCGCATTTCACGGGCGGAGGTGGCGGTGATGATCGACGTAATCTGCTGTTCACCAATCGAAATCTTCACTTCAGCCATCAGCCCGCTGATGCGCACACTATCGATCCGCCCCACGAGCTGATTCCGCCCGCTGACACGGCGCACTACTTCCCTGCGTTCGGGGGCCGTCTTGCCTCGTGTCCGGAATAGCAGGCGATCGATTTCGCTTTGAGGAATTCGATGATGCCCTCCGGGTGTGCGAACACTCTTAATCTTCCGCGCATAAATCCATTGTTTTATGGTGGGAAAGCTGATCCCAAGCTGCAGAATGGCCTCACGCGGCTTAAGCATCTTTTCATTCTTCTGGGTCACGCGAACCGACTCGGTTTCCATAGAAGCTCAGGATGGAATCCTATAGCGAGTGTGCGCCGAGGTCAAAACCTATTGGAGAATCGACGGCTTTCTCTTGCCAAATCCTCCCCGTCCGCACTGTGGGGTGCATATCAATACGCATGTATACATATTATTGGTTCATATAGAAGCGTATTGATTATATAAATACATGCGGTGTGTTTTCAACACACTTTCTTGAGGAAGGGTATGCGTAAGACCGTCTCATTGTTTGTGTTGGCAATGCTCTGTTTGGTCCCGAAGATGTATGGGCAAGATGGCTACTTTTCAAACTGGTTTGCTCGTGTCGACAAAACCAAAGACGAGCAACCCCATTGGGTCACGCCATTGGCAACCACGACGCCGCGTTTGGAAGAAGAATATCGCTACGATCAGTTGTGGCAGGTAAACGGCAAGGGCGTTACCACCGACAACTACGATGGCGGCAAAGGGCTGGAACTGATTCCCTTTGAAAAGGTAGAAGTGATTTTCAACGTGCCTCCATACATCGCCCACAATAACCCCAAAGTCGTGGACGGCTGGGGAGACGCTGCGTTTCTGGTCAAGTACCGGCTGCTATCCGCGAATGAGCAACACGGCAACTACATCCTGACTGCTTTTCTGGGCTGGAGCGTGCCGACCGGCCAGTACGCTAATGGAGCCCTGCACGCGGTCATCACGCCGACTATCGCATACGGAAAGGGCTTTGGAAACTTCGACGCGCAGGGTACGTTCGGGGTGGCATTGCCGGTTGCCGATACGAACCTCGTCGGGCGAAGTTATCTCTTGAACAATACCCTGCAGTATCACGTTTTCCGCAAATTCTGGCCTGAAGTTGAGCTCAATTCCACATTCTTTCAAGATGGCAAGAACGATGGCATGAAACAGAACTTCGTGACTCCGGGCCTTGTCCTGGGACGCTTTCACTTTTTGGGAAGAATGGGCTTCACCGTCGGCGGCGGATACCAGATCGCAACGACTCACTTTCATACCAGTAATCACAACGCCATTCTGTCGATCCGATTCCCATTCTAGATAACGAGTTTCTGACGCCAACTGTCGGGTCATAATCAAGCTAGCCAGAAGTCTGCGACGCTACATTTACGGCGATGCATTCTGCAAGAATCATGTGGAGAATCAAAGACCCGCGCGAGGGAGGACGCAAGCGCAGGTTTCGCTTTGCTAAGTACTCGCTCGGCAAGTCTCGCGATTCGCCAAATGCGTGCATCGTCAATTCGTGGGCAGCAGGTCGCCGGCGGCGAGGACGTAGGTGGTGATCTTGTCAAGCTTCAGATTGAGACGCTTGGACGTGAGGGTGACGGCTCCGTCGCTGGAGCGCGCGGACTCCACATTTTTCATCAGAACCCGGTGCTTCGAAATGGCGGACGCCGGCGAAGGCAGCGACAGGTCCGCGCCTTTGTTCGTGTCACGGCCTGGAAATGGTTCCTGCGAAACCGGGTTGCTCGGGTCGGGATAGGTCCCGCCGCCATTCCAATGTTTCGGGCTGTGTGCGGCGTCCGGCGGTTCGTAGGAGGGACTCGGAGACGCGTTGTTTGCGAACGGGTAATACCACGCGGTTAAGTAAACCTTGATGGGTGCCGATCCATTTTTCCATTGCGCGGAGTCCATGCGAATGGCAAGGCGGGAGGGGTCGGTTGCGGATTTCGCTACGGACTCGACAACCTCTCCGGACAAGATGGCATTCTGCGGAACGACTACGCCGTTGACCAGGGTAGCGACTACAAGTGCGGCCTGGACCTTGGCTCCGACGGGAGTTTTACCGGCAGTCACATTTTGCCGCATGACTACCGGGAATTCACTCCCGGTCTGGGAACTGCGCGCCCCAGGCGCCGGTTGACTCAGGAGCGCGGCGGAACCAAGAACGACAGTCAACACCGCGCGCCCGATTACGATCGTGGTGCGGAACTTTCTCCTGAACATCTGCGTCCCCCTTGCTGGTTGACCGACCGGGTCCGCGCTTTGGAGCGCGGAAAGCTATTCCTTAGCGAACTCCTTGCATTCTCGTAATTGTACTCGTCACGTCGACCACGGAACTCGTTTTATCTGCGCGCTGGCGGCGACCCCGGGGCGGCGGTCTTACGATGAACTGTATACGCTCTTCTAGTAAACTATATTTTGCCTTTGGATCACCGGGAGCAAGCGAGTGCGGTGGCGTGCTGCCCAAGCGGCACATCTTGCGGCATTGATGAGAGGATCGATGAATATACTGAGAATGATGATGGTGAGCGCGTTGGCGCTCGTCTTATTTGCCACAATGTCGGAGGCCACGACCAAAGTGACCAAACAGGCGTTTGGAAAAATACCGGACGGAACTCCGGTGGATATATTCACGCTGACCGATGGTCCGATCGAAGCTAGGATCACGACCTACGGCGGCATCATCGTTTCGCTCAAGGTTCCCGACAAGAAGGGCCATGCCGCGGATGTTGTGCTTGGATTCGACGACCTCGACGGATATGTCGCGAACAACAACAACAAGGGAACGGCATTTTTCGGGGCGGTGATTGGCCGCTATGCGAATCGTATCGCGCACGGCACGTTTTCGCTCGACGGCAAGAAGTACGATCTTCCCAAGAACGACGGGGACAATACGCTGCATAGCGGTACTCATGGATTCAACAACGTCGTGTGGAACGGGAAAGAGATCCCGAACGGAGTTGAACTCACCTACGTGAGCAAGGACGGCGAGTCGGGCTATCCCGGCACTCTGACGGTTGTGGTTCGCTACACGCTAGTGGGCGGCGACTTGCGCATAGAGTATTCCGCGAGCACCGACAAAGATACCGTCTTGAATCTCACCAATCATTCCTACTTCAACCTGGCTGGGGGCGGAGACGTCCTCGGCTATCAATTGACGCTGCATGCCTCCCGAATTACGCCGGTGGATGCGGCTTTGATTCCGACTGGCGAGCTCAAGGCAGTGGACTCGACGCCGTTTGATTTCCGCAAGGCCACGGCGATCGGGGCCCGCATCGATGCGGCCGATGAGCAGATCGGCCTTGGTCACGGCTACGACCACAACTGGGTGCTGGATGCGGGCGCTGGAAAACTGGCGGAGGCTGCGGAAGTGTACGAGCCCGTCTCCGGGCGCGTGCTGCGCGTTTTGACCGATCAACCGGGAATCCAGATCTACACCGGCAACTTTCTCGACGGCAGCGTCAAAGGAAAAGGGGGCATGCCCTATCAGCGTCGTGGAGCCATCTGCCTTGAGACCCAGCACTTTCCCGATTCCCCGAATCACCCATCGTTTCCTTCGACCAAGCTGAAACCAGGCCAAAAGTTTCATAGCGTGACCGTGTACAGCTTCTCTTCGCGCTAGGGACTCGGTCGGTGGAGCCGCGCGGAGGAGTCGGGCATCAGGAAACGGTCGAGTCGGGATGACGTGGTATCGCGATGAAAAAGCTTGGCTGTAACCAGCGAAATTGGCGAGCGCTCCAACATTCTTCGACTTCACTGCGGCAAGCGGTTCTTCCGTTGCTGCCGAAACCGGTCGAGCGCAAGCATGGTTGCCGCCCAAATAGTTCCTGCCAGATATCCCGCAACGACGTCGCTCGGATAATGTACGCCCAGATAGATCCGCGACAGCCCGATCGCCAGCACCAGCAAAGCGGCGACTAGCCAGATCAAGACCCGCAGAGATAAGGGCCGCACACGTCCCGCGAGCAGTCCCGCCAACACTCCGTAGAAGCAAAAAGAAAACAGAGAGTGTCCGCTCGGAAAGCTGTAGGTGTGTGGAAGCGGCCCAAAGAAGGGAACCGGCCGCGGGCGATGGACCGCGAATTTCAAGGTAAGGTCGAGCACCAAAGCGCCCGCCAGTGTTACGACCATCCAGATGGCGGCGCGGCGCCACTGAAAATGGCGAAACAGAGCAAACGCAAGCAGGGCGGACGCAATCAACCCGCCCGATCCCATGAATGAAATGGCAAACATGAGCCGCGTAAGCCGAGGAGACGCGCACGCGTGAACGGCAGCCCGCACCGAGGAATCGAACTCGAATGTGTGTTGCTCGGCGACAGTCTCCGCCAGCCACGCAAAAAGAAAAATGGCCAACACCGCGATGGCTAGGCTGACCAGAGGCACCTTCGCCAAAAGCGCCGCCTCCGGAGCCTTCTCGGGCCCGGGCAATTGACGTTCGTCGATCATGGTCAATTCCGCCCTCGCCCTGAACGCGAACGGTTCTGGGGTGCCGTCAACTCTGCGATCAGGGCGTCGAGTTTGGCAAGAAGCGCGTCATTCCCCTGTCGTGGATAGCGGGCCAATTGTTCCCGGAAATGCGGCAGGTTGTAGAGAAACGATTCCACTCGTTCCTTATTAAGCCCTTCCCAGTAAGCCCCGTAGCCCGCCTTCTCCAGCCAGTAGGCGTTGAAGATCTGCTCAAACTGGTGCTCCACGGGAATCGCAAGGTAAGGCTTCCCCAGATGGAGCGCTTCCGTTACCAGTGAGAAACCCGCGTTCGCAATGATCGCCTTGGCGGCAATCAAGTCGGCAAGAAATCCATCCAGGCTCGGTTTCTTGAAAACGATGTTCCCTTCCTGACCTTCGCGTCCGAATCCATAAGCGACAAATGAGCAGCGCACGGAAGCCAGAAGCTTCTCCATGGCCGGCGCCGGCGAAGTCATGTAAACCAGGATGTGTTCTCCCTCGCGAGGCTTCGCCTTCAGAATGCATTCACGCAGGATCGGCGGGAAGACAAACGTACTTGGCCGCGTGGCCTGGGCGGCAAAGAAAGATGTAACTAGATAAGCATTCGCGCGCGGAACCATCAACCGGGTCACGATCTTGGCGGCGCTGGCATCGCGCTGGTACTGCCCGGGATAAGAAACATCGGTGTTTGTCAGACAGTGCTGATTGTCGATCGAAATCGCAGGAAGATGTTTTCGGCGCCCGGCATGACAGGAAAGCGGTTCAAAATCCGTGACCACGAGATTGATCTCTTTTTCGTCGATCAGGTTCTTCAGCCGCGAGACACTGGCCACAGCGCGCCGGGCCGTCAGCAGATTGTTTGCCACGGTGCGCCGGTAACGCACCTGATTATTCACATAAGCGATCCGCCACCCGAAGATCTCCGTGACTTCAAAATCCTTGCGCAGATTGGCCAGTCCGCGGTCAAAGGACACAACGTGAACCGCGTGTCCCCGCCGCTGGAGATGAGAAATCACTTCCTTGGCGCGCGTCGAGTGGCCCGCGCCTTCGCCGTTCACTCCGTAAAGGATGTTCGCCATCGGGATACGGGTGGAAGTATATCGTGGCGGAATAACCGGTGGTTGAAAAACCCCTTCGCATTGTGTCCGTAAGATCTCGCCGAAAAGAGGGAATTTGGGGCTGGTACACTAAGGCTCATCATGTTCCTGCGCACGCCGGTGACGCGCCGCGAGATGCTGAAGGCGACTGCAGTGGGGCTCCTGACCTTGCCCAGTCTTGCCTCGGTCGCATGGTCGCTCGAGCAGAAAACGTTTGACGAGCCGAATCGAAGCCCTTACCGCGGGTCTGACGACCAACTTCTGGACGATATCGAACGCGCCGCCTACGAATTCTTCTGGAACGAAGCCAGCAGCACGACCGGCCAAGTCAGGGATCGCGCGCTGCTCAACGGCGACGACCACCGGCGAATTGCCAGTATTGCGGCAACGGGCTTTGGACTCACCGGATTGTGCATCGCGGAATCCCGCGGTTACGGCAAGGCGGCGGCGATCCGCGACCGCGTGCGGCAGACGCTCCGTTTTCTAAAGCGGCAATTGCCCACGAACACGGCTTCTTCTACCACTTCTATTGATATAGAGACCGGTGAGCGGGCCTTTAACTGCGAACTCTCCTCCATCGACAGCTCTCTATTGCTCTGCGGCGTGCTGACCGCTCGCCAACATTTCAATGACACCGAGATTCAGGATCTCGCAACCGCAATCTACGAGCGTGTCGATTGGCCATGGATGCTCAATGGCGGCGCAACCTTCTCCATGGGATGGAACCCGGGCAGCGGTTTTTTGCGCTCGCGCTGGGACCATTATTGCGAACTCATGATGATCTACCTGCTCGCCCTCGGGTCGCCCACGCATCCTGTTTCCAGCGAAACGTGGGAGGCCTGGAAGCGTCCCACCGTGAAGTTTCAGGAGTTCGAGTACATTTCCGGACACGATCCGCTGTTTACCCATCAGTTCTCGCAAGCGTGGTTTGATTTTCGCCACAAACCTGATGCCTATGCCAACTACTTCACGAACTCGGTGACGGCAACCGAGGCGCACAAGCGGTTTTGCGTTTCGCTGCGCGATGAATTCCCCGATTACAGCGCGCACCTGTGGGGAATCACTTCCTCCGATTCGGACTCCGGCTATCAGGGTTGGGGAGGGCCTCCGCGGATCGGGCGACTCGACGGCAGCGTCGTTCCGTGCGCCGCCGCCGGTTCGTTGCCCTTCCTGCAGGAGGACTGTATGCGGGTGCTGCGGACGATCCGCGAGCGTTACCCGAAAGCGTGGGGACGATACGGGTTCGTCGACGCGTTCAATCCGCTAACTGGCTGGTACAACCCGGACGTGATCGGAATCGATGTGGGGATCACGATGCTGATGGCAGAAAACGCGCGCTCGGGATTCGTCTGGAACGTCTTTATGAAGAACAAGGAAATGCAGCTGGCGATGGAGAAGGCCGGGTTCAAAGGCGACGGACTGCGCTCATAGCCATCGAGCCTGGCACTTTTCAGTTGCCGGTTCTCAGTTCTCAGTAGCTGGGTAACTGATTGTCTCCCTTCCCATTTAATCTTAGGGTACTAATTAACTAGTGAGGGTAGGTCCCCTCCCCGCGCGGTCTTTTGGAATCATAGGGTTAGGGCAAAAATCCCGCCAGGTCTTTGGGTTTAAAGGAGTTAGAGGTAAAGTATTTCGGAAGGTACTTATCCCTTGACAGTAGGTACGCAACCTCTTACGCTTGTTGATGAACGGTTCGCAGATGGACCACGGTACTATCTGACTGAGCCAAAGGACATCAATATGCGCGTACCGGATCAAGTCAAGAACTGTGCGCTCTTCGTGGGCCTTGCGGAGATGCCAGAGCCGGAATATAGGGGAACGGCCTTCATCGTGACAGTACCGGGAACGCAAAGCAACCATTTTGCCTTCTTGGTCACAGCGGGACACGTAGCGAAACACCTTCAGGGCAAGGAATTCTATATCCGCGTAAATAGACGCGATGGAACAGCGGTAGCTATGAAGGGTCGCCCTTCTGATCCATGGTGGTTTCATCCGACCGAAAAAGACTATGTGGACGCCGCCATAACATTGTTTTCTCCGCTGGACCTCGCACAATTAGATGTGGCCCATATCCCCATCGGAATGTTCGCCACTAGCGACACGATCAGGACGAATCATTTGGGTATCGGTGATGAAGTATTCATTACTGGACTTTTTACAAAGGTCACCGAAACCACGAAGAATATTCCTATCGTCAGAACTGGCACCCTCGCAATGATTCCGGGAGAGAAAATTCCTTTTGGCGAAAGCATGATTGATGCATATTTGGTGGAGGCGCGTTCCATTGGAGGCTTGAGTGGGTCGCCAGTGTTTATCCGGGAAACAATTACCATCCCCGTACCAGACGGTCCCCCTGGTTCGGTTGCGGCGAGCCTCGGTGCTCACAAATATATGCACGGCATCGGTCGGATTCACTTCCTTGGTTCAATGATCGGCCACTGGGATGTGCCAGAAGGATTCAGCCCTACCCAGTCAGAAGCCGTAAATATGGGAATCGCTCCGGTCGTTCCAGCGCATAAGATCAAGGAAATAATCTTCCAGCCCGAACTGGAGACAATGATGAAACGCGTTAATGACGAAATGAGAGCCAAGAATCAAAAGGGAGCAACGCTGGACTTTGCGCCGAGCAAAAAACAAACAACTGAAGCTGGCTTTGATATTCCCGTACCTAGTAGTGGGCAATTCTTGGATGGATTGAAGAAGGCCAGCCGCAAGGTGGAACCGTCAAAGTCTTAGTGGCGAGCCATCCAGCCATAGGGATAGATCAACAAAGCAAAGCCAATGACAGCGATCCAAGCCAGCACCCATGAGATTGTGCCCGTCATGTTCTCGGTTAGTTTGGGAAACTGCCGTCTGATCGCTGGGCGGATCAGACAGAATCCGGCGATAGCTAGAAGCCATGCTCCGATCACCTGCGCCAGTTCACGCATACCAAAATGAAAAAACCACAGTCTAATTTACGTTCCGATCAGGCGGAAAGACTCGCAGCAATGCTTCGAGGCCCTGCTTGGGATCACTTCCGTCGCGTAATGCGGCACGCACTTCTCGGAACGTTGCCGCAATACGTTCCCTGTGCCCCTTTGCCTCAGGCGCAGACATCAGTTCCTTTAACTCGTTCTCCCATCCTGGAATGCGGCGGACGGTCAGGATTAGACGAAGGGCGGAATTCTCAAGGTAGTAGTACTCGAAGGCGTCAAGCAGTTTCTCGGCCAAAGGTGTCTCCATAATGATTGACCTCTGCTCCGTTCTCTGTAATTCAGTCAGAACGGTTCTGGGATTATGGCGCTCTGACGCACAACTACGTCTCGTTTCTCGACTTGCTGCAAGACGCTAAGAAACATGGGTTGCACGTCGAACCGACGATTGTAGCGGAAGCTGTACTCGTTGAGGTAGGTCTGTAGGTAGTGACGACCGACCGAATGATAAACGCCACCAATTCCACGTTTGATAAGGCTCCAAAAGCCCTCAATGGTATTCGTGTGGATTTCTCCGACAACATAGACCTTCTCGCTGTGATTGATGATTTTGGCATTCTGAAGTGGTCCACTTCGGCGGTTTGTTTTGGCCCACCCTGGGCACAGCAAACTTCTACTCTGTATTTGAGCGTGAGCTTGGGTCTGGAGGCGGGAGTTGGACTGGAGAGCCAAGGTGGAGCTATTCGAGCAGATTCGGTTGGAGTATGAGTTTGGGGTGGGCACGATCCAGGGCGTGTCGCGCAAGCTGGGGGTGCACCGGCGGTTGGTGCGGGAGGCGATCCGGAGCGCGATACCGGCGCGGCGGAAGAAGACGGAGCGGCCGCATGTGAAGATGGCTCCGGCAGCGGAGTTCATCGACGCGATTCTGGAAACGGATCGCAAGGCTCCGCGTAAACAGCGCCACACGGCGAAGCGGATCTGGGAACGCATTCGACAAGAGGTACCCGGATGCACGGCTGCCGAGCGCACGGTGCGGCAGTATGTGGCACAGCGCAAAGAGGCGCTGGGGCTGGCCCGGCGCGAGACCTTCGTGCCGCAGAGCTACGACTGGGGCGTCGAAGCCCAGGTCGATTGGTATGAAGCGTATGCCGACATGGATGGCGAGCGAGTTAAGCTACAGGTGTTCTCGCTGCGTTCTATGGCCAGCGGAGCGGCCTATCATCGCGCCTACCTGAGGGCCACGCAGCAGGCGTTTCTGGAAGCGCACGAGTTGGCATTCCATTATTTTGGCGGCGTCTTCCGCCGGCTTCGCTACGACAACCTGTCGAGCGCGGTAAAGAAGATACTGCGCGGCTATGAGCGCGAGTTGACGGCTCGCTTCATCGCCTTCCGTTCGCACTGGCGCTATCAGGCCGACTTCTGCACGCCCGGCGAAGGCCACGAGAAGGGCGGCGTGGAAGGCGAAGTGGGCTACTTCCGCCGCAACCACTGGGTTCCGGTACCGGCGGCGAGCGATCTTGCTGAGCTGAACGCGAAGCTGCTGGCCGACTGCCGCCACGATGAGAGCCGTATCTTATCGGGCCGCAGGGAGAGTATCGGCGCGCTGTTACTGACCGAGAAGCAACACTTGTTGCCGCTCCCAGCGGAAGACTTCGAGTTAGCGGAAGTCAGCTTCCCGCGCGTCGATCAGGCGGGATGTGCCAAGGTGCGAACCAACTTCTACTCGGTGCCGCTGAAAGCAGGCTCGATGGTCGAGGCTCGCGTTTACTCCAGCGTGGTGGAGATTCGGCACGACGGGGTACGGGTGGCGCAGCACCAGCGCAGCTATGAACGCGCCCAGCAGATCCTCGATCTCG
>OBLT010000616.1_pt1 | contig 22834 bp, 20 predicted proteins | sample 1518721 | NCBI WGS metagenome assembly OBLT01 (sample SAMEA3539307, study PRJEB22396) | soil metagenome | biome: tundra; feature: field; material: soil | place: USA | collected 2010-05 | depth 0.15 m | reverse complement strand
GTCAAGCTGGCCACGAAATCTCCGAGAAAAGTTCTAAGATAGTCTCCTTGGGCGCGCCACTTACTTGTATGCCTTTTTTTCAATAACTTCCGGCAATACCCGTTAGTTTATTTCGAACCTATATTCTTCGCTCAGACCGAATGTGACAAATCAAGCTTTCATTTGTCCCGTTACTTGTTTAGACGTTCAAGTGAATTGTTTCCGAGTGCGACGTGATCCAAGCGCGATCGCCAAACTGTGCTGCCATTTCCTGATTCACCAAATCCCGGGGATAAAACGCTTCGTCCTTTCCATGTAATCTTGGTAGGGCTGGCCGAACTTTTCCAACATCATACTCTCCTCGGGACGCAACCGGAAAACAAGCATGAGAACGAATGCGACGAGGCAACCCAGGCCGGCGATCCAATTCGAAAGAAGTAAGGCTTGCGCGAGAGCATAAACAAATATCGAGGCATACATTGGATGGCGGATGGATTTGTAAATTCCGGAGATTACGAGTTGATGTTTTTCACGAAGTTCCAGGCTGTTGGACCAATTTGTACCCAATTCGGCGTGGGATCGGTAGAAGAGCCAAAATGAAAAACCGAGACAAACAATGCCGCCCGAGAGAGGTAGTAGTCGAAGAGGATAGTCGGCAAAGGAAAAAAGCGGGGACACGATGAATACCAAGGGAAGAAGGAAGCCGCCGATCCCCATCAAAGCCAGAAGCGTCGCTTCCAGGGCGCCCTTGCGGCTCTCCGCGATCTTGGTTTTCTTGCTTCGCTTGTCATGTGGCACGCGAATCGCAACGAACACGACCAACCCTAATAGAAACGCCGTTTTCCCAATCCATGCGCTCATCGGTCAATGTTTCCTAAATTGTGCCTACCAAAAAGTCCGTTCTGTATGAAACTGTTGAACTTACGAACCTGAGAAATGTAGGCTGCCCTGGCCATGTTTACACTACTCATGTCTCTACGGGATTGTTTCCGAATGCGCGCTGTTCTGCAAGCTGAGATAATTGCTCTAAGACACCAACTCTTAGTCCTGCACCGATCCAATCGAGACCGTCGCCCTCACCTAAAACTCTTTGACCGACTCTTGTGGGTTTGGCTTTCCCAGATGTGGACTGGTTGGCGGTCTGCATTGTTGAAAAATCACATGAAAGATCTGGTTTCCGCCGACTTCTTCGTAGTCCCCACAATTTCGTTTCGAATTCTATTTGTCTTCGGTCGGGTCGTGGATTGGTTTCTGGGGAATGTCACGAAATAAGCATAATGAGAGGCGCTGTCCGTCGCCAAAATGCAAAACGCCTCTGAATTCGCGCTTCGATTTGCTATTCTTCGATCTTGATCGGACAAAAGTGTGAGACCCGTGCAGGAAGCAACCCAGCTTGCGTACACCACGGCAAGGAACTCCCTGCGCAAAAGCTCTTTCAATAATAAAATAATGTTCTCTAAGCGGCGCGGCCGTAGCGGTGATGCAGGCCGCCGAGGCGCGGGATCGCCGAGCGAACTCTCCCATTTGGAGTGCCCTTGTTCAGGCCCAGATGGGTTCGGTCCTCATGGTAGTAAGCGACGTATTCCTTGAGCAGCCGTTTCAGATGAGCCTCGTCGACGGGAATCACGTGGTCCAATAAATCGCGGCGGCAACTCTCAACCCACCGCTCCGCCACGCCGTTCTGCCAAGGACTCTCAAACGAAGTTCGGATAGGTCGCACACCTAACGAGCGAACCGCCGCAGCAACTTCGAGGCTGAACTTTGAATCACGATCGAAGATCAGAAACTTTTCAGCGGATTGATATGGGAAGGCCTCCCACAATTGTTGGATGATCCATGCGCTCGTGGGATGCCAGGTCACATTGAAGTGTAGGATCTGCCGACGGTCATGACTGATTACGAAAAAGCAGTAGAGAACGCGAAATGAAACGCTCGGAACAGTGAAGAAATCCATCGCCGCAATGGCTTCGCGATGGTTCCTCAAGAAGGCAAGCCACCGTTTGGATTGTTCCGGATCTCTCGGTGCGCGACGCATCCAGTGGGAAATGGTTCTCTCGAAAACATCGAAGCCAAGCAGAAAGAATTCACCGTGGATTCTCGGCGCGCCCCATTTAGGATTTTCCGCAACCATTCTGAAGATCAGGTCCCGAACTTCCTTCGGGATTCGTTTCCTCCCAAACATGCGGCGTGCTCGGGAGATCACCCGGCAATAAGAGGATGAATCCTGCTCTGTGCCACCGGACCACAGTATCCGGGGTGACCATGATCAGAGCTCGTTTCCAGGCTGACCAAAGCCTTCCGGCAAGAACCCAGAAGAGTTTATCGAGCGCAGCAATCCGTGGCCTTGGACGCTTGCGCTTGAGAACAGTGAGCTGCTGTCGGAGAACCAAGTTTTCGAGCAATAGACTTGACCGGGGCCGAAAAACCCGGAGAATGCTGCCAAACAGAAGCTGCAAGAATCGAAGCATCCACTGGTGTTATCGCAAACCGATTGTGAATCGCAACGGTTTATGTTGTTGAAATCACAGGCGGACAGAGTTTTGGCGAGGGACAACTTTCCAGCAGCCTACGAGTGTTAGCAAAACGCATGGCTCCCGCTCTCCAATCGTCACAGGTCGAAGTCACAATGCTCGGTGACCAACATCACATCAAGTGGCTTCCACCGTTGTTAGACTCTTTCCGAAGGCTCGCGATGATGCGCATTAGCACCTCTCACTCCCTTGGAGGAAACCATGGAAACAGTTCATTCCTATCGAGTAAGTGCCAGTTCAACGATTACCCGTAGCGGCGTAGCTGAGGTGAATGGAGTCGAGCCTTCGATTTCTTTCAGCGCGCCCCCTGACTTTGGCGGTGTCGCCGGCCATTGGACGCCTGAGCACCTCTTTGTGATTGCAGTTGCGAGCTGTTACGTCAGCACTTTTTCGGGAATCGCGGATATCTCGCATTTTGAGTTTGTTTCACTCTCCCTGAAAGCCGAAGGCATTTTGCAGAAGAAAGAGGGAATCTTGCAATTCTCTAGGATCATTCTCCGTCCAGTCCTGAAAATAGCGCGTGAAGAAGGCAGGGAACGCGCACTCCGGCTGCTCGAAAAAGCGGATAAGAGCTGTCTTGTGGCGCGGTCGATAAAGTGCTCATTAGACCTCAAGCCAGAGATCAAAATCGAAGAGGAACTATCGACCATCGAAAAGGCCGGACTCTCCCGCGCGCGGGTGATGTGAGCGAAGCCCCGGCTAGGCCAGAGAACCTCTCCACCCTTGGAGATCCGTCTGCACCTTTGCGGCGACATCGTTTAGGAGTACGCCCGTGAAACCTACTATGAAAATCCTCGATGGCAATGAAGCGGCTGCCTCAGTCGCTTATCGCCTGAATGAAGTGATCGCAATCTATCCAATCACGCCTTCTTCCCCAATGGGCGAATGGGCGGATCAATGGCGGCAAGAAGGTAAGAAGAATATTTTCGGTACGATCCCCACTGTTGTCGAAATGCAAAGTGAAGGCGGAGCTGCAGGCGCATTACATGGCGCATTACAAGCTGGGGCGCTGGGTACGACATTCACCGCGTCGCAGGGCTTGCTGTTGATGATCCCCAACATGTTTAAAATCGCTGGCGAGCTTACCCCATGTGTGATCCACGTCGCGGCGCGCACGATCGCCACTCACGCGCTTTCTATTTTTGGAGACCACAGCGACGTCATGGCAGTCCGAATGACTGGATTTGCGCTGCTCTCGTCTGATTCGGTACAAGAAGCCTGTGATTTTGCCCTCATCGCCCAAGCCGCGTCGCTTGAATCGCGAATTCCATTCCTTCACTTCTTCGATGGATTTCGAACCTCGCACGAACTAAACAAAATCAACGTCCTTGAAGATGATGACATTCGTGCGCTTATCGATGAAACACTCGTCCGACAGCATCGCGATCGCCGGCTGACCCCGGATCATCCGTCGCTTCGTGGAAGCGCGCAGAACCCGGATGTTTTCTTCCAGGCGCGCGAAGCGATCAACCCGTTTTATCTCGCTTGCCCAACGATTGTTCAAAATGCGATGGATCGCTTCGCGCTTCGAACCGGCCGCGCTTATCACCTATTCGACTATTTCGGCGACCCTGATGCCGAGCGCGTGCTTGTGCTGATGGGATCAGGCGCGGGAGCGGCCGAAGAAACAGTCGAATACCTCAATGCTCATGGCGAAAAAGTTGGCATCATCAAAGTTCGCTTGTTTCGCCCTTTTGCGAGCGATGCGTTTTTCACAGCCTTGCCCAAATCTGCGCACTCTATCGCGGTACTAGATCGCACCAAAGAACCCGGCGCGGTTGGCGAGCCGATGTACTCCGAAATCGTGACCGCATTGGCGGAAACACCCCCCACACAGAAAAGTGCGCGCGCCACGCCGCGAGTAGTGGGCGGGCGATATGGGTTATCGTCGAAGGAATTCACTCCCGCGATGGCGAAAGCAGTGTTCGACGAACTCAAAGCGGAAACGCCGCGGAATCACTTCACGATCGGTATCCACGATGATGTGACGCACACAAGCCTTAAGTATGATGCAGGTTTCTCGACGGAAAATCCCCGTACTGTCCGCGCGCTTTTCTATGGGCTGGGCTCAGACGGCACGGTAGGCGCGAACAAGAATTCGATCAAAATCATTGGCGAGAATACGGAAAATCATGCGCAAGGATACTTCGTCTACGACTCGAAGAAGGCCGGCTCCGTCACAGTCTCACACCTGCGGTTCGGCCCGGACCCCATCCGCTCGACTTACCTGATTAGCCGGGCAAGTTTCATAGGATGTCATCAGTTTCAGTTTCTCGACCGGATCGACGTACTCGCGGCAGCGGAATCAGGTGCCATTCTGTTATTGAATGCACCATTTGGGCCAGACGAAGTGTGGAATCATCTGCCGTGCAAAGTTCAGCGGCAAATCATTGAAAAGAAGCTTCGCTTCTTCGTAATTGACGGATACAGGGTGGCTCTTGAAACAGGCATGGGCAGCCGCATCAACACGATCATGCAGACAGGTTTCTTCGCCTTGAGCGGCGTGCTCCCACGCGACGAAGCTATCGAAGCCATTAAGAACGCAATCCAGAAAACTTACGGCAAGCGGGGCGACGCAGTCGTTCAGAAAAACTTCGCGGCCGTAGATGCGTCGATCGCACATTTACACGAGGTCCTTGTTCCGGCGCAGGTCACGAGTACGTTTGATATTCTCCCTGCGATTCCCTCACAAGCACCTGCTTTCGTTCGCGACGTTCTAGGCGCGATGATCGCGGGAAACGGCGACAATCTTTCAGTTAGCGCGCTGACTCCGGACGGTACATTTCCGACCGATACAGCTCAATGGGAAAAACGCAACATCGCGCTCCAAATTCCAGTTTGGGATGAGGATTTGTGCATTCAGTGTGGCAAGTGCGTTCTCGTTTGCCCCCACGCGGTGATACGAGCGAAGGTTTATGACGAAAGCATTCTCTCGGAGGCGCCAACGGGATTCAAGTCCACTAAGCCCCGCTGGCGTGAATTTGAATCACTGCGATATACCTTGCAGGTCGCACCGGAAGATTGCACCGGATGCACTCTGTGCGTTGAAGTTTGTCCCGCCAAGAGCAAGAGCGAGGTGAAGCACAAAGCGATTAACATGCAGCCGCAGCCCCCCCTTCACAAATCCGAAGTGAAGAACTGGGACTTTTTCCTTTCGATACCCGAATTCGATCGCGGCCGGCTAGTTCACTCGCACGTCAAGGATGTTCAGTTGCTCGAGCCCCTCTTTGAATTTTCGGGCGCGTGTGCCGGATGTGGTGAGACACCGTACATCAAGCTGCTGACGCAGCTTTTTGGCGACCGTCTACTGATTGCAAACGCAACAGGCTGCTCGTCAATTTACGGCGGGAACCTCCCAACCACGCCATACGCAAAAAACGCGTGTGGAATGGGTCCGGCATGGTCGAATTCGCTTTTTGAAGACAATGCTGAATTCGGACTGGGAATGCGCCTCGCGGTGGATAAACAGGCTGAGTATGCGCGAGAACTGTTGAAGTGCCGCTCCGCAGAGCTGGGGGAGTCATTTGTGACGGAAGTTCTTCAAGCAAGCCAAGCCACAGAAATGGAAATCGCCGCGCAACGCGAGCGTGTTGTTCTGATGAAACGCAAACTTGCGGGGATCGACTCGCGCGAAGCACGTGACCTGCTCGCAGTTGCCGATGGCCTCGTCCGCAAGTCTGTCTGGATCGTGGGTGGCGACGGCTGGGCGTATGACATTGGCGCGGGCGGCCTGGATCACGTTCTGGGTTCAGGTATGAAAGTGAATGTACTGGTCCTCGATACGGAGGTGTACTCGAATACTGGCGGCCAAATGTCGAAGGCGACACCTCGCGCAGCGGTCGCGAAATATGCCGTCGGCGGAAAACAGACCGCTAAAAAGGATCTCGCGATGGAGGCCATCAGCTACGGCTCGGTCTATGTGGCACGGGTCGCGATGGGAAGTAGCGATACGCATGCGGTAAAGGCATTTCTCGAAGCGGAAGCGCATGACGGCCCGTCAATCATCATCGCCTACAGTCATTGCATCGCGCACGGCTATGACATGGCCTTCGGTATGAACCAACAAAAGGCCGCAGTGCTATCCGGCTACTGGCCACTCATGCGGTACAACCCGGTGTTACGAAGAGAGGGAAAAAACCCTTTTCAGCTCGATTCCAAAGCTCCGAGTATTTCCCTCAAGCAGTATGCCTATCAGGAAGCGCGTTATTCGATGCTGGCACGCAGCGAACCAGAAACCGCGCGCAATCTACTCCGAATTGCGCAGGATGATGTGAACCGCAATTGGCACGTGTACCAGAGTCGCGCCGCTGCGCCACCAGATCAGTTACTGGGTGGAGACTCTAATGGAGATATCGCACCAGTTGAAGTAGCAGCGGCGAAGCCGGAGGACGAGTAATGATCGACCTTTCCACGACATACCTCGGCCTGAAACTTAGTAATCCAGTTGTCGCATCGGCCTCGCCTCTTTGCGGATCGCTCGACGATATTCGCCGCCTCGAAGATCACGGGATCGCCGCGGTCGTGCTGCCTTCACTTTTCGAGGAGCAACTGAACCTTGATAGTGAATCGGTCGATTCGGATCTGTTTCGAGGCTCGGAGGGATTTCCAGAGTCCCTCTCATATTTTCCGGATTTGACCACGTATAACATGGGTCCTGATGGATATCTTGATTTGATCCGAAAAGCAAAAGCCTCCGTCAAAATCCCTATCATTGCCAGTTTGAATGGGATCTCGCCGGGCGGATGGGTTCGATACGCGAGAGAAATGGAACAGGCAGGAGCCGACGCAATTGAACTCAACCTCTATTCTTTAGTTACGGACCCTGATCGTACGGGAGCTGAAGTGGAGCAAGGCCATTGTTATCTGCTACGAATGGTGAAACAGAGCGTACGAATTCCCGTTGCGGCAAAGCTTTCTCAATTTTTCTCCGCACCGGTGAATTTTGCGAGGCGCTTGGACGCTTCCGGAATAAATGCCCTCGTATTATTCAACCGTTTCTACCAGCCTGACCTTGACATTGAGGCGCTGGAGGTCGTTCCCACGCTGACCCTCAGCCGCCCAGCGGAATTGTTGCTCCGTCTTCACTGGGTCGCGATTATCTTTGGGCACATTAAGGCTGATCTTGCAATCACTGGCGGCGTCCACAGTGCCGCGGACGTATTAAAGTCAGTCATGGCGGGGGCGCGCGTCACCATGATGACTTCCGCTTTGCTACAAAACGGGTTCGAACATCTTAATGTCGTTCGCGGAGACCTCAAACGGTGGATGGAGGAACATGAATACAGCTCCATACAGGAAATGTGCGGTAGCATGAGCCAGCACAACGTTTCAAATCCCAGTGCATTTGAACGGGCCAATTACATGCGCGTGTTGAGTTCTTATTCGCAGCGCGACACACGAACTGTCAGGTAAGCCAGGTAAAAAATTGCAGTCTCAATGCGAAACGATTCGAACTTACATCTGAATACCAACCCACGGTTTCTGGCCAAATACACATGTCTGAAACCTGTGATTCACCGGAATGACGGAAGGACTAGAATCCCTTGTCCCTACCAATAACTCCATGAGAAGCCAAAAGGGGTCGCCGGGAAACAAGAGAGCAGGAGCCGAGCGACAGGATTGGGCCAAGGAAAGTCGTTTGCTTGGCGAGGATACAAGTCGCTTGGGCCTTACAGACGAGAGTCTCCCACGGAACGTATCACTTACTAATGTCACGAATTTACGATGGAGCTTAGGCTGCTCGTCGCTCGTACCGATGATGCAGCCTGTCCCTACCAATAACTCCATCGGAAGTCAAAAGCCCTCTGCGAGCAGTGAGGAAAAGACCTGAACGGGCTGTCCCCGACATCTTCCTTCGCGTGGGATGAGTTATTGGTAGGGACAGGTTTTAGAGTGGCGCGCGACACCCGGCGGCGCTTCGTAGTGGTACGATGCCGTAAGGCTCGCGGGGAGGATCCGACGAAAACTCTCCTCAATAGACTAAGAGGCCTTCAGAGGGGAAAAAGTCAGAAATAATTTTGGATGGTACCTCACGGTCGCCTTTGGTTTCAATAACCTCGGCGGTTGCCATTCACAGGTGACATGATTAGCCAGCAAACAGTGGCTGCGAAACCGAAAAGCCCGTTCGGGACGAACATGAGTCCACCCCGTGCAAAACCAAATTCGACAACGGAGCGAAACCCCCGCCAGGTTGCCACGTGCCGACTGGAAAGGCCAAATCCTTAGTTCTCATTGCGATTCGGCCAGGGAATGCCTGTCGTACGGAATTTCTGCGGAGCACAGCGGTCACTCCATGCCTGCAACTGCGTTCCACAGTCATGCGATAATGTCCCGACAGGAGAATTAAAGTTGGAAGAACTTTACGGGGGCGTTCCCGGTTATTTGACGGCGAGGTGAGCCATCTTGGATTCGAGATTCCAGAAGATCATCTTAAGCACGGTCAGGCCGAACGAGGTCTATGGCCGCGCCGCCATTCGCTTCGCGGTTACAGATGCCACAACCGCGCCAGCGTACGTGCCCCCGCAGGCAGAGAGTAAGATTCCGGGGCCCTGCTCGAGGATGACTGCCCGCTTCTCCACTAGAACCATGATGAAGACTACGACGAATGGCGTTGCATCCAGCGCCAGCATGAAGGGCCAGTCCTTACGGTAGGCGTCGATGTTCCTCCGCGACAGCAGGAACTCGCAAACGAAGAAGTACACCGCCAGCGAAGTAAACGCGGCAATTAAGCCCGCCGTTTCGCCGACAAACATAAGAACAAGGAATGAGGGTAGTCCGAGTAAAAAGGCAATCCAAGTCTTCCGCATTTTTTCCTCGTTTTTCTGAATATACGCTCCTGAAATTCTGACTGTTTTCCACCACCGGCATAGGGGCATCAACTGATCGCTAAAACCGATAGTAACTCCAGCTTGCCTAGGTAGAAGAGTGGTCGGACTGTTGGTCGGCTGAATACCGAGGGTCCGGCCAGTTTCTTCACGAACCGAGGTTCAAATCTGCCGCGCTATGAAACGGAGTTCATGGCGCGCCAGAGCCAGACGCCGAGAATCAGAAGAAGCAATACACCCACCAAAGTCCCAGAGGCCCAGAGCGGTGTGCTCAGGCGATTGAGCTTGTCCACTATGACATGCTGTTCCTCTGCTGCCTTGCTCTCGCCTTTGCTCAGGAAAAGAGTGTCTTCTTCGTGGATCGTCAGCGTCCCGCGGTAAACGAGCAACGCCAGCCAAAGAACAGCCAAGAGTACCCAGAGCAGCGACAAATACCCGAGCCATCCTGAAATTAACGCATCCATGGCACCCTCCCATGTCGGGCCGCACGTAACCTTCGCAGTCGAGTGGCCTACGTCCGTGGCGGCTACCACTAATCCGTATCATCCCTACGGCAATTGAGAGACGAATGCGGTGACCGCCATCACGCCTTGAGGTGACCACCGACACTCATGCGAGGCTATTCGCAATAGGAACGGCGAGAGTCAATCAACAACAATGGAACGGATCAGACTAGACTGGTAGACTAGGCCAGTTAGCCCTTTAGATTCAACGGCGGGGCTGTAGCTCAGGCAGGATTGGCCCAAGCAACCCTAGGGTAAGCGCGATTTACGGTCTCAATTCTTGAAGGCTGTCAAACTGATGCAAACTTGACACAAACTCTCCCAAAAAAGTTCTAAAATCGTCCCCTTGGGCGCACCATTCCTATCCGGAAATCTTAAGCCTCCCACATTTTCGCTGCTCGCAAAACATGGGGCACTCGCGCTAAGCAGGAATTTAGCGAGAGTTTGAGAGAGCATGGAAAGTTACTACGCCGCCGTAGTTGGACATCAGGCGCATGTCGCCATTGGAATTCGCTGCGCCATCCGCGGCAATAAGTTTCACAGGAGCCCATGCTCCATCTAAATAACCTTCGGTGGAAAATCGAAGAACTGCGCTTCCAGAAGCCGGGTCGTGGCTGAAATCGGGGATTTCAGCGTGGAAAACGCCATCCTCGTCAGGGATTGCTTCGCCAGTGAGGGTAATATCGAAATATGGAGATCCATCTTCTCCAGAATTGAATAACCGGATCTCAATCTTGTGGGTTTTGCCATCAAGCAAATTCGAGGAAATAATCTGTCCGGTAAACGTGATCTTGGGGAGCTTGATGCATTCAAAGCTTTCGTTGCCGGAGTAGGCGGAAAGGTCTGACACTTGAACAATCTTCAATTGGCAGCCGGGGGCGTAAAAGGCGACTTGGAGGCTGGATGCGGGACGGCCCCCAATCAGGGTATGAATGAGAAAGGTGTCTGGTTCCTTTGGAATATCGAACCTATCGAATAAAGATTCATCCTGCTTGCCCTTGGCACTAAGCGTGTAAAACGCTGAAATCATTTCGTCAAACCAATTGTCGCCCGAGTCTAAGCCGGCTGGTATCTTCAATTTGAAATCCGGCGGAGGCGCACCGGCGGGATCGAGGGATTGAGGCAGCCCCGAGAGCCGCGGATTGGAGTAAAGGAGCCGCTGGCAAAGATTGAGGACGGGGTTCGAGAGTTCATCGACGAGAGATTGAGAAACAGGAGCATCGTCGGGATAGTCGCGGCCGCGCCCGAGATTCCGGGATACGTCGAAAAAGATTGATGGCAACCCGGTGGATGGATTAACGGGATTCGGCATCATTCCTGTATTCCTTGGCCTAACTAGTAATGCGAGTTGCGCCTTGAGTTGGGCCTACGTTGTCCCGGAATTCTTTGCGGATTGCAGAAGATTTGCTAATTCGCCGGCCTTTTGCCAAGTCTCTTGCCTCACTTGGATGATCCGATTCACGCAATCGCTTTCACCGAATGAGGAGCCGTCCGCGCATTTCACGTTTTATGCTCGCACAGCAATCTCGATTGCCGCGGAGGATTTCTTATTAACAATCAAACTGTGCTCGTATTACCGTCGCCCCGCCTGCATCACCCCCTTACCCTAATCTCCACAAGCGGAGAAATACTCCCCATTAAGGAGCTCGATGAGAACGAGATGTTACGCTCCGTTGCACGATCGACTGCCAGCGAAAGGTTTGCGATTTCCGTTGAGAGGTCCAAGGGCGGCAGTGAACTTCTAGATATCGGGCCGACCTGGTACGCGGATAAAATTATGGTCTACGATATCTGTCGTTCGCCAAAACTCTGTCCACCTTTGAATTCAACAATTTAGAGCGTTGCCATCCACAGGCAAGTCGCGCTACCACGCAGGCATGTTACATGCTATCGGACTCCTACTGACCTCGATTATTCGCCTTTTCCGCACGCGCCGGAGCCTCTGGCTCGCAAACTTGTGTTTTTGGGCAGCACGGATTCAAGGGATTCGGTTAAGTCGAATCAGTCACTTACGGCCTACGCAGGACTAGGGTTTTTGGGCAGGCTGCCTGCTCGTCGTCGTGGATGAATCCAAAGCATCGAAACGTGCTATAACGCTAGATACACAAGGGGGCTGCACCCGGCGAAGGTCCAGCGACTGGGTTTTTGCCCAATTCATGCATAAAATCGAAAATCGAGGAGAATCAAAAATGAAGAAATCAGCAATTTGTTTAGCGGCGCTATGTGGGTGCGCATTGCTGCTCGCGGGTGTGGCCATCAACGCCGCTCCCCAGAGCAACTCCAATGTCGCGGGCACATGGACGATCACCATGGCCCCGCCTGCGGGCGGGGGCGGAACGCCTCCTGCATCTCCGACAGTAACGTTCAAGCAGGACGGCTCTAAGCTTTCGGGAACTCAGTCCGGGCGCGGTGGCGACACTGCGATTGATGGGTCGGTTTCCGGCAATAACGTGACTTGGTCTCTCAAGCGGACCGGCGGCGACGGCAACGAAGTGACCATCACCTACAACGCGATCGTGGACGGCGACACCATGAAGGGCACGTCAACCTCGTCCATGGCCAACGCAACTCCGCGCGACTTCACCGCAGCGCGGAAGAAGTAGTCTGAATAAAGGTTTACTTCCTGCGCCGGCGGGATTTGCATTCCCGCTGGAGCGAGGGATGGTTCAAGGCGCGCGCTCGAAATGGGGGCGCGCCTTTTTTCTTGCCGGGCTGAATTCCGGTGTTACACGAGTTTTGAGCGCGCATCCTGACTGATTGCATTGGACGGATTGACAGGGAATAGCGTTTGGGCCTACAGACCATGATGCTGTGGGGCGGGTGGACCACCGGTGACGCCCCAAGAAGGCGGATGTAGCAGGCAATAACAAGCCGTTGCGGATTACCGGACAAACTCCCATAGTCGAATACGTCTGTACGCGCACATAGAAGCGGCTTCGTGAAAGGGGGATTAGATCCTCGCTGTATTGCAGCACGAGCAACCTTCGCGCCACAGAAAAATCAAACAAAACGCGAGTGTGTCTCAATGTGAACAGATATCCATCTTCGTGTTTTTTATGCTGCTTACGGAGGAGCTACGATGAGTCAGGCAACTTCCTCTATCAAGGAGAGAATAATATATGGCAGAGCCAAGAGCAGCAAGATACACAGATATCGTACCCGCAAAGAAGACGGTGATAGGCAGCAAAGTCGTCAACGCGCAAGATGAGGAGCTCGGAAAAATCGAAGACCTGGTGCTCGACGCTGGAGCCGGCCGGATCGCTTACGCGGTCCTGTCCTTTGGCGGCTTTCTTGGAATGGGTGAGAAGTATTTCGCGATTCCTTGGAACGCGTTCCACTTCAATTTGAAGGAAAATCGCGCCGTCTTGAACGTTGACAAGAAGCTGTTGAAGAATGCTCCGGGGTTCGACAAGGACAATTGGCCGAACTTTGCTGATTCGACCTGGGGACACAGCATTTACAAACACTATGGCTACACCCCTTACTGGGATGAAGTGTCAACCGACCGCCGCTAATTACAGGACCGGGGCGCCCGGACTTAACCGGATGGCCCATTTGTACCAGCAGGCTGCAATTATTTGCAAGAGTTGGATAAACGTCTGGGATTTATCCAAGTCATCGAGCAATGCTTGACGGACTCTCGAGGCAAGAACAACCAGTTGCCGCTGGCTGATCTGCTGCGGCAGTCGGTCCTCAGCGGCCTGCCGGGGTATGAAGACGTCAATGAAGAGGTTCTCACAAGATCCGACGTTCCCGCATGATCAGTTCGGAGAGAATCTGGGCGCGTGTAGTGTCAGAAAAATCGCGAAGTGCGAGGTTTTCGGAGCACTCAGATTGCGGCGCGCGGTCAACCCGAAGGGCGGTTAGCCGGGCACCGGAATTCAAGTCTTTTCAAAGGAGGCAACAAGATGAAGCCAAGTACTAAGGATGAGATTGAGGGCAAGGGTCGCGAACTGAAGGGTAAGATTAAGGAGAAGGCAGGACAACTGACGAACAATCCCGACTTGGAAGCCGAAGGCCAGGTCGAAAAGATAGGTGGGAAGGTCCAAAAGAAAATCGGCCAATCGGAGAAAGTCCTCGGCAAATAGCGGGTACGGCTCCGATTGGCACGGGGGGCCGTTTCAAATATCTAAGCCCCATGAAAGGAGAAACATGAAAACGGTCAGATTGTTGGTAACGTTACTCTCGTTCTTAATCGTCGGAACCCTTGTGGGGTGCTCAGGTACAACGAAGTCGCCCGATGTTTCTGACAGCATCCGCAAATCGCTAGACCAAGCCGACCTCAAAAATGTCTCCGTAAGCCAGGATCGGGACAAAGGCGTCGTTACCCTTGGCGGACACGTCCCATCTGACGGTGACAAGTCACAAGCCGAATCGATTGCCAGGTCCATTGCAGGCGGACAAGTTGTGTCAAACCAGATTGGGGTGATTCCGCCAGCCGCCGAAAGTGAAGCTAAGACAGTCAATTCGGATCTGGACAAGGGTATCGAGAAAAATCTGGACGCTGCTCTCATCCAGCACAGGCTCAACAAGGATGTTAAGTATGGCGTAAAGAATGGCGTCGTGACATTGACCGGCGTGGTTAATTCTCAAGCCAGGCGCGCTCAGGTCGAAAAGGTCGCATTAGCAGTTCCAAATGTGCAGCAGGTGGTGAATGAGCTGCAGGTTAAGGATCAAAAAGCGACTTCGTCACACTGACGCTTCAAGGAGGAGAAATGTTGCGTTGGGCAGTTATATTTTTTGTCGTGGCGTTGATCGCAGCTGCTTTTGGTTTTCTGGGAATTGCGGCGGCGGCGGTGGGGATTGCCCGGATCCTGTTCTATATTTTCCTGGTTTTGTTCCTGATTTCGCTCATCGGCGGATTAATGCGCCGGACGTAGTAGACTACGGGAAAAACGGTGAAGTAGTAGGTTAGATATCCGATTCACAAAGGGTTTGTAATGAAGATGACTGCAGTAGTCGGACTTATTCTGATCATTTTGGGGGTGATTTCCCTGGCGTATCAGGGGATCACATACACGACTCACAAGAAAGTGCTGGATCTCGGTCCGATCCAAGCGACGAAAGAGGAACACAATACGATTCCTCTGCCTCCGATTCTTGGAGGAATCGCGCTTGTGGGCGGAGTGATTCTGATGGCGGTGGGAGGGAAGAAGGAAGGATAGTCCTCCTTTCAAACGTGTCCCTCGCCAAAAGACTTGTCCCTACCAAAAAGTCCGTTCTCCATGAAACTGTTGATCTTATGAATCTGGGAGATGTAGGGTTTCAGGACTATGTTCACCCTACTCGTTTCTCTTCGGGATTGTTTCCGAGCACGCGCTGTTCTGCAAGCTGAAATAATTGCTCTTCGTCACCAACTCTTGGTCTTGCAGCGTTCCAATCGATGCCTGTGCTGCGCAAAGACCTCGTCGGGATCAAGCCGCAATCCTTTCAAGCCGATATTCGTGATGAAGTCCACCCAGAATTGACTTCTTCTTGATTGAGAATCCATCCTTGTATCTGTGACTGAGGTGGACAACCGGCAGCGCGGGCGGACTATCCGGAATGCCCGGTCCCAAACTCATGTGCGGCCGTCCTGCATTGTAGTGAATGGCCCATTCTCTGGCCAACGTGCGCACATGTCGCTCGTTGAATGGAATGAACCAATCCAGACATTCCCGCCGCAGGCTGCCGATCAACCTGGAATAAAACTAGCGAGTAAATTTCATGTGGAATCTAAATCTACAATAATCTCATGCGGAGCTGGTGGCAGCGGGATAGTCCAAACTGGTTTCAGAATAAGTTGCTGGTTCGAGATCTCGTTAGTTATCTGTGGCGATTTGAATTGCGCGGTTGAGTAAATGCTAAGTCCCAGTAGCCACGAGCCCGTTGCGAACGATATTGCCGCCATGATGCGAAACTTAACCATTGTTGTGTCTAAGGTTCGAAGGATACAACGATGCCTGGTCTGACGAGAAATATCTCCGAGAGCGGTTTGCCATATCGTTTGCGAAATGTCTGCGGAGTTCTTACAGGGAACGGGCCTTGAATAGCGACGGCCATAAGAATCAGGCCTAGAGACAATCTCACGATTCACCCCCTCCAGAGAGGTATAGCGTACTGCCGTAAGATATTGAACGCAAAGTGAGAAAGAACAGCGGCGCGCCCGGAGAGATTCGAACTCCCGACCTTCTGGTTCGTAGCCAACCAGGTCAAGTCTGGGCCAACGAAGTTTTCACGAACACTACGCAGACGAAGGCGACATTGCAGCGCGGTACCATAAAAGTTGATCAGAAAAAATCCGCAGGCACAAACGCGCCCTAAGCCAAAAGGGGGAGCCCTCATTTCTGGTCAAAAAAACGGCTAACGCCCACTAGCCTCACTGCGAGGCCATTAGCGACGTCTCCGAGCAGTCATTGAACGATTTTGCGTCACGCTCTAATCCTTGGGAGTGCTGAGGAAAAGGGCAGTCAACCGATTCGAGAATAGGCGAGCGAATCAGCGTCGTAATGCTCTACGTTCGTCTAAGACAGAGCGTCCATCACTGGACGCTCGGCGCCATGGTAGGTAGCGCCAACCAATGCCGTGGATGCGAATTGTGCACGCCTGCTCAAATAGCAATCGACGATATGTCTAGAGTTCACTTTACTTACGAGTGAGAACTTGAATCCAGTTTGCGTTGAACCGCCTCGACAGCGGCTTTCCCGAAGGTGTTTACTGCAACCTACATAGACTCGTTCTAAACGGGCAGTCAAGCACTTTGAGCGGTGAACAATCTATGCCGCAATTTAAAGGAATGAAATGCAAACACTTCGCAGGCTCCTGGCACTTGTAGTTTGCAGTGCCGGCGGATTTATAACGCCCGGGGGACTCGAACTTGCCGAGGTCGCGGGCCTCAAAAAATACGGTCATTACACTACGTCGGCCGAAGCTCTTTACAACCTAATCCAGATACTGCGGATGACGCAGGGCTTCGCCGGCATGACCGCCGAAGCACGACAGAAATACTTCCCGGACGTGGACCCTTCGGTTGATTCGCTGCTGACCCGAAAGGCAGCAGAGCGGCTATGGGCTCGGATCCAGAGCAAGATGGTACAGCCACCGGCCGAAAAGGGCGGCCCTGGACACTCGGCCGGAATTTTGGCGGTCGACGAACACGGCAATGTCGCGGTCATCTTGCATTCCTGCAACGGTATTTTGTGGGGAGCAACGGGGATCTTCGTCGATGGAATCTCCATCCCCGATTCCGCTGTTTTTCAGCAACGCGCGATCGCTGAAGCAGGGCCTGGCGTGCGCCTGCCTGAGTCAACCAACCCATTGCTCGTGTTGAAAGGTGGCAAGCCTGTGCTCGCTTCGGTGGCGATCGGTTCGGCACTGCACGACGCGACTCTCGAGAACCTCATCAACGTCCTTGATTTTGGAATGGATCCGGAGACTTCGGTCAACCAACCGAACACGCGGGGGCCATACATGGGAGTGGTCGCAAACGCATCGGGGAAACCCGAATACGAAAAGGAAGCAATCGGCGAAGGCGAGTTTTCGCAATCGGTGCTCGACGGCGTGGAGGCTCGAGGCCAACCCATCAAACTCGTCCCTAAGTATGGCCAACCCGGTTATTGGATTGGAATTCAGATAGATCCCAGTGCCCACAAACTCAAGGGTGCCACTACACCGCTATTACCCGCCCTTGTGGAAAGCTACTGACGCTTTCGTTTGATGCCGATCATGATGCGGTTTACGGCGTATCCGGAAGTTGAGAATCTAGCCCGTAGCTGCGCCTTCAACTCCCGTCTTGGCGACAATCCGGGAGTTATCAGGTGGCATCCAGACCGCTTTCCTAGGTCGAGGAAGCGCAAGTCCAAACGCTGAAGAATTTGGTGCTGGGTCAATTTTAGCGCTTTCGATTGCACTCAACGGCGTGCACAGGTGTCCGATTCCGCGACACCGTCTCGCGAAAGCGGGCAACTGCCAGTCGTCAATGGCTGCCCCTTAACGGGATAAGTCCTTTCCTTTGATCAGGTTCCCTTCCCCATTGCGGCGGAATCGAAGTTGCATGTTCGCAAGGGTGTTGACTCTCTACATGCCTGGGTGTAGGAATCCTACATCCTGGGAGGGGCCATGAAGGAGCACTACAAGAACCGGATCGAACTGCTGCAGGGCACCCTCGACATGCTGATTCTCCAGACTTTGCAATGGGGACCGAGGCACGGCTACGGATTGAGCCAATCCATCCGCACGAACTCCGGCGAAATCCTGAAAGTTGATACCGGCTCGCTCTATCCGGCACTGCACCGGCTGGAAAAACAGAAATTGATCGCCGCGGAATGGAAAGTATCGGAGAAGAACCAGCGGACGCGGGTATATCGGCTGACGGTCAAAGGCAAGAAGCAGTTGGTGTCCGAGCGTTCACGCTGGTCGCAACTTTCCGAAGCCATTGCGGGGGTGCTGAATCCGGCGAAGGGTGAAGGTGAGGCATGAGATTTTTATTCTGGCGGCGCAAGCGGGATGACGAACTGGACGAGGAGATACAGAGTCATCTGCGAATGGCGGCGCGCGAGCGAGTGGGACGCGGTGAATCTTCGGATAGAGCAGAGCAGTCTGCGCGGCGGGAACTGGGAAATGTTGGGCTGGTGAAAGAAACCACACGAGATATTTGGGGATGGCGGTGGCCCGCGGATGCTGCACGGGATTTGCGGTATGGCCTGCGAATGCTGGGGAAGAATCCCGGCTTCACCGCCGTCGCGGTGCTGACGCTCGCGTTGGGCATCGGCGCGAACGCCACGGTCTTCACTGTCGCGGAGGCGGCTTTGCTGCGCTCGTGGCCGGCGAAGTCGCCTGAAAGGCTGGTAAAGATCATCGCCACAACGCCACAGGGCAGGGACGATTCGTTTTCTTATCCTGACTACCAGGACTTGAGCGAGCAATGCCGCTCACTCGAAGGGATCGTCGCCTGGTCGCGCCACGGAAAAATACTGCGCATAGAAGCAGAATCGCAACTCGTCCTTGATGACGTGGTTTCACCCAGCTATTTCACGGTATTGGGTGTCAACGCGCGGCGTGGCCGGACATTCTCGGCCAAGTCCAATCCAACCGATGAACTGGTCGTTGTGATCAGCGACGTCCTGTGGCACCGCGTTTTCAATGCCGATCCAAACCTGGTCGGTAAGCCGGTCATGCTCACGGACAGGAGTTACACCGTCATCGGTATCGCGCCCCCGGGCTTCCGCGGCCTCCAGCGCGGAGTGCCCACCGATCTTTGGCTGCCCGTCACCATGGAATACGGAGGCCATCTGCAGGATCGGGCCTACCACGATTTTGAGCTGCTCGGCCGGCTCAGACCGGGCGTCACGGCCACACAGGCAAAGGCTGAGCTTGAGACCATCGGGCCGCGCTTGGCCGAGGCCTATCCGGCTACCAACAAGGCGAGGACTTTCACACTGGTATCCGAGAGCGAGCGCCTGCGCGACGCGGTGTTTCCCACCTTCATGCTCATGGCAGCGGTTGGGTTGGTGCTGCTCATCTGCTGCGCCAACGTCGCCGGACTGGTTCTGGCGCGGTCGGAGATGCGCCAACGCGAGGTTGCAGTGCGGCTGGCGCTCGGAGCCGGACGTGGACGACTGGTGCGCCAGTTGCTCACCGAGAGCGCCCTGCTGGCCTCGGTTGGAGCGGGGCTAGGATTGCTTTTGGCCACATGGCTTTTCAGCTTGCAACACGCGTTGATGCCTCCTTCGCCCATTGAGGTCGGTCTTGACCTGCGCCTGGATACTTCGGTTCTCGCCTTTACGCTGGTCGTTACTGCGCTCACCGTGGTTGTTTTCGGACTGGTACCCGCCCTCCAGGCTACAAATTCGAACCTTATTCCGGCCCTCAAGTCGGAGCAGTCTGCGGGCAGCCCGGGACGCCGCTTTGGAATGCGAAACGTCCTGGTGTTGGGCGAGATTGCGCTTTCCATGGTGTTGCTCACGGCGTCCGGCCTCCTGCTGCGAAGCCTGCTTTACAGCCGCGGTATGAACGTGGGTTTCGATACACGAAAGAGCCTCCTGTTTTTCGATCTCTCGCCAGGTCTCGCTGGCTACAACGCCGAGGGGAGCGTGAGATTCTTCCAGCAGGTGGCGGAAAAAGTGGGCGGGCTCGAGGGGGTGAGGCGCGTAACCCTCGCGCGCCGTGTGCTGCTTTCCGATTCGGGCGGTGGCGCCGACCAGCGTGTTTCGATTCCTGGCGTCGAATTGCCACAGGGCCAGCCAAACGTCCCTATCAAGTTCAACGCGGTCGGCCCCGATTACTTTGAGACTATCGGTACGCGCCTAATCGAAGGCCGCGATTTCACCGCGGCCGACGGCCCTTCACCTGCCAGAGTCGTCCTCATCAGCCAGACGATGGCGCGCCGGTTCTGGCCCAGCAGGGATGCCCTCGGCCAGCACATCGTCGCCGATGGCAAAGACTTCCAGATCATCGGCGTGGCAGAAGACGCCAAAATCAACGGGATCCACGAAGCGCCCGAGCCCTACATGTATTTTCCGTTCGCGCAATCGCCCGTCAACGAGGGGACGCTCATCGTGGAGACGCGGGGCGATCCGCGGACGATGGTGACCGCAATTCGGAGCGACATCGGAAGCGTCGACCAGAAGGTGCCGGTTGAAATCCGAACCCTAAACTATCTCATGCAGCAAGCATTTTGGGCAGACCAGACGGCCGCAGCCTTCGTCGGCGCGCTCGGCATCATGGGCATGTTCTTGGCCGCCATTGGCCTCTACGCTGTCATTGCATTTCTGGTGAATCGGCGACGCCACGAAATCGGCATCCGCATGGCGATGGGCGCCGAGCACCAGGACATCCTGCGGTTGGTGGTCTCCCAAGGGCTGAGGCTCGCTGCCATCGGAATCGTCCTTGGCCTTGCGGTTTCGCTGGCCGTCACTCGGCTTATGTCGGACTTGCTTTATGGCGTCAGGCCGCGAGATCCAGTTACTTTTGCAGTCAGCGCGGCAGTAGTGATTTTGATTGCCCTGGTGGCAATCTACATCCCGGCGCGGCGCGCCACGCGCGTGGACCCGATGGTCGCACTTCGGCACGAGTAGCGCGAGATGCAGGGTTCAAACTTGGGAAAGGCGTGCTCGCCAGTTGAGTTTTGAGAGCGAAGCACCCAGCCACCCCGCCAGCAGCTTGCAATGCTCCTACCGTTGCCCGTACCGCAAAGATTCTTCTGAAAAATTCTAGATGTACGAACACCCGCTAAGACCGCATATAGGGTCCCCGTCCTTCGCAGAAAAACCGGTCGGTCCAACCTGATTCAGGGCCTGCCGGCGGCTCGACTCCCCCCGCCTCCAATATCGTAATACTTATAAAAGCATTTGGTTTGCTTCGGAATCGATCCTTCGCGCCGCGGGTCTGACTCTCTCTAAGAAAGGCGAGACGGCGTTATAATCCGCTCAGAAACCAAAGAGCTGCCGCACACGATTTGCGTGAGTCAATGATCGTACGTCGCTCGAAGGAGAAATAATGCAGAAGCGCAAACTCGGAAAAAGCAATTTAGAAGTCTCGGCTCTCGGACTTGGCTGCATGGGAATGAGTCATGGCTACGGTCCCGCGGGAGACAAACAGGAGATGATCTCGTTAGTTCGGTCGGCCGTCGAACGCGGGGTCACATTCTTCGACACCGCCGAGGCCTACGGTCCATTCAAAAATGAAGAACTCGTGGGTGAAGCGCTCGCGCCTTTCCGCGATCAGGTGGTGATAGCCACCAAGTTTGGGTTCAAATTTGATGCGGACACCGGCAAGCAGGCCGGCGTGGATAGTCGGCCGGAACATATCAAGCAAGTCGCCGAGGCGTCGCTTAGACGACTCAAAACAGATGTAATCGATCTTTTCTACCAGCACCGTGTTGACCCGAATGTGCCAATCGAAGACGTCGCCGGGACCGTGAAGGAGCTGATTCGGGAAGGCAAAGTGAAGCACTTCGGACTTTCTGAAGCAGGTGTGCAAACCATTCGTCGTGCACATGCAGTTCAGCCCGTCACCGCTCTCCAGAATGAGTATTCGCTCTGGTGGAGAGAGCCTGAAATAGATGTGATCCCCGCGCTAGAGGAACTCGGAATCGGGTTCGTTCCATTCAGCCCTCTTGGCAGAGGTTTCCTTACGGGAACGATCAGCGAAGAAACAAAGTTCGACAAGAGCGATTTCCGCAACATCGTCCCTCGCTTTACGGCAGAGAACCGGAAAGCGAATCAGACGTTGGTGAATATGCTCCGCACGTTCGCGCAACAGAAGAGAGCGACTCCTGCTCAGATCGCACTCGCCTGGCTGCTTGCGCGGAAACCGTGGATTGTGCCGATACCGGGCACGACCAAGCTGCATCGGCTCGAAGAGAACATCGGAGCTGCTAACGTCGAACTTTCGCCCGGCGATCTCCGGGAACTGGAGACCGCGGCCTCAAAAATCGCGGTTCAAGGCGCTCGGTACCCCGAAGAGTTGCAAAAAATGGTGGGGCGCTGAACAGCAAAGAGCAGCGAAAGCCGAGATAAATCGGATTAGCCGGCCGCGTTTCTTGCTGGTTCTGAGCGCGGAAGGAGAACGCGCAGTGGGGCCGTCACAAGTCAGGCTACACACCAAACCGAGCTAAGCACGGAGGCTTCGGCCCGTAGCGCTATTCGGACAGGGATTCGACTCCCCCGCCTCCATAATTTCTTAGCTTTTGTATTGAGGTAGTTGACGGCCACCCTTTGTTCGCGCACGCTGCTAATCGGAAAACCCTCGGGGTCCGATTAGAGTCCGGTGGGGATTCAAGAAGAGCGAAAGCAGTCAGTCATCAACGAAGAGTGCCGCCCACCGCAACCGAATGCAAATGTAGGGGATTGCCGGGGAAATCCGCCTGATTTGAGAAACCTTCAAACCGCTTTATCAGGGGCGCGCTCTAGCCACCTATTGACTCTCGCATATTATAGCTAACATTCTTCAAACAGGCCAGATTGTTTCCAGAAGGCGGTTACCAGCGTTGGTCGGCGGCGCAGCCGCCGCAGGGCAT
>OBLT010000613.1_pt1 | contig 22925 bp, 18 predicted proteins | sample 1518721 | NCBI WGS metagenome assembly OBLT01 (sample SAMEA3539307, study PRJEB22396) | soil metagenome | biome: tundra; feature: field; material: soil | place: USA | collected 2010-05 | depth 0.15 m | reverse complement strand
GCTCCTTCGCGATGGACTGCGATCTTCGTGTCGACATGTCCACCAGCAATGCTCCTCCGCCTCCGACCACGCAAAAAATGTGACTAATCCCGAGCCCTCCGGGAGAGGGGCGACGACGAACTACCTTTTCTGGGAATCACGATTCGTGGGGATACGTCAGGGTTTGGGAACCCTCCCAGGGTTCCCATCACAATCAACTCGCGTGCGGTTCGCCCGCGACCTCTGCCTCGGCCATGTGAAAGTGACGGTGGAAAAGTGCGTGTCCAAAATAGATGAGGGGCGTGAGGAGGACCGCCATGATCAACTTGCCGACGTAGTTGTTGGCGGCATTGACCACGATGAAATGCATGGGCCGCGTGCCCACCAGGAACACGAAGCTGACTGACAGACTGTCGATGGCTTGCGAGATCACCGTCGAGCCCGTCGAGCGCAGCCACAGCAAACGCTGCCCCGTCAAGCGACGAAGAACCCCGAAGATGGAAATATCGAGGAGCTGGCCAATCATGTAGGCGGTCAGCGACGCGAAATAGAGGCGCGCCGAGGTGCCAAAGGCGCTGCGAAAGACTGCATCCGGGATGGGCGAGTCGGCCACCGTCGGCAGGAGCAGGGCCAGGTTGATCGTCCCCCACACGAACAGAGCCGCCACCAACCCGGCATAAGTGAGCCGCCGCGCCCCTTCCTTGCCATAGAACTCGTTCACCACATCGGTCAGGACGAACGTCAGGGGAAAGGGAATGATGCCAGCCGAAAGAGTGTGTCCCGCGAAGGTGAAAAACTTGCCGCCGATGAAGTCGCCGACAACCAAGGCCGCCACGAAAAGGGCCGTGAGGAAAACGAAGGCACGTTGCTTGCGGTCCAAAGTGGTTTCCGAAAAGGCGAAGAACGCGTCGGCGCCCTAATCGCCGGGTCACCCAATGTTCTAGTCGCAACTACTCTGTCTCGAAAATCGGACTCGCGCCAGCCGCTTTCATGGACGGTCGACCAGCGCCCCGTACTCCTCGGAAACCATGAAGGCCACGAGCTCGCGCATGGCCTGGGAACCGCGCATCTGCTCTTGCCTCTGTGCGACGGTTGCGGTTTCCTCGGCGACGCTGCCGTCCTTGAGCATCCCAGCCAGCGCGCGCAAGGCGACCAGGGGATGGCCACACAAAAGCAGTCCCACCCTATCCGCGGTGTACCGGCAGCCGCGAATGTAGTCGTCGAGATCGGGCGGATTGGCCAGGGCGTGGCTTGCATCCGCGATGAGGTCGTCCTTGTGCTCGCCCGTGGGGATGAGCGCCGCGATATCTGGCTTGCGCAAGCGCATGAGCCAGAGCGCCGTGGCCTCGTCGGCGACTTCTTCGGCGATTTCGAACGGCGTTCCGGGCGCGCCGGCCACGCGCAGCACGGCCCGCAACATCCCGCGCAGATTGGCCGGCGACATGCGCAGAACGGCCAGCGTCCCGGCCCGCGCCTGTTCCAGGGCGCGCGCGACGAAGAAACGCAAGTCAGGCGCGGCCAGGGCTTCGGCTTTTCTCCCGATGAGAATGCTCAGGGGTTGCGTGGCCGTAAAGGTCACGTCCATGCCATGGCCTTGCGCCACGATAGGAACCGCCGGCCCACCGATCTGGCCGCGCAGCTCCTCGCAAAGCGCGACTGTCTCGGGCAAGAGCGGAGCGGCCGGCTCATCGTAGGCGGCGGGCTCGGCGCTGGCCAGGGCGCGCGCCAGGTGGTGCAGAACCTTGCGCAAGGGTCCGCGGCAAAGCGCATGAACGGCGCCGCCCGGCGCGGCTGCCTCCGACTTGGGCTTTGTCGCCTCGCCAAGCTCGGTCAGCCGCTTGCCCGCGCCCAACCCCGAGTCGATGAAATGGACCAGGCAGTAGGCAGAGCGGGCCAGGCCAATCTGGCCGCGGCCTTCGAAAATGCGCGCCAGCACCATGGCCATTCCGGCATCGCCGGGATCGTTCGCCAGACCGCGTTTGGCAGCGGCGACCAGTTCGGCCTCGAAGCCAGTCGGCATGGCTGCGCGCAGGAACGCCAACACAGCGTCGAGCGCGCCGATATCGCCGCGCAGGACCCTGGCCACCAGCTCGCCCAGGCGCTTGGCCGCGAGCTCGGCGGCAAGAGGAGCGCCTAGCAGCGCCGATTGCAGGGCCGATTGCGCCAGCTCTTCATCGTGGCGCGCGAGCAAAGCCGCGATCGCTACGAGCAAGCCCAGATCGTCCTGGTCAGTCTTGGGAATGGGCGCCGCCGCGACCAGGTCCGCGCCCACGTCCGCTAGATTCTGCAGATCCGCGCGCGCCCAGTAGTAGCTTACCAAGCGGCCGAGGGTAGGCGCGAAAGTCGGGTCCAGGTCGGAGGCGCGCAAGTAGGCTTCGTTGGCACCTTCCACGTCGGCCAGGGCGGTGCGCAGGATTTCGCCCTTGCGGAATAGCGCCTCGGCCTTCTTCGCCGAATCGGTCAAGACACGCGACAGCCGCTCGCACATCGCCGCGGCATCGCGATGAAGCCCAAGCCGCCCGAAGGTGGTGGCCATAAGCTCGAGGGTCGAAGCGCGATCGGGTTCGCTGGCCAGCGCGAGCGCGAGGTTCTGTCGCGCCGCCTGAAGATCGCCGAGCCCGAGATAGACCTGGCCCAAACGCTGGCGAATTTGCGTGAGCCGGTCGATGGATTCCCTGGGCACGAGGTGTACGACCTCTTGCAGGTGCAGGGCCGCCTCGGCCAGATCCCCGCGCAGAAGCGCGAATCCGGCCAGCGCCTCGCGCGCGCCATCGTGCTGCGGATCGAGCGCCACGACCTCGCGGTAGGCGGCCTCGGCCTCGGCGTGGTCGCCGAACATCTCGGCCAACTCGGCCCGGCGATAGGACAGGGTATGCGCCGACAGGGCCATCTCGGCCCCTGGGATCTGCGACAGGCGCGTGTAGGCCTTGCGCGCTCGCTCCCATTCTTGCTCGCGGTAGGCCAGGTCGGCTACCAGCGCCAGCGCGGAGACCGAATCGGGATGCATCGACAGGGCTTCTTCCAGCTCGTCCTGCGCCTGCAAGATCTCCCCGCGCGCGAGCAGCAGGCGCGCATGGACCACCAGCTGATCCACGCGCGAGCGCGGCGATCGGTCGAGCTCGGCGGCCTTGTCCAGCATCTGCTCGGCTGCTTGCAGGTCGCCCTCACGCTCGGCGGCCTCGGACAGCGCAACCTGCAGGCGCGCGCGGTACAGGTCCGGCAACGCGGGGACCTTGGCCAGCAAGGCCTGCCAGGCGCGATTGCGTGCCGCCACATCGTCGAGCCGTCCGTAGGCCTCGAAGAGCGCCTTGGCCACGATGAGATTGTCGGGCACTTCGATCTGGAGCTTTTCGAGAACGGTGATGGCCACGTCCTTGGCCGCCTTGGGCTGCGACACCACCTCGCAGAGGCGCTTGGTCAGCGCCGGGCGATTGTCGTCCGTCGCCCGCATACGCAGGTGCTGAAGGCACAGCACCGCATCGACGATCTCCCCCGCCTTCTCGGCCAGCTCCGCGCGTAGGCTCAAGGACTCATCGTCCAGTTTCTCTACGGCCAAGGTTTGCAGCAGGGCCAGGGCGGGCCGCAAGCCATCACGTTGGGCCAGGCACAGACGGGCCCGACCGAGCAGCAAGGCGGACGCAGCCGCCTCGGACGTGACCGCCATCTGCTCGGCCAAGATCTTGTTTGCTTCCGCGAACTCGCCCTGCTCGATGAGAAGCTCGTGCAAGGCATCCAGCAGCGCTGGTGCGCCAGGTGACTGGTCGAGCAATCGACGCAAGATAGCCTCGGCGCGCGGCCGGCCTGCAGGCGTGTGGACGAGCAGAGCCGCCAAATCCATCCCCACCGACATGCCGTCGATGGCGCCATGTTCGGACAGGCCTTCCCGCTCCACTGCGCTCCACAGCTTCTCGAGCCATTGCAAAAGCTCGTCCTTGCGCGACTGGCGCTTGCAGAGCGAGGCCATGCGGTCGAGCAACTCGACGTCGTCCGGCTTGGCCTCGAGTAGGTCGCGATAGATTGCCTCGGCCTCGGCGAGATCGCCTTTGCGCTCGGCGGCTGCGGCTAGGGATCGCCTGACCATTCGGCGCTCTTGCTGGTCGGTCAGAAGGGATTCTCGCGCCGCCAGAAGGTCGTGCAGCTTCTCCTCGCGGCCCAGCGCGCGCAAGGCTTGGGTGAGAACCTCGATGCGGGCACCCGCGGGCTCGCTGGCCAAGCCCAGCGCCAAGTGCTGCTCGGCATCTTCGTGCGCCCCCTCGGCGAAGGCAAGCTGGGCCGTGCGCAGGTGGGCCTCGGCCATTCTGGCCGCAGACAGGGTCTTCGCCGAAGTTGCGCCTCGGTAGCCGGCGCCGGCCTCCACACGCTCGCCGGCGTCCCAGCCGATGCGCGCCAAGTGAAAGGCCGCCTCCTCGTCCGAGGGTGATAGATCGAGAAGGACGTTGCACGCCTCCTTCGCATCCGCCCGCAGATGGGGAACTTCGATCAGCAGTCGGATGAGCACGCGCAGGACCGCCTTGCCCTGGTCGGGCCTGGTCTCGCGCAGGTGCCTGCGCAAGATTTCGATGGCGCTCTCGAGACAGCCGGTCTCGGTCGCCAGGTGCTCGAGCTCAGCCAGCACGCTCTCGTTGGCGGGCACCAGGCCGAGCGCGGTTTCCAACAACGACGCCGCCTGTTCTGGCGCGTGCAAGTCGTGCCAGGTGATTTGGGCCGCGGCCAGCAAATGACGGATCTTCTCCGCCGCGTTCTCGGGGACGCGCGCGTCCCCTGCCCATCCCGCCAGGGCTTGGGCCACACCCGCGGAATCGCCACGCCGATGCAGCAGCTCGACCAGCGCCTGCCAGGCGGATGCCGCCGTGGCGCCGCGGGCATCGCCCTCGATGCAGGTCGCGAACCAGCGTGAGGCCGATGGGTCGTCGCCAAGACTTAGGCGCACGAGACCCATTTGGTAGGCAGCCTCGGCCCGCGATAGCGAAGTTTCCGGCCACTCGTCGCGTAGGAGAATGGACTCGAGCGACGCCGCGGCTTCCGCCATCAGCGACGGATCCTTGGCCAACCCACCCTGGCGAACCAGCTCCATCACCTGGGCCACCTCGTCGAGGACATCCGGCTCGGTGATGGAGGATTCCTCGCCCATGGTGGTCAGAATCTCTCTCCAGCGCCCTTCCACCGCGAGCCTCATGAGCTTGGCCCGCGCCACGGGACGCAGGGACGAACGGCTGGCCAGTGCGCGTTCGAGCGTCACCCGAGCTCGTTCGGATTGCCCAGAGGCGGCCAAATGGCGAGCCGCCGCGAAGAGCGCGCAGCTTTCGTCCTCGCCCCTGCCCTGCGCCGCCGACAGCCCTGCGACCTTCTCGAAAAGCGCGGCGGCATCGCCGGGCTGATTCCGCGTGGACGCAACCACGGCCTGTGCCAACAAGGCGGGCACGAATTCGGGCCAGCGCGCGAGAGCTGCCTGTGCAAGCTCGCCCGCCTGCGCGATCGTGCTTTGGCCGGCGAGCAGAAGCTGCAAGAGACGAGCGGTGCCGACCCGGTCGTCCGCTTCGAGCGGCGCAAGGGCCAGTAGTTGCTCAAGCGCGGTCGCGATGTCCCCGCGGGCAAGCGCACTCTCAATCGGCGCGCAGCGGGCAGCGAACTCCCGCACCGGATAGGCATCGGGACTGGCATCCTCGCCCAGCAACAGATCCGCGGGTGCGTCCGGATCCGCCAGCGAAAACACAAGCGGCACGTGGGTAGCCTTGGCGGCGCCGCCAGCGACGCGAATTTGCACGTGCGTGCGCTCGGGAAGCCGCCAGCCGTGCATGGGCAGGATGGCCAGCATGGCCAGCTCGCACACATCGATGCGAATGTCCGAGGCGCTGCGAATGTGCACGAGCGGTGGCAAGACAACTTCAGGGTCGAGGTTGGCGGGCGATTCGGCGCCGAGAGCGGAGAAGAGCGCGGTCACGACCAAGGGCGCGGGAATGGGCAGAAAACCATAGGACCGCACGTCGTACACGCAAAGCCCGGCGCTGCGTGGCGGCTGGGGTGATACCAGCGCTGCCGCCGTGATTTCGCTCTCGTGTCCCCCGAGAAGAACGCGTGCGCAAAGGGTCAAACGAGAGCCCGATACGGTCACCCGGGCATCGTAGATGCCGAACTCCGCCAGCGGGGCCTTGGCCAGAAAGCCGGTCAGCTCGCGGCTGCCCACGAAGAGCGCGAGCTCGCGCAGGCGCAAACGCCGATTCTTGAAACGGGCAACACCACCCGACAGATCGAAGGGGAAACGCAGATTAGGAATCTCGAGCTCGAGGGAATCGACCCGGCCAAGCCCCTCGAAGTCGCGCCCAGAAAGACTGAGCAAGCCGCGCCCTTGCACGAATGTGAGTCGAAACGCGCCTTCGCTTTCAACCATGGTCAGCCTGCCTGGGCTGATTGTAGAACAATCGCGCTCGGCGGCCACGGAAGTATAAGAGGAGCAGCAGGCTGAACACCATGCCCATTCCGGTGACCACCAGGGGAACGTCGACCAAGAAAAGGTGGGCCTGTTCCTCGACCGTCAGGGCAACCGGCAGCGCGCGCCCGGCACGGGCGGCATCCTGTGCAAACGCCTCGGTCAAGGTTGGCAGAAGCCAGGGCACCATCGGGCGCACCACCAGGAGGACGAACGCGGCATTGCCCAGGCTGACCGCAATGCCCGCCCAGGCCGCGAGCAAGGAGGCGCGTCGGCCGCGGGCATCGCCCGAAAAGATGGCCGCGACGGCAAACAAGTAGATGAGCCCAAGCCCGAGCCGGCTGACCGCGTGAACCGCCAGGGATCTTGGGCGATGATGGGATAGGGCGTTGCCGAGCACGATCTGTCCCCGCAGCAGCGCCTCCTGCTGCGCATCGAGGCCGCCGTCGAGATGAAGGACTTCGGGCTTGCCGCTGATGAGCCGGTGCAGATCGGTGACGCTGCTGAAAAACATACGCCCACCCAAGAGCAGCATGAGAACGGTCAAGAGCGTCATCAGGCGCGGCCGCCGCCGTCCCTCCGGCACGTCCCGTTCGCTACGGCCGAAGGTCATGGATCTTCAAAACATCTGCGGGGGCGAGCAGGGTTCGTATTGGATCGCCCCTTCCGGCCCGCCTTCGTAGCGCAGGAGATCCGAGTTCACCTCGATTTGCTTGGCGGCGCGCGCCTCGCGGCAGCGCTGCAGTGCCCACTCCATGACGACCATGCCCGACTTGCGCTTGGCCGCGTCCTCGATCAGGCCAACCTTGTTTTTCTCGAAGTCAGCGAGGTCGGGCTCTTTGCGCTCCTTGAGCTTCACGACCATGAAGCTGCCCAGCTCTTCGATGGGGCCGGCGACCGGGGCATCCTTGGTCAGCGCGAAGATAGCCTTGGCCATCACAGGCGCCTTGCCGACGGCCGCGACCGTCGAACCGCGGCGCGAGAAAAGTCCCGTCTCCTCGGCCGATACGCCCTTGCTCTTGGCCGGGCTACCCGATCCGCTATCGCCCTCTTCCGGGGCTGGGTAGAGTTCCTTGAGGCTCTTGTCAGGTGAAGCCTTGATCTTGGCCAGGGCGGCATCCGCCTCGGCCTTGGCCATGGCCTTGCTCTTCTCTTCACGCAGCTTGCTCTCAGCCAGCTCCAACTTGGCTGCGTCGAAGGCGATGGTGCCCTCGCGCGTGGCCTCGGAAAGCACCAGGACGAAACCGCTGGCGGTCTTGACCGGCCCAACCAGCTCACCGTCTTTGGCCGCGGTCACCTTGGCGTCCACGTCGGGATCGAGCATGGTGCCGCCGACGCGCTGCCAACCCAGATCGCCGCCGCGCCCCTTGGTACGTTCATCCTCGGACGCCGCCTTGGCGACCTTGGCAAAGGCCTCGCCCTTGCGAATACGCGCGGCCAAGGCCTCCGCCTTCTTCTGCGCGGCGGTCAGCTCGGCTGGCGTGGCCTCGGCCTTGACCTTGACCAGGATCTGGCGCAAGTGGCGCTGCTTCGGCTGCTTCTCGTAGAGGGCGGCCTTGCGCTCGTCGTAGAGCTTCTTGAGCGTTTCCTGGTTGGCGGCCGCGTATTTCACGAGATCCTCGGGCTTCACCTCGATCTCGCTTTCGTAGCGGCGCACCGGGAAGCGCAGGTATTCCACGTTCACCTGATCCGCCTGCTGCACCCAATCGTCCTTGACCTCGACGGGCGATACCGCGACCCCGGCGCGCAGGCTGTCGCGCATGCGGTTGGCCAGCATCTCGCGGCGCTGCTGTTCGATGAACGAGCGCGGGGTCATGCCCAGTTGAAATTGCACGAATTTGCGGAAGGCCTCGTGCGAGAAAACCCCGTCCTGTTCGAAAACCGGAGCCTTCTGCTCGCGGCCGAGGCCGATGAGCTTGGACTCGGCGATGAAGTCCTCGACCTCCTCGTCGGTGACACGGAACCCGGCGCGCTCGGCCTCGCTGGCCATGATCTCGCGGTCGATGAGCATGTCCATGATGGTTTCATGCAAACGCATCATCTTCGCCCGCTGGGGAGGGATGTTCTGGGCGCCGACCATCATCATCCCGTACAGGTAGTCCTGCCGGGACAGGAGATGCCCCTTCACGCGCGCCCCCTCGACGGAGGACTGAACGGCACGCCCCTTGTTGCATCCACCTGGGGATTGGGGGCCGAAGTTGATGATGAAGACTGCGATCACGATGCCAAACAGCACGTAGATGAGCAGCGACCGTGACTGTTGACGCATCTGCTCGAGCATGGAACAAGTCCCTCCGTTAGCGGTTCTCTACAAAAGGTGCGGCAATCTAGCACGGACTTCCCGGGAAGCGGAGCGGGGAAAGAAGCCCCCAATCCCGTGATAGCCGCAGGAGGTCGTGGCCGTGGCCGACGAACCTAGCGTGCCGCAAGCAAGGCGCGCACGACTTCGGCAAAGCCGAGGGCGGACTCGGCTTGCGTGATGAAGGTCGGTTGGTCTTCAGCGAGCTCGGCCAAGAAGTGATTCACGTTGCGCACGCCCACGCTGGTGCGGCGAAGCCGGGCGAACATCGAACGGTCGTTGCTGCTGTCGCCGACAAAGAGAATGCTTTCGTCGGGCGTGGCGCAGGCCTGGGCATCAATGGGCGCAAGCGCCGCAAGCAGTCCTTCGGCCTTGCCCCAACCCGACGGGCGCACGTGAATGTGGATCGAGCTCGCCATTACCTCGAAACCGGAATCGACCAACTTCTGGCTGGCTGCGAGCGCCGAGGCGTCGAAGCTAGCCGGCCGCACGAAGGCCCGTTCGAACAGGCGGAAGGCATCGTCCGGGGTGACGTCCAGTGCATAGACCTTGCGCAAGCGCGCGGCGTTCTCGGCCAGTCGGGCAAAGAAATCCTGTCCTCGCTGCGGCCCCAAGTCCCTGCGCTGACCATTCCCGTCGAAGGCCACCAAGCCATTTTCCGCCACCGCGACGCGTACGCCGGGCAGGTATCCGGCCAGGGCCTGGGCCCATCCCGCGGGACGTCCGGTGACCAGGGCGACGGCGAGGCCAGATTTCTCAAGGGCCTCGAACCCCGCAAGGGTGGTCGAGGGGATCTTTCCATTCGTCGTGATCGTGTCGTCCACGTCGGCGGCCAGTACGCGTATGCGCGCCAATGCGGCGGTGGTCAGGTTCGAAAAGGGTTGCATGCGGGGATCTCTACGCACACGTATTCCCTGCCGGGAAGGCAAACTGGGCAGGCAAGCCGGGTCGCTTGGTTGAGCTACAGCTCGAAGCCGTAGGGCTTCTTGCCGTCTTTGTCCTTCTTCTTTGGCTTGCTCTCGTCCTGCTGTTTCTTGGCCCGCTTTCTCCGGCAATCGGTGGTGCCGTGCGAAGGCACTTGGACCGTTCCAGCTTCGGCAGCCTCGGCGACCGAGATGGCCAGTGGGGCGAGAAACGAAAGAGCGAGAGCGAGGAGTACTCCGATTCGACGCATGGGTAAATTTCAGTTTAGCCGAAAAAATCGATCGTCCTAGACGAAAAGAGCGGCACGCACTCCGCTTTCCGCGTGCGGTCCCGGGAAGGGCTCGTCCGGAAATTGGTGATACGAGTTCAGCGACGAGGCGCCCGGCTGGCAAGGCGCGAGGAGGAGAAATACTCGACGTATTGCGACGACGAGCAACGAAGCCAGCCGGGATGGATCGGCGGCGAAATCGTATCAATTATTTCTGGACGAGCCCTAGGGCCGGCAAGCTACTTTTCTGGCGCGCCGGCCGGGCCGAGCATGCCCCGCACGACCTTCGCCACGTTCTCCAGACTGCCAAGTGGAATGCGGAACTCACCCACCAGGGAGCTCCCGCCCCGCATTCCAAAGGTGAAGGGCGCGCTCATGTTGGCCACGCCAGGCATGGCTCCGGCCATCATGGCCATCTCTTTGCCCGGCAGATCCTTTCCCTGCCCCAGCACGCGCAGCACGAATGCGATCACATCCACCGAGGCCATCATCTCGTCGCCCTGGGTGCGCGCCAGCGTCGCCGCCAGCAGCGGAGCGCCCGCCATGGATCCGCCGCTTCCGTATCGGGAAATCGTCTTCCGCGCCTCGCGTCCGGTAACCATCATCAACCGACCGTCCTTCACCGTCAGCGCGTACCGGAGGATGTCCCCACCCGCCATGGCCTTGGCCAATGCCCGCGCGGTGGGCTCTTTGTTCTCGATCTTCTTTTCGATTTCGACCATGTCGCGCTCGCGCTTGACCTTGAGCGGGCCCGCCTTGCGGCCATCCAGCTCAGCCTCCCAAGCGTGCTGCGCGGTCATCATTGCCACCGCGGCATCGAGTGCTGTCTTGCCGCTCGTGCCCGACTTGAGGGGAGAACTGCACGTGCTAGAGAATCCAACCTCGGCGAGGTCGAACACGCACGACCAGCCGGACGTCATATCGAACACCTTGCTGGTGTCCTTCCACATGGTGCGACCGGCAGAGCCGGTGGCCTCGAACATCTTGGCCAGCGTGGGCATCCACGAACCCCAATCCCCCGCCGAGAACACGGCGGTTCCGTCGTTCTTCACCGGCAGTCGTGTGTCGAACGCGTAGGGGGTGCGGCGCGCTGTGCGCGTGGCGAGCTCGGTGCCCGTGGCGGGAACGAGCTCGGCCTGAATCGCCAGCCCGTCACTCGGGCCGACGTCGAAGACCAGATTCACGGCCGTGGAATCCATCACCAGCCTGGTGGCCACCTCGGCCATGGCGACGATCATGCGCTGGAGCGCGGGCGCGGCCTTGCCTGGTGCCGCCTGCGCCGCGCTGGCCATCGTAGACGCCATCTGCGCCACCAGGGCGTTGGGCGTCTTGCCGCTGGCCGCCGCGAGCGCTTGCGGCAGCAAGGTCAGAACCGCCTGCCCCTTGGCGGGCGGAAGCTGCGCGGCCCCTGCCAACCCGCCCGCGAACAAGAGCGCTTCCGCAGAGCCCGAGACAAACAAAGTGCGGCCCTTGATGCCGCCCCAGAGCTTGTCGCCGCTTCCGGAGACGCGTTCCATGATGCCGCTTCGCTCTCGGCCAGGCGAGCCCATTTCTTCAAGCGTGCGGATGGCGGCGGCGCGATCCAGGAACGTCACCGCCGCGCAGTAGCCCTTGGCCTCGGACTTCGACGGAAGAACCCACACCACGGCGATAGGCGCGGTGGGATCCACGCGATCCCAGAGCTGTTGGAAATGGGCGTTGTCACCGGCAAGCCCCAACCCGCCGAGGGAAGAGAGCAACTCGTGCCCGAGCAACATGGGCAGACCCAGGCGTTTCGACAAGGCGTCGAGATCGCCGACGATGTGACTGGGGGCAACCATCACCAGAGTGCCAACCAGCGCCGACTTGGCCGCGGCTGGAGCCGCAAACTGGGGTTCGGCTTGGACGACGGCAGTGGGCGGGGGCGCGGCGGGCGCGGCCACGGCCCGGATCCCTGCCGGGGCAGTCGGGGCAGCCGTTCCGCATGCAGCGATGGAGAGTAGAAAAAAGCCAAGGGTGGCCACTCGGGAGCTTCGGGTCGGCATTCGCATAGTCATGATGAGACGACCACGATACGACCGATTGCGCTCGCTTCCAAGCGCGCAGGTTACTCGACCGAGGCGTGGCCAAACGGGATATACTGACAGTCACTCGTGATCGGTCGCAGCATCGGCAACTATAAGATCGTCCGCGTGTTGGGAGAAGGTGGCATGGGGACGGTCTATCTGGCGGAGCACCCCATGATTGGCAAGCGGGTGGCGGTGAAGATGTTGCGCCCAGATCTCGGTACCGATCCTGGGCTGGTCTCGCGCTTCTTCCAGGAGGCCAAGGCGGTCAACGAGATCCGGCATCCCAACATCGTCGATATCTCGGATTTCGGCCACACCGAGGACGGCATCGTCTACTTCGTGATGGAGCTCATGGAAGGCCAAAGCCTGCGCGACCGCATCTCGGCGCCAGGCCCCATGCCCATCGACCTAGCCGTCACCTTTGCCCGCCAGGTCATCGACGCTCTCGCCGCTGCGCACCGGGTCGGTATCGTTCACCGCGACCTCAAACCGGACAATATCTTCCTCGTCGCGGATGCGCAGATGCCGGGCGGGTTCCGCGCCAAGCTATTCGACTTTGGCGTGGCCAAGCTGCTCGGCGACAAACAAAAACAGGTCGGTCACAAAACCATCGACGGCGCCGTGGTCGGCACGCCGTTCTACATGTCGCCCGAGCAGGCCTTGTGCCAGGACGTGGGGACCGCTGCCGACATCTATGCCATGGGTGTCGTGCTGTACGAAATGGTGACAGGCACGGTCCCCTTTCGTTCCGAGCAGCTCGTTCTTCTACTCAACGCCATTTTGAAACAGCCCGCGCCGCCGCCCAGCCGGATTCGGCCCGAGACCCCCCCGTGGCTGGACCGCCTGGTGCTGCGCTGCCTGGAGAAAGATCCCGAGGCACGGCCGCGCAGCATGGAAGAGGTGAGCGCGATCTTGGCCGCCGGGAGTGCGGAGATGTCGGGGGGGGAAGCGGCCTTGGGCGCGACCATGATGGCGCCGGTTGGGCTTACTCCACCGCCTGTGGCCGTCGGACACGCACCCTCGGCGCGCACGGCCGTCGCGCGCCAGCCAACCTTGGCCGGGGAGTCCGCCGCGACCGTGGCCCCGCAAGGCAGAGCTTCATCCGCCACCGGTCTTCCCAAGCAAACGGCGGCTCGGGGCGGAGCCGCGCGACCGAGCGAGTCCATGGGACTCATCACGCAGGTGCGCGCCTACCTCGACACGCGCCGGGTGCAGCGCGTGGCCATTCCGCTCATCGTCGTGGTGGCGGTCGGAATCGTGGCCAGCATTTTCGTGTCCGCGGCCGCCAAGAGACCCATTGCCGAAATCGCGCCCGAAGTGGCATCGACGCCGCCCCCGCAGCCGTCTCACGCCTCCATCCACATCAACTCCGAGCCACCGGGCGCGGAGGTGGTCCGCATGAACGACAACCACGCTCTCGGGACCACGCCCGTGCTCGACATCCGGCCCGCCGACGGAAGCCAGATCAACTACCGCTTTCATCTGGCCGGCTTCACCGATGTGCAAATGCCCCTCCAGGCCGCCACTCCAGGAAAACACGAGCTCACGGCCGCGCTCACGCCCGTCGAGCACAGGTCGGAATCGGGCGGGCGAGTCCCAACCAGCCACCGTGCCGGCCACGGCCACGACAAGAAACACGCGGAGCTTGCGGCACCGGCGGCAGCGCCTGCAACGCGCGCGGTGCCCGCCGCACAACCGAGCGACACCTCTTCGCCCTCCGGGTTGCCGCCGCTTGGCGAGCGCAATCCAGTCAAGCGCCTCGGGCACTAGCCTGCCGGGCGAAGGACCCCGCTTGACGCTGCGTTGGTAGCGCGGTAGGAAGCCTCGCTCCATCGGCCGCCCTAGCTCAGTGGTAGAGCATCGCTTTCGTAAAGCGAGGGTCCCCGGTTCAATCCCGGGGGGCGGCTCAAACAGACCTTCCAGCGGCTTCCAGGCGCTTCCAGCCATTGCAGCGAGTCACCTGGATTTCTCGATGAATCCCGTCCGCTGATGTCCAGACGCGTCCATTGACAGCCGGTCAAGAGTGGGGGTACACATGGGGGTAGGCGGTTGACCCATGGGGGTACATTCGGTGCTGTCCAGGGTTCGATGCCAGAAAGGGCGGACATGCTGACGGACACCGCGATTCGCAAGGCCAAGGTCGCAGGGAAGCCTCTCAAGCTGTTTGACGGTGGCGGCCTCTTCATCTTGGTCGCGCCCACTGGCGGCAAGCTGTGGCGGCTGAAGTATCGCTTCGCGGGGAAGGAGAAGCTGCTTTCCTTGGGGGGCTATCCCGAGGTGAGCCTTGCGGACGCGCGCCTCGCGCGCGACGAAGCCCGCAAGCTGCTCCACGAGGGCACGGACCCAAGCGCCAAGCGCCAAGCGGAGAAGGCAGCACGCGTGGCCATGGTGGGCAACAGCTTCGAGGCCATCGCGCGCGAGTGGCACGCCAAGTTCTCCGATACGTGGGCGCCATCGCACGCCGACCGCATCATTCGCCTGTTTGAGCGTGACGTCTTCCCTTGGATTGGCGCACGTCCGATTTCGCAGATCGCCGCGATAGAGCTGCTCGGGGTTCTCCGGCGCATCGAAGAGCGCGGAGCCCTGGAAACCGCCCACCGGGCTCGGGTCTACACCGGGGTAGTCTTCCGATACGCCATCCACACCGGACGAGCCGATCACGATCCAACCAGCGATCTGCGCGGCGCCCTGCCCCCGAAAAAGAATGGCCACTTCGCCGCCGTAACCGAGCCCGAGAAGCTAGGCGACCTCCTGCGCACCATCGACGGGTACAAGGGATCGCCCGTCGTGGCCGCCGCCCTGAAGCTGGCGCCGATGCTCTTCGTCCGTCCGGGTGAGTTGCGGTCCATGCGTTGGGCTGACGTGGATCTCGATAACGCCGAATGGGCTTTCACCGTTTCCAAGACCAAGACGGAACACATCGTGCCCCTGGCGCCGCAAGCAGTGGCCATCCTGCGCGAGCTGAAGCCCTTGACCGGGGCCAGCGCCTTCGTGTTCCCAGGCGGCCGGACCAACACGCGGCCCATGTCGGAAAACGCCATCCTCGCGGCCCTGCGGCGTCTGGGCGTTCCCAAGGAAACAGCGTCGGGGCACGGGTTTCGAGCAACGGCGCGAACCATTCTTGACGAGGTTCTCGGGTATCCCCCGCACCTGCTAGAGCACCAGCTCGCTCACAGCGTTCGCGATGCCATGGGCAGAAGCTACAACAGGACCGCACACCTGCCCCAGCGTCGGAAGATGATGGCGGAATGGGCGAGCTACCTGGACAAACTCAGGGCGGGCGTCAAGGTGCTTTCGTTCGCGCGCGCGAGTGAGAGGTAGAGGGCATCGTGCGCGAGCGCTCGAAGGCCTGCCGGACGAAGCCAGCTCGCGCAAGCGAGGCGAACGCGGCGGCGGCGGGGCAGGGCCAGGACACGGGGCAGAGACGCGAGAAGGCCGAGGGGGAAGGCACCCGTGTCCCCTATCAGCGTGTGTTGTTTCAGGGGGACTGGCCGCCGTACCTCAGTGACTGGCAACGGGCTGGCACAGTACCTGCCACGGTGGAAGAGCTGGAAGCTCGCGTGAAGGCGGCGGTTGAAGAGGATGGCTGCTGCATTCCGTCCGGCAAGGAGGAAGAAATGCTCAGCGACTTCCGCGCCTACGGCAAGCGACACGCCCTCCTGAAACTCGGCGTTCCGCTCGATATGGTGCTGCCTGGCTTCCCATGGTCGGGGGAAAAGGCTCCTGACCGAGTTGCGACCAAGCCCAACCGCAAGAACCACAGGGCGCTGACCAAGAAGGCGCTGAGCGCGCTTGCCAAACTGAGCAAGGCCCTTCAGAAGCTTGCCGAAGAAGACGCTGTCATTCACCCCATCGAGTTGACTTACGAAAACGGGCCTGACGTCTACATCATTGGAGGGCCGCCCGGCGTGATGGCCTCGGCGGCCTTTGCTGGCAAAAGCAGAGAGGCGTGGAATGACCTTGCAACCACGATGCAAAGCAGGCGGAGCGAGGAAGCGCGCCTCTCTTTGCTAAGGCGGGACATGCAGGACCGCCAGAAGACGGTTCTTGCCGAAATCGAGAGAGCGATCACCGCGAGGTGTGACAAGATCGCCGTAGGTCAACCAGGCAGGCCGACAAACAAACAGGTTGACGAAATCATCGAGCGGCTTCGCAGCGTGGAGATGAGCGACAGCAAGATCGCCGAGGCCCTCAAGATATTGGGCCTTGAAGAAGCGGGTGATGCAAAGGAGCGAGTCCGCAAGCGGCGCCGGCGGCTGAAAAAGTAGGGCGGACAGAATCACCGCATAAAGCGTGACGGGTTTTGTCCTCTCCCGGCAGTGCCCGAGTGCGGGCATCCTCCGAGACATGCCACTCAATCAATCGGGTCTGGTCACGCCGCCCGCGGCAACCGTTGCCGCGGTCAGGGCCCTACTCGCGCGCGAGGGACTGGCGAACACGTGCGCGTTGCTCGGAATATCGCGGAACACTGTTGACCGCATCCGTGGAGGATTGCCCATCCATCGCGGAACCTTCCTCGTGGTCCGAGAAGCCCTGGCCCCCATCGCCCCGACGGTGCAGCGGTGAACCTCGACGTCGGCCCTCTCCGCCTCTTGCGCCTGCCGGAGGTGCTCGCCCGAGTGGGACTCAGACGATCCGCGGTCTACGAACTCGTCAGTCGTGGAGCGTTCCCGCAGCCGTGCCGCCTGGGTCAGCGGTGTGTGGCCTGGTCCGAGCACGAGGTCGATGCTTGGATATCAAAGCGACTGGACGAGCGGCCAAGATAGCCATGCGCCTACGAATACCAGCAGAGTTGCGCAAGCTCGCGCAGTGGGTTTGCTGCCGTCCAGACAAAATACCGCTGGACCCGCGTACGGGCAGACGCGCGAGCGTCACCGACCCGGCAACGTGGGGCACGTTCGACGAGGCGATGGCCACACAACTGTGGACTGGCTACGTGCTCAGCGACGGCGATCCTTACACCGTGATCGATCTCGACGACAAAGGCAACCTGTCACGAGAGCAGCAAGACGTGCATGCACGCATCCTGTCTGCGTTCGCTGATACCTACGTCGAGCGCTCAATCAACGGACGCGGTCACCACATTTGGTGTGGAGGCAAGATCCCCGAGGCGATCAAGCGCGACAGTGTCGAAATCTACTCGCGCGACCGCTACATGATCTGCACAGGCGACGTTGCGAACGACAGGCCAATTGTGGACAAGCAAAGCCTGCTATCGCAGCTAGCAGGCGAGATGCGACCGCGTCCGTCGTCTGCATTCACGGACCAAGCGGCAAGCCTGAGCGACGACGAAATCTGGCGTATGGCCGCAACAGCTGCGAACTCCAACAAATTCGTCGGCTTGTGCGAGGGTGACTGGCACGCCATGGGCTACCCCAGTCAATCAGAAGCGGACATGGCGCTGCTTTCTATCTTCGCTTTCTACAGCAAGAGTAACGAACAATGCAGGCGCATGTTCCGCCAAACTGCTCTAGGGCAGCGCCCAAAAGCGGCCAAGCGCGACGACTATCTAGAGCGCAGCCTACGTGCTGTGCGCGCATCTGAGGTGGCTCCCGTGGATCTGTCCGTTCTAAATAGTCCGCTGAACGCGCGACAGTCGAAAGGGCCGTTGAACAGCGCCCACGTACGCAGGGCAAATTCTCGTTCGCAGCAAGTCGGCCCTGATGGTCCGGCTTCGCAGCCGTCGGAACCGATCACCCAATGCCTCGATGGCGTCAAACCCGAGAAGGTGACTTGGATCTGGACGGGCCGCCTCGCCGTCGGCAAGATCACTGTGCTAGACGGTACGCCCGGCTCCGGCAAGTCAACCATCACCTGCGATTCCGCTGCGCGGGTTTCTCGCGGACTGGCGTTTCCGCATGATGGACTTCCTCGCAACCGCGGCGGTGTGATTTTCGTGGCCGGCGAGGATGGCGTTGCCGATACAGTGGTTCCTCGGTTACGTGCCGCCGACGCTGACCTGTCTAGGTGCTACGTGTGGCCGGCGAACAAGCTGCCGTATCTCCCAGATGCGGCGAACGACATCGCCCGCGAGGTAAAGGTACGTGAGGCGAAGCTATTGGTGCTTGACCCGGTGACGGCGCTGTTTGCCCGCGACCTGTCCACCAATTCAGACCAGGACGTGCGCCTAGCGCTGACGCCGCTGGCGGTGGCGGCCGAAGAACTCGGGTGCTGTGTGCTGCTACTACGCCACCTCAACAAGCGCGCTGGCGCCAGTGCGTTTGACCGGGGCGGCGGCTCTGTCGGCATCGGTGCCCTGGCGCGCGTGGTGCTCCTAGTAGCCCGCGACCACTCCGATCCCGACCTTCGGATTTTGGCCACAGTGAAGGCAAACCTCACCCGGCCGCCGCGGTCACTACAAGCCCGCATCGAGGACGTAGGCGGCGTGGGCCGCGTTGCATGGGGCGACGAATGCGACACCACAGCAGATTCCCTAGTCACCGAATCGCCCCATGAGCGGCAGGGAAAGACTGGCAGCGCCGCCGGATGGCTGCGGCAAACCTTGAGCGACGGCCAGTGGCATCGGCAGAAGGAAATCGAGGTGGGCGCGCAAGCGGTAGGAATCGCAGAGCGGACGCTGCGCCGGGCGCGTGAAGACGTCGGCGTCAATTGCAAGCAAATGAACAATGCATGGTGGTGGAACCTGTCAGTGCCAGATGGCCAAACCTCCGGGCTGGAAGGGCTTGCAAGCAAATGAACAATGCATGCGCGCGGTGGAAACTGGCCAGATGGCCAAAAACTCCGGGCTGGAAGGGTTTGGCCACCTGGCCATCTGGCCATCTGACAGTGCGTTACGTTGGCCATGTGATTTATAATAATAATAATAGGTTACCCTCTCTCACGCGGCCAGGTGGCCAAAACACTCTCCCGGCTTCAGATGGCCATCTGACCTCAAACCCTACGTTTGCAGCGCGTTGCTTACAAATAGCGCGGCAGTGTTTTGCAGTGGTGAAAGAAGGGGATCAAGTAGGACTACAGCAGAGTGAGCAAACCCACATGGTAGGCCAACAACAAGAAGGAGTAGACGTTGTGAAAAAGCTGGTAACGACTGCGATGCTCATTAGCAGCAACGACTTGCACTACTTACCGCACGTACGTCAATTGCTACGAGAAGAAAGCATGTGGCAAAGAATTGCCCAATTTGCTGCGAACAACACTCCGCTACAGCGAGCGCGTAGGCGAGAGTTGATACGCATTTTCTGCGTAGTCCTGAACGACGTCCTAGCAAAGAGCCCCCTGTGGATGTGCAAGAAGTATGACCTTGCAAGCCTCTTCCCTGGTAGGTGCGCCATCCTCGCCGACCATCTTGCAGAAGTAGAGCGGTGGGCATGTGTGTACATAGACGAAGGCACGCGAGAGGCCCTCTCATCGTTCCGCCACAATTTGGACGAGTGGGCAGGCGATGTAATCGAAGCGAACGAAGACGTCGCGCTTGCGCTCAAAAACCACGCGGCGACGGTACGCATCGGCAAACTATAGGTAAGGTGCAGCATGAAGCCAAGATCGGGACCGCGAGCGAAGGATCCAAACAGCAAGACGCAAATAGCACTGGCGCGACGAACGGCAACGCACCTAACACCTCGCATGCGTGAGCGCCGCGACCGATACGTGGCTGCGCTCTTACGCGGCGCTACTAAAACAGAGGCCGCGCGCGCTGCGGGCTTCTCCCCACGCAGCGCCTTGCAGCGAGGTGCAACGCTCTGGAATGAACCGTTTGTGCAACAACGTTTCCGCGAGCTACGCGCGAAGCTGGAGAGAGACGAGCTACTCGACTTTGCCGAGCTGGCGCTCAACGTGAAATCGATCGCGTTCAACGAAGACGCGCAAGCAGGCGATCGCATCGCCGCGAGCGCATTGCTTGCGCGTCTTTTCGGCTTCGAGGCGCCGCAAGAGGTGCGGGGCGCAATAGCCGCTGGCGTGCTCCTAATCCCGGTCGCAGGCGCTATCGACGCATGGGAGCAAGTAGCAACAGCAGCACAGCGCAAGTTGCTCGCGGAGGCAGCCGAGTGACCGATGCGGCTGCGGAGCTGCTCGCGCTTGGCGGCGAGGTTGCGCTGGCGATCATGGCCTATCTCACGTGGGCGGAGTTTCACGGCGGGGCAACCCCTCTACTTGACGGCACGGTCGACCGCTGGCTTTGCGCTGGACGGCCCTACGATCCGCAGATTGCACGGGCGCTCACCAACACACGCAACGCGCTCGGGCGATACGGCAAGTTGCGAAGAATCCGCTGCGGGTAGAGAATCACGCCTAAATATGAAACTCGCATGCATGGTTCTTGGGGTCTTGGGGCTTCTCCTGGGCTTGGCAATCGCGGCCGGTGCTAAGAGTGCCGTTCACGAGATTGAAGCCGGAATTGGCTTCCTCATTTTTGCAACATCACTCGGAGCCTATGGAATCATCGATGCGATTGAACGAGCAAGAGCCGACCAGAATATCCTTCTGCGCCGGATCGCGGGCATACCGGAAAACTGGACGTGCTCGATGTGCCAAGCACAGAACTCGCTAGGTTCCTTGAGCTGCAAGAGATGCGGGCAAAAGCTTTAAAGACTCTCGAAGTCGGAATATCGTCGACAGACTTGTTTCGCTGAGGCTCGGGAGATGATTTCACTACTCTTCGTCGTCGCAATGATGGCCATGTTCGCCGTCTTTAGCGGCATCCTCGCTGATCACAAGCACCGTAACCCGGTCGGCTGGGTCTTGCTTGGGTTCATCTTTGGACCCTTCGGTTTGATCGTCGCGCTTCTCCCTCCTGTAGTGGACACGGCCCAGCAAGCCGCGCAGAAGGCTCAAACCCGCACCTGCCCTGAATGTCGCGAGCCCATTCGCTACGACGCACGTGTCTGCAAGCATTGCGGCTTGCGGTACCCTTACCTATCTGAACCGGCGAGGACTCATGTCGCCGCCATCGCCGATCTACACCGCGAAGGACGTTCTGCCACCGAGATCGTGTTGACCCTAGAACAACGGGGCCTTCGCCCCGCCCACGGCTCAGGTTGGACTGCGGATATGGTCGACGTCATCCTCCGCGATCATGCGAGCTGATCCCCTTGCGGGGACCGCTTGCTTTGCCTCTCGTTCGCGGCGCAGGTCTTCCGCCAGCTGAGCCGGCGTGCTGTCTTTGCCGGTGTGGCGGTTCGCTCGCGCTGGCGTGCTCTACGCAAGCTGTTGCTCCTGTTTGAACGGCAGCACCTTCACGTCGGCTGCCAGTTTGTCGAGGTAGTCTCCCCACTCCTGCATCATTCGCTTCCGTTCGGGTAGAAAGGCGGTGCGGTTGTATGCGCGGCCGTTTGGATCTCGAACGGCGTGCGCGAGCTGGGCTTCTATCCAATCGACTCGGAAGCCGAGAACTTCATCAAGCATCGTGCGCGCCGTTGCTCTGAAACCGTGGCCAGTGGCGACGGCGGAATCGAGGCCCATCCGTCGCAAGGCCGCGTTGATAGCGGCGTCGGACATGCCGCGCGCATTGGTACGCGCCGACGGGAATACAAAAGGCCCACGGCCCGTCAACGGTTGCAACTCACGTAAGATCGCAACGGCCTGTCTGCCCAGCGGGCGGATCGCAGTTCACCGGGACGAACGAACAACAGCGGCGACAGTTTCAAAGCCGCGGCGACGATCGACGCCTACTCAAAGGGACTCTGCGAACCCTTTGTTGTCTGCGTGGCTTCCTCTGGGGTGGCGTTGGGCGGCTCGCTAGGCGACGGCGTGGAAGGGTTTGGCTCGACTTGCTTTCGGGCGCTCGGTCGGCTCGATCGTTTTGCATCCATTCGCCCCGCCTGATCGTCGACAGCGGCCAAGAATTTCTTGAGCGCTTCATACGCCCTGCTCTGCTCTTTGTCGCCGACAACCTGATCATCATACGTGATTCCGGTGGTGCGGATCCTAACCATCGTGATTTGCGAGTGGACGATCTCGCGAATCGTCTCCACCGGAATCAGAAAACGTATAGTGGACCTTTGGTAGTTGGTGCTCATATCGGTGAGCTTGTCTATGGGATCCAACCTGCTGATCCTTCCGTCGATGTTGATCTGCAAGCCAAGAATCCCGACAATGCCTGGTACCCTCACCAAGAGAGCCGCGTAGTCGAACGCTGATGAGTCCCATTGCGCTCCAAGAGCGCTGCAAGCAACGGCGTATTCGCACGTGTTCCTTTGGGGCTCGATTTCGACAACCCTGTTTCCGTTGAATCTATCGCGATAGATGTCGGGTTCAGAAACGGCGCACGCGACAACAGATAGCGCACACACGGCGACGGCCAAAGTAGATGGCGAACATGTGCCTGCGTTTACGAGATTGCTCGAACAGTTCTTAGTCCTCTGGTCCATCGCCGTCTCCTCTCATCATCATCGTATCGTCGCCTCTCGACGATCCGCTCTGCATGCTGAAAGTCGCGCCTTGGTTTGGCGACGTCAGCACAAGGGTGATTTGCTTGGAGTAGGAGACCACCCGAAAGCCTCTCGATGGCCCCTCCGCGTGACGGAGCCTCGGCGTAGTCGTCAGGCTAGGCTTGGTGGCGGGCTTTCCATCATCATCGTCGTCACCATCGTCTTCAGCCGTCGGAACGGTGGCGGGTGGACCTGTTGGAGCAACGGTCTTCGTGCTCGCGGACGGAGATGGCGGAGCTGCGGGCTTCGTGGTCGCGGGCGGAGAGCCAGGGTCGCCCTCCTCTTCGAAAGGGCTCTGAGCGAACGCAATGGACGGCGTCAGAACGAGGCCTGCCAGGACACCAGACAGCGTCATCACCCGCATTGGCATACTCGCATCATAAGGCAGATGGGCGGTAGCCGACAGGCATCGCGAGCGGCGCAAGCATGGTCAAGGGCGCAAATTCCGGGGGTATCTTTGGGGGTAGAAAGCCTGCCGCATCGCGTGCCGAGCCCAAACTTTCAACACGTTGGCGGACTCGTTCAATCCCGGGGGGCGCTCAGGATCCTCATCGATCTTGGACTGGCGCCGCAATGGCCCGCGTGACCGCCG
>OBLT010000612.1_pt1 | contig 22928 bp, 21 predicted proteins | sample 1518721 | NCBI WGS metagenome assembly OBLT01 (sample SAMEA3539307, study PRJEB22396) | soil metagenome | biome: tundra; feature: field; material: soil | place: USA | collected 2010-05 | depth 0.15 m | reverse complement strand
GGCGGCGGCCGGCGCAGGCCGACCTGGTCCGCGGACACGAGATCGCGGAGGGCTCCCCCGCCAGGCGGCAGCGCGCGCCCGGCGCGGTCGAGGAACCGGGCACCGAGCGCCGCCAGCGCCCCGGTTCCCCCATCGGTGGACGCGGAGCCGCCGAGCGTGATGACAATCTCCGCGGCCCCGGTGTCCAGCGCATGGCCGATCACCTCACCCAGGCCGGTCGTGTGCGCGCCCAGCGGGTCCGGCGCGGCGAGCAAGGGCAGCCCGCTGGCGCGGGCCAACTCCACCACGGCACGGCCGCCGGGAAGCTCGAGCCACGGGCAGTCCACTGGCTGGCTGCCAGGCCCGGTGACCAGGGCGCTGTGCCAGCGGGCGCCGGCCACCGCCGCGGCGAGCACGTCGAGCGTGCCCTCCCCGCCGTCGGCCAGCGGCACCCGCGTCACGATGTCGTCCGGCCGGACAGCGTGCCAGCCGGCCGCCAGTGCCTCCGCGGCGGCAGCCGCGCCGATGCTGCCCTTGAACGAGTCGGGGGCGATCACAATCCGCACTGGTGCGTCCGGGTGGATCAAGAGCGGGGCTGATAGGGAGGCAGCCCCAGCCGCTCCCGGATCAGTTGCTGGACCGTCTCCTCGTCCGGCGTGGCCTCGATGACCACGACGTACTCCTTGCGCCGGAACAGGGCGAGCACCGGATCGGTCTTCTCGTGGTAGTCGCGGAGCCGGACGGCGAGCGCCTCCTCGGTGTCGTCCTCCCTGGTGATCAGGGTGCCACCGCACGCGTCGCACTTGCCCTCGACCGTCGGGCTGCCCTGGATGAGGTTGTAGTCCATGCCGCAGCCGGAGCAGAGCCGCCGGGCGAGCACCCGGCGGCGGACCTCGGAGTCGGGCAGATCGAGATGGATGACGCTGTCGATGTCGTAGCTCTCCAGGAAAAACTCGGCCTGCCTCGCGTTGCGCGGGAACCCGTCGATGACGAACCCGTAGTTCCAGTCATGGTTGGTGAGCCGCTCCCCCGTCACCCGCTCGGCCAGGTCGTCCCCGACCAGTTCGCCCGCCGCCATAGTGCGCCGTACCTGGGCACCCATCTTCGTATGACTCTGCACGTTCCAGCGGAAGATGTCGCCGACGTTGATGTGCGTCAGGTCCAGATCTTCCGCGAGCATGGCGGCCTGCGAGCTCTTGCCGCTGCCCGGGACGCCCATGAAGACGTATTTCCGCATGCGGACACCCTGACATACCCGCTGCGGCCGCGCACTGCCCGGATCATGCCGCGCGCCGGCGGACCAGCCAGATGGTGGCTGTGAGGAGAACCAGGGACAGGGCCAGCAGCCAGCCGCCCTCGATGAACTGGAAATGCCAGAACCGTGTCTGTGGCTGCCAGGCCCACCAGTGCACGTAGTGGTGCTGGGTCAGCCACGCCGCGGACGCCCGCGGGTCCGGCGAATTCCGGACGCTGGCCGGCGCCTGCTGTAGCACGTTGTTGATCGTGGACTGGCTGGCCGGCTTGCCGCCGGGACCCGCATACCACTGGGCCACCACCCAGGAGTTGCCGAAACCGGGATTGGCGCCCTTGATGGTGACCGCCGCTTCATAGTGCTTACGCAGGAAGAGCACGCATCCCAGATCGATCCCAGCCCAGACGGCCAGGGACGCGGCCATCGCCGGGACGGTGCGCCTGATCACCACCCCGGCGAACGCGCCGATGGCGAAGGCGGCCAGGGTCCAGGCGGCGTAGGCCACCCCGCGCAGGTCGAAGAGCTGGGGCGCGAGCACGCCGTCCAATCCCTGGGCGAAGAACGGGTGGTAGTACCAGGAGAAGAGCACGCTGAACGCCCACGCGGCCGCGGTCAGCGCCGCCGCGAGCAGCGCCAGCTTGGTGATCGTCCAGCGCAGCCGCCCGCAGCCCTGGGTCCAGGCGAACCGGAACGTGCCGGTCTCCAGCTCGCGGGCCAGCAGCGGCGCCCCGGCGAACACCCCGACCAGCACCGGAACGACCTGGAGCAGGCCCGTGAAGGTCTGGGCCGTGCTGTGGTAGCCGGCGTTGAGGCTGGCGAGCGTCTGGCAGCCCGCCGACGTGGCTGGATGGCAGGCGGCCAGGCTGGCATAGGCGCTGCGGATCTTCAGCCCCATGATCAGCAGGTACAGGCTGAGGCCGCCCAGCAGGGCGGCCACGCCGGCCAGCATGAACCGGTGCTGGCGCCAGGTCACCCAGGCCAGCCGGGTCCATGGCACGGGCCGCCTGCCGCCCCGTACCGCGGGCGCGGTCAGCGCGGTCATGCCGGCCCCCCGTAGCCCGGGCGTCCCGCGCTGGGCCCGGCGTGCACGGCGACGGGTCCCGGCAGCGCCGCCGCGCCTGGTTGGCGCAGGTAGGCGAGGACGAGTTCCTCCAGGCCCACGTCGTGCGCCTCCCAGCCCGGTGGCACCGGATCGGCCGCTGTCGTGGTCCTGACCAGCAGGTGGGACTGCGCGCCGGCGCGGCGGCAGTTCACGACGCTCATCCGTTGCATATGGTCATCGGTTTCGCTGGCGGGCCCGGTAAGCACGCGGTGACCGGCCAGCAGGTTCTCGACTTCACCCGCGACCTGCACCTTCCCGTGGGACAGCACGATCAGGTAATCGGCCACCCGCTCCAGTTCGGCCAGCACATGCGAGGAGAGGATCACCGACACCCCTTCCTCGGCGACCGCCTCCATCACCGATGCCATAAAGTCGTGCCGGGCCAGCGGGTCCAGCATGGCCAGCGGCTCGTCGAGGACTAGCAGGTCGGGCCTCCGGGCCAGGGCCACGGTGAGCGCGAGCTGCGCCTGCTGGCCGCCGGACAGCTTGCCGACCTTGCGTTTCAGCGGGATGCCGAGGTCGGTGAGCCGCGTTTCGGCGTACCGCTGGTCCCAGCGCTGGTTCAGGTTGCGGGCCAGGTGCAGCATGTCTGCGGCGGGCAGGTTCTTATACAGCGGCGCGTCCTGGGCCACGAACGCGATCCGGTTCAGGGCGTCCGGGGACCCCGCGGGGTCCCCGCCCAGGACGGTGACGGCGCCGGCCGTCGGGGTGGTCAGGCCCACCGCCATATGCAGCAGGGTGGTCTTGCCGGCGCCATTCGGGCCGACCAGGGCGACCACATGCCCGCCCGGGATGGCCAGGGTGCAGTCCCGCAGCGCCCACGCCCGCCGGAACCGCTTGCCCAGACCCGACGTCTCGATGGCATTCATGCGACGCCCTCCTTGCGGTTGCGGCCTTCGCCGCGGCGGTTGCCCTGGCTGCCGCGGCGGTCATGGAAATCCCGCAGGGCGCTCGTGAACAGCGCGACGATGCCCGCCTCGTCGAGGCCGGCCGCGTCGGCGATGCGCAGCCAGCCGATCAGGCCCCTGCGCAGCTCGGTCTGCTCAGGAAGCCCGACCTGGCCGAGGGTGCCCTCGACGAAGGTGCCCTGTCCGGGACGGCCGGCCGCAAGGCCCCTGTGCTCAAGCTCGCGGTAGGCCTTGAGCACCGTGTTGGGGTTGATGGCCAGGGAGGCCACGGTGTCCTTCACTGTCGGGAGCCGGTCGCCCGTCGTCAGGTAGCCGAGCCGCAGCGCATGCTCGACCTGCTGGACCAGTTGCAGGTACGTGGGCACGCCCGAGCCGGGATCGAGCCGGAACTCGATCGGCGACCCCGCGGCCCGCTCCCCCGGCGGTCCTGAGGCCTGGCCGGCACCAATAGACCCTTTATCTATAGTCATAGTTAAAAGATATGAGAAGCGGTTGCAGCCGTCAAGCGGAGCGGTGGATGTGGCCCACGCTCGCGGTGCGGGCGCAGCCGTCAAGCCCGCAGGGGCTCATGCGGGCGGTGGACGGGGCCGGTGGACGGGGCCGCCAGGCGGCAGTGCTGCGGTCCGCTGCCGCGCATTACGCGGGGCGACGGCGGATAAGCCAGATGGTCGCGGCACCTGCGAGCGCGGCGAGACCGAGCAGGCCGGCGGCGGCGATGCCCTGGAAGAGCCAGAACCGGTCAGCCGGCTGGTAGCTGACCCAGTAGGTGAGGTGGTGCTGGGTGAGCCAGTGCGCGACCTGGCCGGGCTCGGACGTGAGACGCCGCGGGATCCCCGCGGTGATCCTGCGGCCCGCAGTAAGGCTGAGCCGCCGCCCGTGCGGGCCGACGTACCACCCGTTTACCACCCAGCTGCCGGCGGGTCCCTGGCCAGCCCTATTCATCACGGGGATTTTCGAAATAAGGAAGCGGCCGTGCTGCACCGCCACCGCTCCGGATCCCTCGCTGATCGGCGAGCCGGGCGCGACGCGGGGGAAGAGCGAGAGCAGGAAATGCAGCAGGCCCACGGCGAGGTTGGCCAGGACCAGGTAGCCCGCGAGCGTGACAGCGATGGCCGGCACTACGCGGCGGAGCGCCGCACCTATCAGGATGGCCACGGACAGGGTGAATACAGTCCAGGTCACGCAGACCGGAGCGGCGAGCACGAAGCCGGCCGGAAACCAGTGGTCCATCATGCCTGCCCGTTCGAACGGCCAGATCCACCAGCTCACCAGGAGGGCCAGCGGAAGCGTGATGGCCGTGACCGCCGCGCTGAGCAGCGCCATCCTGGACGTTACCCATCGGGCCCGCCCCGTTCCCTGGGTCAAGGTGAACCGGTAGGTACCCCACTCCAGTTCGCGGGCGACTGCCGGGGCGCCGAGGTACATCGCCATCAGCGCGGCGAGGACGATCATGGCGTCTGAGACGCCATGAGCCGGGTAGGAGTCGAGCCAGCCCAGCGATCCCTGGCAATTGGCGGACAGGCGGGCGAAGCAGTTCCCCCGGACCAGTACCTGGTAGCCGGGATGGATCCGCGGATAGGTGTAAACCAGGACCGCGGCCAGGATTCCGGCCGGGACCAGCAGCCAGCCGAGCGCCGCCCGGTGCTGGCGCCAGGTCACCCAGGCCGTGCCGAAGCGCCGCCGGGTGACGGCCGGCGGATGCCCGGCAGGAGTGACCGCTGGGATGCGTGGCCGCCAGAGCGATGTTGCCGGGGTCGTGGGTACCTCGGTCGTCGCGAGTGAGACCTCCGCAGGCTCAGTAATTAGCGGCGGTGCGGGCAGCGGCATCACCAGCGAGGGACGGCGGATCAGCCACAGCGTCGCCGCGCCGAGCAGCATCGCCACCAGCAGCAGGGCGCCGGTCTCGATGAGCTGAAAGGGCCAGAACCTGCTCGGCGGCTGGTAAACGGCCCACCACGTGGCATGGTGGCGCGCCAGCCACGGCCCGAGAGAGCCCGCCACCCAGTGAACGCTGTTCAGGGTTGCTGAGCTCAATGGCCTGCCGTCCAGACGGGTCAGGAACATATTGGTCTGCGCCGAGCCCGTCGGCATCAACGCCTGCGGGCCGCTGACCTGTGGCAGATACTGGTTCCGCAGGAACTCGATATTGATGTACTCGGCGATGATCGTGCCGAGTAGGGTCATCGTGATCGCTGCGCCGGTGCTGCGCGTCACGGCGCCGAGGAATGCGGCCAGGCCGAGGCTGGCGAGTGTCCAGCCGGCGAACACGGGGGCGTACAGGCCGAACGCCGGATCTCCCAGCCGATCAGCCGCGTAGGGCGCGTTCCACCACTGGAACACCAGCCCGAAGGCGATCGCGGCGGCCGCGAGCGTGAGTGCTATCGTCGCCAGCTTGGCGGCCAGCAACCGAACCCTGCCGACTCCCTGAGTCCAGGCAAACGGGGCTGTGCCGCCCTGCAATTCTCTGGCTACCAGGGGGGCGCCCACGAAGGCCCCGAGCAGCAGCGGCATGAGCAGCAGCAGCGGAAGCCAGCCGACGTTGTTGCCCTGGGTGTCGCTGAAGTCCTGGGTCGAATTCCAGATCTGCGGCCGGACTGCGGCTGGCTCGGCGTGGATGATGATGCCGGTGATGACCAGCACCGCGATCGCCGCACCGGCCAGCGCGAGCGCACCGGCCAGGCTCCTGCGGTGCTGGCGCCACGTCACCCACAGCATCGGCAGCCACGGCCGGCCACCCGGCGCCGCGCGCAGGGGGCGGGCGGTGGCCGTGGTCACGTGCTGCGGCCTTCCAGCACGGGCACCGGGCCGGGCAGCGCGGACGCACCGGGCTCGCGGAGGTAGCCGAGCACGAGTTCCTCCAGGCCAACCGGGTGCGCCTCGAAACCCGGCGGAACAGCACCTGCTCCTCCTGAGGTCCGGACCAGCAGGTGCGCCTGCATGCCTGCGGCGGTGACATGGACGGGCGCGAACCGTTCTGGGTAGTCGTCCATGTCCGCGGCCGGGCCAGCCAGGATCTGGTGCCCGGCCAACAGGGCCTCCACCTCTCCTGCCATCTGCACGCGCCCGGCGGCCAGCACGATCAGGTAGTCGGCGACGCGCTCGAGCTCGGCGACGACATGTGAGGAGAAGATCACCGAAAGGCCGTCCTCGGCGACCGCCGCCATCAGTACGCCCAGGAAGTCGTGCCGGGCCAGCGGGTCAAGCCGGGCCATCGGCTCATCGAGGATCAGCAGCTGGGGACGCTTGGCCAGGGCAATCGTCAGCGCCAGCTGTGCCTGCTGGCCGCCGGACAGGCTGCCGACGCTCCGGCCGGGCGCAATGCCGAGATCGGCCATCCGGCCCGCGGCGCGCTGCTGATCCCAGGTGCGGTTCAGGCTACGGGCCAGGTGCAAGGTGTCTGTTACCGACAGGTGCCTGTAGAGTGGCGCGTCCTGCGCGACGAACCCGATGCCCGCGAGAGCCGGCGGTGAGCCGGGCCGCTTGTCGCCCAGCACCCGGATCTGCCCGGCCGACGGCGCGGCCAGGCCGACCGCCATGTGCAGCAGCGTGGTCTTGCCGGCGCCGTTCGGGCCGACGAGCGCGCCGACGTGGCCGGCGGGCACGTCGAGGCTGCAGTCGCGCAGCGCCCACGTCCGGCCGTAGCGCTTACCGAGGCCGCGGGCCTCGATGATGTTCATGCGACCACCCCGGCCTGATCATGGTGGGTAACCTCCCGGCGCGGGCGCGGCGTCCGCACGGGGGCGCCCGGGTGCTCGGCGAAATCCCGCAACGAGCTGGTGAACAGCGCGATGATGCCTTCTTCGTCGAGCCCGGCGACCTCGGCCGAGCGCAGCCACGTCATCAGGGTCTTACGCAGCTCGGCCTGCTGGGGCAGGCCAACGTGGCGCAGCGTGCCATCGATGAACGTGCCCTGGCCCGGCCGGCCGACAGCCAGGCCCCTGTGCTCAAGCTCGCGGTACGCCTTCAGGACCGTGTTGGGGTTGATCGCGAGAGACTTGACCACGTCCTTGACCGTGGGAAGCTGGTCGCCGTGGCGCAGGTAGCCGAGCCGCAGCGCATGCTCGACCTGCTGGACCAGCTGCAGGTAGGTTGGCACGCCCGAGCCGGGATCGAGCCGGAACTCGATGGGCGATCCGGCGGCCCGCTCCCCCGGTGCGCCACCGGTCCTGTTCGCGCCAATAGACCCTTTATCTATAGTCATAGAGGAACGGTACGGTCGGCGCGGACGGCCGTCAACCCGGAAGCGGCGCGTCCTTGATCCGTGATTCGCCAGGTGGATCCGCACCGGTAGGGTCGGACAGGCACTGGGCGGGAGCGGTGGCGGAGTGCCGGGAGCCAACTGGGAGCAGGGCGAGTGACCGAGCAACAGCCCGACATCGCGGGCCTGCGGCAGAGCCTGGATGAAGTGGACAGCGGGATCGTGCGGCTGATCGCGCAGCGCCACGAGGTCATCGCGGCCATCGCGAAAGTGAAGGAGCGCGGCGCGTCAGGCATTCAGGACGCCGAGCGTGAGCGCCGGGTACTGGACAGCGTGGAAGCCGTGGCCACGGATCTCGGCGTATCCGCCAGCCTGGTGCGCAGGATCTTCCGCGAGCTGATCAACGATTCGGTGGCGCAGCAGGCGCGGCACCTCAGCGGCGACGAAGGGGGCCGGGTCCGCGTGGCCTTCCAGGGCGCGCCGCACGCCTACAGTCATGCCGCCGCGCAGAAATACCTGGCCGGCCGGGGGCTCGAGGGCGACCTGGCCGGTTACCGGACGTTCCGCGACGCGGCCGGGGCGCTGCTGGCGGGCGACGCCGATCTCGCGGTGCTGCCGATAGAGAACACCACCGCCGGGAGCATCAACGAGGTCTACGCCCTGCTGCGCGAGCACGAACTGTTCATCGTGGGCGAGGAGACCTGGAAGGTCGATCACTGCCTCGCGGCCATCTCCGACGTCCCGCTCTCCGCGCTGAGCCGGATCCTGTCCCACCCGCAGGGCCTTGAGCAATGCGCGCAGTTCCTGCAGTCGCTGCCGCACGCGGTCCCGACCAGCTACTTCGATACCGCCGGGGCGATGCAGGCGGTGGCGGACTCCGATGATCCCGGCGTGGGGGCGATCGGCCCCCCGGAGGCAGCGGCCGCCTACGGCCTGGTCGTGCTGCGCCGCGACATCGCGGACGCCCAGGACAACTACACGCGGTTCGTGGTGCTGTCCACCGCCGCGACCGCCGTCGACGTGCGGATCCCCTGCAAGACGAGCCTGATCCTGGCCACCAGGCACGAGGAAGGCGCACTGCTGCGCTGCCTGGAGGTGCTGTCCGGCAGCGGCCACTCGATGACCAAGCTGGAGTCCCGGCCCCGGCCCGGCCGGCCATGGGAGTACGTATTCTTCCTGGATTTCGAGGGCAACCCCGCCGACCCCCGGACCTCGGCTGCCCTCGACGAACTCCGGTCGGCGGCGCTGTATGTCAAGGTTCTGGGCAGCTACCCGGCGAAGGCGCTGCGCCCCCGGCCGCGCCCGGGAGGCCTGCCCGGCCCGCAGGCCGGGGAGTCCCCGGCCGAGACCCTGGAGGCCGTCGCCGCCGACGAGGTGCCCGCCCTTCGCCGGCCCAGGCAGTACAAGCTGGTCGACCGGGCCGCCCGGCAGCCGGACACGGTGGTCCGGGTCGGCGACACGCTCATCGGCGGCGACGGTTTCGTCGTGATGGCCGGGCCGTGCTCGGTCGAGAGTGACGAGCAGATCCGCGCCACCGCGAGGTTCGTCCGCGATCACGGCGCGCACGTGCTGCGCGGCGGAGTGCTGCGGCCCCGGACGTCGCCCGACTCATTCGAAGGACTCGGCTGGGAGGGGCTGGACCTCCTGGTCGCGGCGGGACGCGAGACCGGCCTTCCCGTGGTCACCGAGGTGATGGCGGTGGATCAGGTGCAGCGGATGGCGAAGGCGGCCGACATCCTCCAGGTCGGCGCGCGCAACATGCAGAACTTCGAACTGCTGCGCGAGCTCGGCAAGGTTGACCGGCCGGTGCTGCTCAAGCGCGGCCTGTCCAGCACCATCGAGGAATGGCTCGCGGCCGCCGAGTACGTGGCAGCGCAGGGCAACCAGCAGGTGATCCTCTGCGAACGGGGCATCCGGACCTTCGAGAGCGCCACGCGCAACACCCTCGACCTGTCGGCGGTCGTCGTCGTCCGCGAGCGGTCGCACCTGCCGGTCATCGTCGACCCCAGCCACGGCACGGGCCTGCGGCGCTACGTCGCGCCGATGGCCTGGGCCGCGCGCGCCGCGGGTGCGCATGGCCTGCTCATCGAGGTCCACCCAGATCCGGCCGGGGCCCTGTCCGATGCCGGGCAGAGCCTGTCGTTCGAGGAGTTCGCCGCGCTGATCGGCCATCTCGCCGCCATCCCCGGGACGCCCGCGCCCGGGTGAGCGGGTTCGCCCTGCGGGCCTTCCTCAGGCGTAGTACCGGTAGATGGCCTGGGCGACGCAGGCGGGCTTGGCCTCGCCCTCGACCTCGATGGTGAAATCGGCGACCACCTGGACGGCGTTGACCCCGGCGTCCTCCACTGCGCCGAGGGCGGCGGCCAGCCTGATCCGCGACCCGACCGGGACAGGCGTGGGGAACCGGACCTTGTTCAGCCCGTAGTTGATGGCCATGCTGATCCCCCTGACCTCCAGCAGTTCGCCGAACAGCGGGATGACCATGGACAGCGTCAGGTACCCGTGCGCGATGGTGCTGCCGAACGGCCCGGCCGCGGCCCGCTGCGGGTCCACGTGGATCCACTGATGGTCGCCGGTCGCGTCGGCGAAGGTGTTGACGCGTTCCTGGGTGACCTCGAGCCAGCCCGTGCTGCCGAGATCCGCGCCCGCTTGTGCCTTGAGCTCGTCCAGGCCATTCATGATCGTGGTCATGCCGGTGTTCCTCCTCCGGGCCGGGCAGTCAGCCGGCCCCGTGGGTCTCGCGCAGCGACTTCTTGAGGATCTTGCCGGTCGCGGTCCGTGGCAGGCTGCCGGTGAACCGGACGGACTTGGGGATCTTGTACCGGGCGAGCCGGCCGTCCAGGAATCCGAGGATCTCCTCCTCCGCCACCTCCGTCCCGGGCCGCAGGACCACAATGGCCCGCCCGACCTCGCCCCACTTGTCGTCGGGGACGCCGATCACCCCGCACTCGACGACCGCGGGGTGGTCCCGGATGGCGTTCTCCACCTCGGCCGGGTAGATGTTCTCGCCGCCCGAGATGATCACGTCCTTGATCCGGTCTACCACGAACACGTATCCGTCCTCGTCGGTCGTGGCGACGTCTCCCGATCGCAGCCACACCCCATCGGCCAGGGCGGCGGCGGTGGCCTCCGGCAATCCCCAGTAGCCCTGCATGACGTTAGGGCCGGCCACCACGATCTCGCCGCGCTCCCCCGGCACCGTGTCGGCCAGGTCCGGCCCGACCACCCGGACGTCGGTGAAGAAGTGCGGGATACCCGCCGACCCGGCTTTGCTCTCGACGTGCGCGGCATCCAGCAGCAGCGCGCCCGGCGAGGTCTCCGTCATCCCGTACCCCTGGATGAAGGTCACGCCGCGGGCCAGGTAGGCGCGGATGGTGGCCTCCGGCACCGGCGCGCCGCCGCACAGCAGCGTGCGCAGGCTGGAGATGTCCGCGTCCGCCCATCCTGCGGCGCCGGCCATCGCGTCATAGATGGCCGGCACGCCGAACATGGAGGTCACCCGGTGCCGTGCGATCAGATCCAGGGCGCGTGCCGGGTCGAACGCCGATTCGATCAGGACAGTGCCGCCCTTCAGGATGGCCGGCAGGCAGAGCATGTTCAGCGCGGCGGTGTGGAACAGCGGGGCTACCACGAGTGCCATCTCGTCCTGGCCGAAGTCCGCGTCCACCAGGACATTAATGGCGTTCCAGGTGATGTTCCCGTGGGTCAGCGTCGCGCCCTTGGCCCGCCCCGTGGTCCCCGACGTGTACATGATCAGGCAGGGATCGCCCAGGCTGACCGGCTCATCGGCGGGGTCCGGCGCCGCGGACGCCAGCAATTCTTCGTAGTCGTGCTCGCCCTCGCCCGGTTCCGCTAGCGCCACGACGTGCCGCAGGACGAGATCTGTCCGGATGCTGGCCAGCACCGCAGCCTGCGCCGGGGCGTAGACGAGCACCGAACTCCCCGAGTCGGTGAGGTGGTGGGCCAGTTCCGGCCCGGCCAGGCGCATGTTGAGCGGGACGAATACCGCGCCCAGCGTCCCCGCGGCGAACAGGGTCTCCAGGTAGGCCTGGTGGTTGGGGCCGAGGTACGCGATCCGGTCCCCGCGCCCGACGCCGAGCCCGCGCAGCGCCCCGGCCAGCCTGCTCACCCGCTCGTGCAGGCCCAGGTAGGTCGAGGCGCGGCCCTCGTGCATGATCGCCACCCGGTCAGGCGTCCTGCGCGCCCGCCGGGAGATCCACGACCCGACGCCCTGGTTGAGCACAGCCGCCTCCCCGTCAGGTGGCGGCCAGGCCGAGCAGGCGGGCCGCGTTGTGCTTCAAGATCTTTTCCCGCACCTCTGGCTTGACCGGTATCTTCTCAAAATCCGCCAGCCACCGGTCCGGGGTGAGCAACGGGTAGTCCGAGCCGAACATGACCTTGTCCTGCAGCAGCGAGTTGGCGTACTGCACCAGCAGTGGGGGGAAGTACTTCGGCGACCAGCCGGACAGGTCGATGTGCACGGTGGGTTTGTGCGTCGCGACCGCCAGCGCCTCGTCCTGCCACGGGAACGAGGGGTGCGCGAGGATGATCGGCATCCCCGGGAAGTCGGCGGCGACGTCGTCGATGAGCATCGGGTTGGAGTATTTGAGCCTGATCCCGCCACCGCCGGGCGCGCCGGCGCCGATGCCCGTCTGCCCGGTGTGGAAGACCGCGGGCACGCCGAGTTCCTCGATCGCCTCGTAGAGCACGTAGGCGGCCCGGTCATTCGGGTAGAACGCCTGCATGCTCGGGTGGAACTTGAAGCCGCGGACGCCGTGCTCCTCGACCAGCGCGCGGGCCCGCCTGGCTCCGGCGCGGCCGCGGGCCGGGTCGATGGAGGCGAACGGGATGATGACGTCCGGGTTGGCCGCGGCCGCCTCCGCCACCTCCTCGTTGGGCACCGGCGGCTGGCCGGTCGCTGACTGGGCGTCCACGGTGAAGACCACGCAGGCCATCCGCCGGTGCCGGTAGTACGCGGCGATCTCCGGCAGCGTCGGGCGGCGCGGATCGCTGACCTTGAAGTAGCTGGTCGACGCCTGCTCAAGCTCGGCCGGCAGGGAACTGCCGCCGCTGCTGGAGACCTCGGCGTGCACGTGGACGTCGATCGCGGCCAGGGCATCCACGTTCAGGGACGGGCTCATCTGCGCCTCCACGCGCTCACCGGGGCGGCGCGGCAAAGAATTTAGCCGCAACGATAACGGGCGTCCGCCGGCCGGGTAATGGTCCGGGGCGGTCAGGTGGGGCCGGCTTGATGCCGTAGGGCGAGCCGCCGTTCGCAGCAGCGGCGCACCTTCGGGTCGAGCGAGGAGCGGAGCACCGGCCAGTCCTGCCTGAGCAGCCGCGCGTTGACGAAGCGGGCCATGTCGGCGCGGCGGCCCCGGGTCAGCATGATGCCGTACAGGCTGCGGCGGACCTGGTCGTCGGTCACGTCGAATTCGCGCATCCCGGGCCACGCCAGGTGCCTGGGCAGGACGATGGTTCCCCGTTCGGGCCCATGCAGGTCTTCCAGCCGGGCGGGGAGCCGCCCGGCCACCCCGATCCGCCCAGGGTGGAACAGATCCGTCAAGGACATCCCCTGATTATCGCCGACCCCTCCTGGCCGGCCCACAGTGACTCGCGGTAAGTGGCTCACGGATTGGTCTGGCCGACGCCGAGGCGGGCCCAGGGATGGCCGGGATGGAGTGCCCGGGAGGGCCAGCTGGGAGCGGCGCCTGCGCTACGGCAGGCAGCGACGAGCCAGGTCTACACTCATTTCCATGTCCAGCGACCCCCCGGCGTCCAGCAACGCACCGGAGCCTGGCGATCCGACGGGTTCTGGTGACTCCCCGGCCGCGTCCGGTGCCCCGGCAGCCGGCCCCCCCCGGGGCCGTGGCTGGCGGTTCCTGGTCTCCCCCCGGTGGCTTGGCTGGCACCTGCTCATGATCGTCCTGGTGGCCGGAATGCTCGCGCTGGGCGACTGGCAGCTTCGGCGCGCCGAAGCTGGAAACGCGCTGAGCTGGGCATATACATTTGAGTGGCCTATTTTCGCGGGATTCGTGGTGGTTTTCTGGGCGAAGACGATCCGGGATGAGTTCCATCCGCCGCGCTCGCCGGAATGGGCCTCCTCGGAGGACGTCGAGCTTCCGCGCGGGATGGTGGCCAGCCACGGGGCGGGGGCCGCTGAGGACGAGGACGAGGACGAGGAACTGGCCGAGTACAACGCCTACCTGGCCCGGCTGACGACCGAGGTAAGGGGGCACGGCAAGTGGCACGGGCTCCGCTAGCTACCGTGGGACCTTGCCAACCGGGGGGCCCCAGAACACCGAGCCCGAGAACACCGAGGAGGGACTGCCGGTGCACCGCGCCGTGCTTCGCTACCGGGTGATGGCCTACGTGACCGGCGTAGTGCTGATCATCCTGTGCTTCGTCGGGATCCCGCTTCAGGTCGCCGCCCACAACGCGGCCGTGGCCAGCGATGTGGGCACGCTGCACGGAATCCTCTACGTCATCTACATCATCGTCGCGTACCTGCTGACGCGACGGCTCCGGCTGGCCGTGGGACCGACGGTGCTGGTCCTGCTGGCCGGCACCATCCCGGTGCTGACGTTCGTCGTCGAACGCTGGCTGAGCCACCGGTACATCGCCCCGGCCCTGGCCGGGGAAGGGGCGGGCGGCGGTGCCGGCCAGGCACCGTCCCCGGCGCCGGGCACGGTGCCTGCTCCCCCGCGGCCCCGGTAGCGGCTCAGGCGCGCGTGGGGCAGCACTACTTCAGCCAGCATCCGGCCGCGGCGCACCGCCCGGGCGCCGTACACGTGGTGCTACCGGACCTGCACCTTGAGCTCGAAACCGACGCCGGGATGTTCTCCCCTGGCCGCCTCGACGCTGGCAGCCGCGTGCTGCTTGAGACCGTTCCGCCGCCGCCGGCCTCGGGTGACCTGCTCGACCTCGGCACGGGATACGGGCCGCTGGCCCTGGTCATGGCGGCGCGCTCGCCGGGCGCCATGGTGTGGGCGGTGGACGTCAACGAGCGGGCGCTGGAGTTGTGCGCCCGCAACGCCGAACGCGCGGGGCTGGCCAACGTCCGGTGCGCCACCCCGGAGGCCCCGGGGCTGCCCGCGCAGTTCGACCTGGTGTGGTCCAATCCGCCGATCCGGATTGGCAAGCAGGCCCTGCATGATCTGCTCACTACCTGGCTGGCCCGGCTAGCTCCCGGTGCCCCGGGGTATCTGGTGGTCCAACGGCACCTCGGTGCCGACTCACTGCATCGCTGGCTGGCGGAGGCAGGCTGGGACACCGAGCGGGTCGGTGCCCGGGGCGGCTACCGGGTGCTGCGGACCACCCGCGAGGGCCCCGCTTCCGGGATCGGGGCTCAATGATCGCAGCCAGCCACCTGGAGGCCGGATGAACACCGATGCGCCGGTGCCGGCGTCAGGCTCGCTCCCAGGGCCGCTGACGGGGCCGCCCAGGCAGTTGCGGCCCACCGACGTGAAGCGGCTGAACAGGTCCTGGCGCCGGGCTACCCACGCGCGGCTGGCACTCTTGCTCGACTCGGTGACCCAGCCTTTCAACGTGGGGGCAATGGTCCGCTCCGCGGCCGTGTTCGGGGTGGAACGCGTCTGGCTGTGCGGGAACTCGGCCCTGCCGGACCACCCCTCGGCGGGCAAGACCGCGCTGGGCACCGACCGGCTGCTCACCTGGGAGCGTGAGCCGAGCCCGGTAGCGGCGGCCAAGGCGGCCTCGGCGGCCGGGCTGCGCGTTGTCGCGATCGAACTCGCGGACGGCGCGATCCCGCTGTACGAGGCTCCGCTGGCCGGGGACGTCTGCCTGGCGTTCGGCAACGAGGACCATGGCTGCTCGCCCGCGCTGCTGGCCGTGGCGGACGCGGTCGGCTACATACCGCAGGTCGGCCGGGTCGGCTCGCTCAATGTGGCCGCCGCGGCCGCCATCGCCTTGGCCGAGGCGCGCCGGCGTGAATGGTCAGCGGGCTGACCTCCGGGCGCCGCCTCCGCAGCCCCCGTCCCTGGCCGCGGATGTCGGCTGCTGGCCATCCTCCGTTCGCAGCCAGGTCCTGTTGGTAACGCATACTCGCATACATGTCCAGTGGCTTTCTTGATCATCCTCGGCCGCTAGCCTTCGCGCACCGCGGGGGGGCCGCGCACGCGCCCGAGAACTCATGGCGTGCCTTCGAGCATGCGGTGGGCCTTGGCTACGGGTACCTGGAGACCGACCTTCAGGCGACCTCGGACGGCGTCCTGGTCGCCTTCCACGACCGGACGCTGGACCGGGTGACGAGCAGGACGGGGCGGATCGCCCGGATGACGCACCGGGAGCTGTCCGGAGCCCTCATCGGCGGGACGGAGCCGATCCCGTTGCTCGAGGATCTCCTGGCGGCCTGGCCGGATGTCCGGTTCAACATCGACCTGAAGGACTCACCCGCCGTGCGGCCGCTCGCGAAGGTGCTGCGCAGGACGGCGGCCTGGGACAGGGTCTGCGTCGTGTCATTCTCCGCTAGCAGGCTGCGGGCCGCCCGGCGCGTCTTCGACCGGCAGGTCTGCATGGCCGCGTCCATCATCGGCACGGCCGTGGTCCGCTTCGGCGGTCCTCATGTCAGCCCGGAGGGCGGGCCTGCGCGGTCCGCGGCCCCCCTGCGGACCGCTGGCGGCCCAGCAGGGTCGCCGGAGGCACAGGTGAAGCTGGCGCCCAGGCACGGGCCGCATGTGGCGCTGGCGGAGCGGCTCGCACGCACGGGGGTACGGTGCGCCCAGGTGCCGCCCTCGATAGCCACCGAGTCGTTCGTCGGCCGGGCGCATGCGCTCGGCCTTCAGGTCCACGTGTGGACAGTCAATGACACCGCGACCATGACGAGCCTGCTCGACCTCGGCGTGGACGGGATCATGACCGATGAGACTGTCGCACTTCGTGACGTGCTGATCCGCCGGGGCCAGTGGCACCCGCGGCACCGCTGAGCGGCCGCCGCTAGGCGCATCAGCAGCGATCGCGAGACTCATCAGCAGCGATCACAACGGGCGCACCGGGGGTTGGAATCGGGCACAGCGGGAATCTTGCTTGCGTACTCGGCGTTATCGATTTGGATGGCTAGAGCGCCTGGGAGGCACTGACCAATGGCCGAACGCGCACTTCGCGGTACCCGGCTCGGGGCAACGAGCTATGAAAACGACCGTAACACGGACCTGGCACCTCGCCAGGAGATAGCGTTCGACTGCCCGAAGGGTCACCACTTTACCGTGCCGTTTGCCGCCGAGGCGGAGGTTCCGGCGACATGGGAGTGCCGAGTGTGCGGCGCGACCGCGTTCACCATGACCGGGGACCTGTCCGCGCCGAGGAAGGCCAAGGCACCCCGGAGCCACTGGGACATGCTCCGGGAGCGCCGGTCCATCGCTGATCTCGAGGAAGTGCTGGCTGAGCGGCTGGCCGTGATCCGCGGCCAGCGTGGCGAGGATCCCGCGGCCAAGGTCGGCTCCAGGCAGCGCAAGAGCGCCTGAGCCGAGGCCTGGCGCGGCAGCGCGCTGGTCAGCCTGCGGGCTTGTCGGGGGGCTGGTGCCGTTTTGGCGGGGCCAGGGCTGTGCGCAGGGACTGCCACCGGGCCGCGATTCCCCAGCAGGCTATCCGCCATAGCGCCTCGAGAACGATGGCCCTGCTCATCTTGCTGGCGCCGCGGGCGCGTTCCACGAACGTGATTGGCACCTCGGTCACTGTCATGCCGGCCAGGAGCGTGCGCCGCGCGAGGTCCACCTGAAAGCAGTAGCCCTGTGATTCCACTTCATCCAGCGCGATCCGGTGCAGCGTGGTGGCCCGGAATGCCCGGTACCCGGCGGTGGCGTCACGGAGCCCGATTCCGAGCATGATCCGCGAGTAGAGGCTGGCCCCACGGGAGAGCAGCTGCCTGGACCAGGGCCAGTTGACGACCTCGCCGCCCGGTACCCAGCGCGACCCGAGGACCAGATCGGCGGTGGCCAGGGCGGTAAGCAGGTCAGGAAGCTGCTCCGGCTGGTGGGAGCCATCGGCATCCATCTCCACGATCGCGCCGTGCCCGTTCTCAAGGGCCCAGCGGAACCCGGCGATATAGGCCGCGCCGAGCCCGTTTTTCCCGGGCCGGTGCAGCACGTGGATGCGGGAGTCCTCCGCCGCGAGCTTGTCAGCGAGTTCCCCGGTGCCGTCCGGGCTGTTGTCATCCACGACCAGCAGGTCAGCATCAGGCACCGAGCGGCGAACCCGGCCGACGATGGCTTCCAGGCTCTCCCGCTCGTTGTAGGTGGGGATGATGACCGCTACGTGCCAGGCCGGGCTGCCGGATGGGTCCGTACCAGTCAACTCTCCGCCTGCCTTCCCTTTGCTGCCATGGCGTACGCAGCCAGCGGTGCGTAACTTCATGCAGGCTACCGTCGCTGGGCGGCAACGCTGCCGCAGGACTCGAGCCAGTATAGAAACTTGGCGTGCTGCTTGCCGGTACTAGGACAAGCCCCCTGAAATCGCCAGGACGCGGGCACCAGGGACGACGCCGCCAGCCCGCGGCTCTATTAAGCGAAAGGTGCTGGTACGGGCGCCGGCGCTCGCGGGAAAGCTAGGGGGAAAGGAAGAGGGCCTGGGCATCCCTTCGGACCGGAGTCCGTCCCGTCGGCAACGAGCTCAGTCTCCGTTGTCTACTGGGTGCCCAGGCCCTTCCCGGGTCCAACCCCCCACCCAGCCGGAGCCGCGGCAGGCCTCCTCTGAACTGCGCCTGGTACCAGGACGAGAAGACACCCTCACCCCCGGCACAGCCCCGTCGGCACGACACCGCCCCCAGCGGCTAGCCCGGTGCTGGACTGGGTAGCAACTTACCGTCGTTCAGCGCGATGTCAACCCTGGGTAACCGGCCGGCGGCCGGGCAGCAGGCCGGACAATAGGCCCTAGTCCCGGCAGCCCCCCTGGCGATAGCATGAAGCGATTTCCCAGCGTGTGAGGGCGGCATGACAACGTTGTCAGCAGGTCCGCAGCCGGAACGGCAATCGCGCGGATCGCGCCCGTTCCAGCCGCGCTGCACTGGCATGCCGTCCCCGCGCGGGAGAACCGCCGGGCGGCGCGGATGATCCGGCGTCATCTGACAGGGAAGCTTCTAGCGCTGCACGGTCGGCTTATGCGCGGGACGGCCGCCGGTCACTGTGAGTGAATTCCTGGGACGCAGCCGCTCTGAAGATCATTTTATCTTCCACCGGGAGGACGGGCCATGACAGAAGGTCAGGAGGAGGCGCAGGTCTCCGAGTCGCAGATCGCGGTGCACTGGCGCGAGGAGGAGTACTACTACCCTCCCGAGTCATTTGTCCAGCAGGCCAACGCCGCGGACCCGGCGATCTTCGACCGGTTCAGCGAGGAGAACTTCCCCGACTGCTTCAAGGAATACTCCGACATGCTGAGCTGGGACGCCCCGTGGGAGACGATCCTGGATACCAGCAACGCACCGTTCTGGAACTGGTTCGTCGGGGGCAGGCTCAACGCGTCATACAACTGCGTCGACCGGCACCTGGCCGCGAGGGCCAACAAGGCGGCCATCATCTGGGTGCCTGAGCCCGAGTCAGATGAGCCTGTCGCGATCACTTACCGGGATCTCTACCACCGGGTCAACGAGTTCGCCGCGCTGCTCCGCGACTTCGGCGGCGTCAAGGCCGGTGACCGGGTGACGCTGCACATGCCGATGGTCGCCGAACTGCCGGTGGTCATGCTGGCCTGCGCGCGGCTCGGTGTGGTCCATTCCGAGGTGTTCGGCGGGTTCAGCGGCAACGCGTGCGGGACCAGGATCGCTGACTCCGGCAGCCGGATCCTGATCACGATGGACGGCTACTACCGCAGCGGCACCGTGCAGGACCACAAGGTGAAGGCCGATGAGGCCGTCGCTGAGGCGCACAAGCAGGGCCAGGACGTCGACAAGGTGCTGGTATGGCGGCGGCACCCGGGCCAGTACGCCTCGCAGACCCCGATGGTGGAGGGCCGGGACTTCTTCGTCGACGAGGTGATCGCGCAATACCGCGGCCAGATCGTGGAGCCCGTCTCGATGCCCGCCGAGGCGCCGCTGTTCCTGATGTACACCAGTGGCACCACCGGCCGGCCCAAGGGCGCCCAGCACAGCACCGGGGGCTACCTGGCGTACGTCACCGGCACGTCCAAGTACTACCAGGACATCCATCCCGACGACACGTACTGGTGCATGGCGGACATCGGGTGGATTACCGGTCACTCCTACATCGTCTACGGTCCGCTGTCGCTGGGCACCACGACGGTGATCTACGAGGGCACGCCCAACTACCCGGATGCTGGCCGGCCATGGCGGATCGCTGAGCGGCTGGGGGTGAACATCTTCCACACCTCGCCCACCGCCATCCGCATGCTCCGCAAGGTCGGGCCGGACGAGCCCAAGAAGTACAACTATCACTTCAAGCACATGACCACGGTGGGCGAGCCGATCGAGCCCGAGGTCTGGCGCTGGTACCACGAGGCAGTGGGCAAGGCTGAGGCCGTCATCGTCGACACCTGGTGGCAGACGGAGACCGGCGGCTTCCTGGGCAGCTCGCTGCCCGCGCTCAAGCCGATGAAGCCGGGCAGCTGCGGCCCGGCGGTGATCGGCATCTACCCGGCCATCTATGACGAGGACGGCCACGAAGTTCCCGACGGCAAGGCGGGCAACATCTGCATCCGCAACCCCTGGCCCGGGATCATGCAGACGATCTGGGGGCAGCCGGAGCGGTTCTTGTCGGTTTACTACGAGAAGTACAACAAGGATCCGGACAGCAAGGACTGGCACGCCTGGCCGTACTTCTGCGGCGATGGTGCGGTCCGGGCGCCCGACGGCTACTACCGGATCCTCGGCCGCGTCGATGACGTTATCAACGTGGCCGGGCACCGGCTGGGCACCAAGGAGCTTGAGTCGGCGGCGCTGACCGTGCCCGAGGTCGCGGAGGCGGCCGCGGTGCCGGTGGTTGACGACATCCGTGGCCGCGCGGTCGAGATGTACGTCTCGCTCAAGCCCGGATCCCCCCCGGGTGACGAGATGGCCAAGAAGGTCACCCGGGCCATCGAGGTCGAGATCGGCAAGATCGCCCGGCCGAAGAATGTGTGGATCGTCGCTGACATGCCGAAGACGCGCTCGGGGAAGATCATGCGCCGGGTGATCGCCGCCATCTCCAACTTCACCGACACCGGCGATGTCACCACCCTGGCCAATCCGGAAATCGTCGAGGACATCAGGCAGCAGGTGCAGGAAGCCAAGCTGGCCCAGGGCGAGAAGCCCAAGGAGCTCAGCGAGACGGAAGTCGAAGAGATCAAGTCGTTCGGCACCGAGTAGGACGCCTCGTCCGCAGTGTCATGACGGCGGTGGGCCCTGGCTTGTCGGCCAGGGCCCACCGCCGTCGGCCCGGTCTATCGGAGCGGGTGCTGGTCGTGGCGGAGAAACGCCAGCCAGGTCGGCGAGATGCATGGGCTTGCCGTCATCCAGAGCGTCCAGCGCCGTCAGCATCCGGTCCGCGGCCGTCTCGCCGAGCAATTCGGCCGCCTTCCCGGCGATCTCGGGGCGGCCAGCGGGCCACTCGGGGCTGCCCCGGAACGCGGCGGTGCGCAGCTCCACGAGCTCGCCGTCGGCGAAACTCAGCGCCACCTCGGCACCCCACCGGGCCGGGTAGGCCGCGTCCAGCGCGGCGCTGGTGTGCACATCGGTCAGGTCCATCCACTGCTGAAGCTCGGGCGCCACCCGGCGGGCGTTCTGGAAGTCTGCGAGCGACGAGGTGCCCCGGGTGAGCGTGAGAGCCGCGCCGAAAGGCATGGAGAACTGCGCGTCAACCATGTTGGTGACGGCTTTCTTGCGCTCCAGGGGCCGGCCGACCAGGCTCATCCCGCCGCTGAGCACGCCGCAGTCGACTCGCGTGAGGCCCTCGACGCGCCCGCCGCCGGTGCGGTACGTAGCCAGCAGGTCCATGACGCCGTGCATGTAACGGCAGCAGGGATGGAACTTCACGCTGGTCTCATGCACGGCCCGGAGCCCGCCAGCGTGCCGGAGCACGGCTTCGGCGTGGGCGCGCGGGCGGATGCCTCCGTAAATGTGCATGAGGCCGCTGCGATCGTCGAAGGCGGCCAGCGGACCGGTGAAGCCACCCGCGGCGAGTTCGGTGGCGAGGATGCCGCCCGCGGCCGCGGTCCCGGAATGGAGCCGCTTCGTCCAGGCGCCATCGCTCAGGTAGGCCATGCTGCCTGCGGACATGCTCAGGGCGATGCCGAAGGCCCGGCGGATCCCCTCCACGTCCAGGGCCATCAGCCGCCCCACGGCGGCCGCGGCGCCGAATACGCCGCAGACGGCGGTCGGGTGCACCCCCTGCCGGTAGAGCTCCGCGGGGCCGAGCAGCTCACCGAGGCTGGCCATCACCTGGTACCCGACGACCGCGCTGTCCAGCACCGCGGCCATGGTCGGCGGGGCCGCGGCGCCCGCCGCGAGCAATGCCGACCAGATGACGGTGCCGGGATGGGAGCTGGAGGGCTCGTGGGTGTCGTCGAGCTCGAGGCTGTGCGCGCTGATCCCGTTGAGCAGCGCCGCGTCCCGCGGCGCCGCGGACTGACCGGTCCCCAGGACGAGGGCGGGCCCGGCCGATCCGGCCAGCAGCGCGTTTCTCGCCAGCCGGGCCGAGTCGGCGGTGGCACCGGCGGTCGCCACGGCGACATAGTCCGCCAGCAGCAGCCGGGCCCGCGCCCGCTCGGAGGGCCCCGGGCGGCCGGTAGCCGCCAGGTCGGCGAGCGCGGACGTCACGAGCGGCTCCGTCACCACATCTCCATTCCTGGCCGTTGACCGGTTCCGGTGGGCGGGTCGATTAGACCGGCCAAATCGACCCGCTGACCCAGTAAGCCCGCGGACGCCAACCGTGTCAAGGTGCGGCTGTTCGCTGGCCTGGCCAACGGTGCGCGGCGTTGGGCGATACTGGCCGCCGCCTTGACGGGGACCCTCAACAGTCGCAATATGGCCGTCTAAACGAACCGTCAAACTACGGGGCAGGAGCCACCGGGTGGAGGCCAGAGCCGTCCGCACCTCGCTGCGAGCCGTCCCTGAAGGGTCCGGCGAGGTCACCGCGTACCGCCAGGTGGCGTCCGACCTACGCCAGGCGATCGCGGCCGGCCGGTACCCGGCTGGACAGCGGCTGCCTACTGAGGCGGAAATTGTCACTGCCACGGGGCTGGGCCGGCAGACGGTGCGCCGGGCCTTCCAGGAACTCGTCACCGAAGGTGTCATCTACCGGGTGCGCGGGCGGGGCACGTTCGCCGTGCCCGGTGACGGGAAGTACCTGCGGTCCTTCGGCAGCGTCGATGACCTGATGGCCCTCTCGCTGGACACCGAGATGCAGGTCGTGGAGCCACTGCACGTGCTGGCCAGCCTGGAGGTCGCCGACCAGCTGCGCGTCGCCGACGACACCGTGATGACCATGTCCTTCCTGCGGCTGCACGAGAACGTGCCGTTCTGCTACACCCGCGTCCACCTCCCGA